>JABLTN010068841.1_pt1 | contig 21519 bp, 22 predicted proteins | sample 7160141 | NCBI WGS metagenome assembly JABLTN01 (sample SAMN14651226, study PRJNA627086) | human gut metagenome | isolation source: feces | host: Homo sapiens | reverse complement strand
GTATTAATTAATAGGAAAAATATAGCATAGAACCGATGTTAGTTCTATGCCTTTTAGAATACTTAAAATTAAATTCCCGAAGGGAGCGTGGCGAAGCCACTTTTTTAATAAAATAACAAAAATATTTCAAAATAATGTAAAAAAACTGTTATATTTATTTTTTTTATGGTATAATATACTCAATTAAATTAAAAAGTAGAAAAACAATTAATATTTAGTTTTAAAGTTTAAAATTATCTAATAAATAATTTTACCAATGACACTAAAAATAGGTAGAAAGGGAGATAAAGATGGAAGGAAATAAGATTTCAGTTTTAATTGCAGACGATAATAAAGAGTTTTGCAGTATATTAAATGATTATTTATTAAATCAAAGAGATATAGTTGTTACAGGAATAGCAAAGGATGGAAAAGAGGCTCTAACATTAATTGAGGAAAAACAACCTGATTTAGTTATTCTTGATATAATTATGCCTCATTTAGACGGATTAGGAGTTTTAGAAAGATTACAATCAATGAATCTTGAAAAATTCCCTAGAATTGTAGTTTTATCAGCAGTAGGTCAAGATATGATCACTCAAAGAGCAATTACATTAGGAGCAGATTACTATGTAGTAAAACCATTTGACATGGACATATTTACTAAGAGAATTAGAGATATGTTCAATGATAACGTTCCTACTGAGCCAGTAAGAAGACCAGTAGCAGTAACTGCAGTAGAAACTCCAGTTCAAAAAGGACCTGTAGATTTAGAAACAGAAATTACAAACATAATTCATGAGATAGGTGTTCCAGCACATATCAAAGGGTATATGTATTTAAGAGAAGCTATAACAATGGTTGTTAATGATATGGAACTTCTTTCAGCTGTAACAAAGGAATTATATCCTTCAATAGCTAAGAAGTACAACACAACAGCTTCAAGAGTAGAAAGAGCTATTAGACATGCTATTGAAGTTGCTTGGGGAAGAGGTCAAATAGAAGCAATCAACAAGCTATTTGGCTATACAATTCACAATGATAAAGGCAAGCCTACAAACAGTGAATTCATAGCAATAATTGCTGATAAATTAAGACTTAAAAATAAAGTATCTTAATAGATAGTAAAAAACACTAAAAGATTTTGATGTATTCAAATAATTTTAGTGTTTTTTTATTAGAAAATAAACTTTTATAGAGGTGACAAAGCATGCAAAAAATATTATTAGAGAAAAGTATATCTACCAAATATTATTTTATACCAATAAATATTCAATAAGCTATCTCTCAATCAGTTTTAAATAATTGATTAGGAAGTAGCTTATTTTTATGAATACAATTAATAAAGAAGAATTAGAGTCATTAAATAATAATTAATATTTATTAAGGATAAAATATCATATTTATTTAGCAATAAACATAATAGTTATTATAATAATTAATAGGAGTAAATAGCGTGGCAGAGCAACTAGCTGATTGTTTGTTAAGGATATTATTAAGGGGAGATTAAAATGAAATATAGATTAAATTTCAATAATATCAATACTGTAGCACAATTAATAGATGGAGATATACAAAGTGTATTGGAAAATATATTTAATTTAGAATATTGTGGTAGAGAAATTTTAATTAATATAAAAGAACTTGTTATTGGGTTTGAAGAAAATTTCTATACTGGTAATATAATAAACGACAAAGAGGATATAAGTGAAATTATTACATTAATAGATAAATATATTTCTGAAGATGATGTTATTTGTGAAATAAAAAAATTTAAATGCAAAAATTGTGATAAGAAATTTATATATAAACAAGATATTAATTATATGAAAAGTAACTCAAAAGTAATTAAAAATTTTTATGAAGCTCTTCGTACATGTGGGAATTTGTTGAATAAATGTAACATAAATGTTTTATTAGTTCCTGGAATGGAGAAGACAGCTCTTAATGATACTCTAATTAGTGAACAACTAGAAAGACATGTTTATATTCCTGCTGAGAATTCTTGTTTAATACTACAACCAAAAGAATTACCTAAGAAAGATGAACTCTATATCTATAATGTATCTAAGAATATTAATGTGGCATTTAATAAAATTAATTTGTGGCCTGGAGTATTATTATGGAATAAAAAAGAAAAAGTATTTATCCCATTAAGCGAGAAAAAGGGAAAGAAAGAATTAATAACTCTATTTGATTTAATTAATTCAAATAACGGAAATATTTCTGAGATTATGAAGAAGTATAAAGAAAGTAAAGATATATATGAAGAAAGTGAAGATATACATGATAAGTATTATTATATACTTCATTTAAGTGATTTACACTTTGGAAAGGAAAATATTAATGAACAGAAAGACTCGCTTATTACATTTATAGATGAAATTAATAAAGAATTGGAAGATGATAAAATCCAAACTACGATAATTTCAGGAGATTTAGTTGATAGCCCTAAAAGTAAATATTACGAAAAATTTCATAATTTTGATGATGAATTAAAGGGAATAGTTAATAAATCCCCAATTAAGGTATATGGAAATCATGATAAGTATATAAAAGGTAATTTCATTCTTAACTTTATGTATAAAATATATAATAAGTTTGGTGAAAATTCGAATGATTGTAATAAGCAGGTAGATAATAAGATTTTAAACTTTATGTGTACAAAATGTAATAAGATTATTAAATTCTTGGATCCTTGTAATGAATATGTAGATAATATTGAAATAGTAGAAAACTTAAAGCTTATAATTATAAAATTTGATTCAAATGCTAAATATGCAGGTTTATTTGCTGAAGGAAGAATTGGGAATAATCAATTAAAAAAAATAGAGGATGAGCTAAATAAAATTAAAGATAAAGATAAATACTTATGTGTAGCAGTATTACATCATCACCCAGTAGAAATAAAAACAGAAAATAAAATTCAAGAAAATTTTATTGAAAAAGTATTTAATTATATAGATAAACTCCAAGAAAAAGCACTAATTTTGGAGGATGCACCAGAGTTTATAGAATGGATAAATAAAATGAATATTAAAGTAGTATTACATGGGCATAAACATGTTTATAATTTTAACAATGAAAATGCAGCTGATATAATAGGATGTGGTTCATCCATAGGAAAAGTTGATATTACTGATAGGAATGATAAAAATTATCTAACTTTCAATTTAATTAAGGTTAATAAAAATACTAATACTCCAGAAGTATGTTTAACATATAGTAAAAGTGTTAATGATAACGGATTACATCTAATCATTAGGATGATGGGTGAATACAAATTTAAAATATGAATAAATTTTAAATTATTGGTTTAAATTTTTTAGACAAGCTATTGAAGTTGCTTGGGGAAGAGGTCAAATAGAAGCAATCAACAAGCTATTTGGCTATACAATTCACAATGATAAAGGCAAGCCAACAAATTCAGAATTTATTGCAATCATTGCTGACAAGTTAAGACTTAAAAACAAAGTTAGCTAAAAGCTAGTGATAGAGCCGTTTCTGTAAAAGATTAAGCCAATAAACTATGTAAAAATAGTTTTGGAAATGGTGAGCTCATAGTGATAAATATATAAAATAAGTTAATTAAGAACACCTTTTATTTATTTGATTTAAAAATCAGTAAGTAGGAGGTGTTTTTTTAGTTCCGAAAAATCAAAAACAATAAATAAAATAATAGGTATTGGTAAAGAAATATCCATAGCAACCAACAGTATATATGATTTATTAGATAATAAACTATATAGATTATAAGTAAGGGAAGATGATATCTGTTTGAGAGAGGTATATTAGTGACAGGTGATCTTCTAGAAAGAGACTGTAGATATATCATAGAAATTAACTGTAATTTTGTATCTAAAATTAGAAATAAGTAAGAAATATTAATAAAATATCTAATATTTGTAATAAAATGCAATATAATATTACTAATATAAATGGGTAAAAGAAAGTAGAGGATATGTTGAGAGAGTTAAGGGTAGATTATGGACAAGCTTCTATTGTAAAAAGTAACATGAGTATGTCACTAAGCTATTTAGAAGATAAAAATATCAAAGATAAATAGTGCTATAAATGACATTGAGTCACTAAATAGAAGTTATGGAAAAACAAGTACCATATTAAATGAATTATATGATCAAAAGAAAAAGGCACAGCAATCATATGATGAAATGCAAGAGTTTAATGAAAAGTTCAGTAAGTTTATTAGTAATGTAAAAACAACTGATACGGAACTTGCTAAAAAGTTTACTTCTGATGTAAAAACATATTGTAAGAAAAATAATATTGAAATAACATCAGAACTTGATGCATTTTTAGATAAAGTACAAGTAGCGTTAGATTTAGCAGGATGGCTTCCTATTGTAGGTGATGTGGCAGATGGAATTAATGCAGAAATTTCTTTATGTAGAGGAAATTATCTTGAAGCATTAATATGTGTAGTTGCCATGTTACCTTTTGGAGATATGCTAAAATCATTAAAGTATGCAGATGAGGCAAAAGAAATTCTTAAATATGGTGATGAATTCTTAAAAGGAGTTAAAACTGTTGCAAAAGAAGGTTCAGAAAAGCTAAGTAAGCAAATGAGCAAGGTAATTAAAAGTGGTAAACTTGATAATGTTATTGCTTCTATGGATGCAGGGAAACATTACATAGTAAAAATGAGAGATGGAACAGTAACTGCCATAGAAAAAACAGGTTTGCCAGAAAAGATAAGAGTGTGTTTAGGTAATGGTTGTTTTATTGCAGGAACATTAGTTACTACAAACTCAGGGTTAAAACCTATTGAAGAAATAAAAATAGGTGACTATGTACTGTCTAGAAATGAAGAAACTGGAGAAGATTCATATAAGAAAGTAACAGATACCTTAGTTAGAAGTACTCAAGAAATATGTACAATAGAACTAGAAACTGGTAAAATTAAGTCAACTACAGGGCACCTTTTCATGGTTAAAGATAAGTGGTGGAAAGCAGCAGTTGAGTTAGTGGCAGGAGATATACTGCTAACTTCTGATGGAAAAGAACAAGTTGTAAAATCTATAAAAGTAGAAGAAAAGGGTTATCCAGTTACTACTTATAATTTAAGCGTTGAAGATAATCATACTTTCTTTGTAGGTACTGAGAAAGTATTAACTCATAATACCACAAATATACTTAAGCAGTGTAATTTTGATAAGGAAGGTATAGACGAGGTTACAAAAAGTATTATAAATGACATAAGAAAACCTAGTTCCAAATTATCAGGTAAAAAAGTAGACTTAAAATGGCTAAGTGATAAATATAAGGCAGTAGAAATTGAAGGAACTGTAAAGATTAAGGGAGAAGTAAGAGATATTTCAAGGCGTGTGTATCAGACAAAAATAGATTGGGATTATATACCTAAGGACTCTTTGGCTAAAGGGCTAACAAATAAAGAGTTAGCGTTAAAAGGTAAGTCTCCATATACAGTTGATAAAAATGGCATTGAAGCAAAGATAGAGTTACATCATTTAACCCAAGTAGAGGTTGGAAGTATGGTAGAAATAGTTGCAACTACACATGATGAGTACACTAAAATTCTACATGGTTTAGTAGAAATAGGAGGAAGCTTTAGAAATAATATTACTTTAGATAAACAATATTCAAATTTTTTAAAGAAATATTGGAGATGGAGAGCTAAAAATTTATAAGAGGTGAATTAAATGAATAATAAAATTATTGATATGATAAAGCGATATGGAGAAGAAAATGATTTTTATGGAAAAATAAGTGAAGATGATATTAAATTGGTTGAGAAGAGTCTTGGTATAATATTTCCAGAAAGCTATAAATGGTTTATACTTAATTATGGTTCAGGAGGTATATGTGGAGTTGAAATTTTAGGGATAGAAAATAAAGAAGATTCATCTGTAATCCATGTAACAGAAAGGTATAGAAAGTTGGGATTAGAGAATGGATGTATAGTAATTGAAGATTTAGGAGAATTTATAATTTGTATTGATACAAATGATGGAGATAAGATAATTAGATGGGATAGAGTAAATAAAAATAAAGAATACAGATATGATGATTTTTATGAATATTTAATAGATACGTTTCAAGAAGCAATAGATAATTGGGATTAAAGCTAGATGCAAAAATCTCTTAAATTTAAAAGCAATTTCTAGTTGAGAAAATTAAAAAATGCTTAATGGGGTACGTTTCAAGAAGTCTTAACTAAGTTATGTGAGAGGTTTCAGACATCAAGGTGAAATGTCAAAAATAAAAAAGTAAAGGAGAAATTATAAAGAGAAGAATTAAAAATCCAAAAACATTTTGATTATTTCAAGTGTTTTTGGATTTTTTATGATACTAATACACTTAAATAATATACTCGTAAATGCTAAATAAAATGAATAAAATATAAAAATTCACCGTACATAAATTAAAGAATCAATATATAATGTAAAATTTGTTTTAATTTTACTGTTTTTTGTGTACAATTAATATAAGAATTGATGAACAATGGTATTATTATATAAGTTAATTGATCAAATAATGAAAGGATAAAATTCAAATGACAGTTTTAGAAATAATGAAAATGAATAAAGAATATTGTTTAAGATATGATGAAATACCTAATGAATTGCAGATAAAAGCTAAAACACTTTGTTGGGAATATAACCAGTGTTCTCCTATGGAGGATGAGAAAAGAAAAGAAATCTTAGAAAAATTACTGGGAACATATCACCCTTTAACTTTTATTGAACCATCTTTCCGTTGTGATTATGGATTTAATATACATACACATGGATTAACTTTTATCAATTATAATTGTGTTATATTAGATACATCTCCAGTTAATATTGGGGCCAATGTGTTTATTGCACCAAGTGTATGTATTGCTTGTGCTGGTCATCCAATTGATGTAGCACAAAGAAATGAAGGAATATGTACATCTAAAGCAATTACCATTGGTGATGATGTATGGATAGGAGCAAATTCTACAGTTTGTGGAGGAGTTACAATTGGAAAGGGAAGCGTTATCGGAGCTGGTAGTGTAGTAACTAAAGATATTCCTGAAGGAGTAGTAGCAGTAGGTAATCCATGCCGTGTATTACGTAAGGTTACAGAAGCAGATAGAGTTGAGTTAAGTGCTACATATAGCAAAACTATATAAAGAGATATTAGATAAAAAGAAAGGAGCTGGCACCAAAGTGCTAGCTCCTTGTTGTTTTTTTTATTTATTTTCATTTTTAAATACTAACTGACCTATGATCATTGCTAAAGCAGTTGGTAAAAGCCATCCAAATCCTATAGATGCTAGTGGTAAGAAGTTTAAGTTTAATCCTGGTATTAATAATAGTATAGAAAAGACTAAAGAAGTATATACTCCTAATCTACCAGCTTTTATCTTAATGTGCTTATGTAGTAAAGCGAAAACTATTATAGTAATAGAAACAGGATATAAAAGATTTAATATAGGTGATGAGAAAACTACAATATTATCAACACCAAGTAAAGCAACTGCAAAGCTTACTATAGATATTGCTAAAACATTAAACTTGTAAGATAATTTACCTTTAGTAATTGTTTCAAAATAGTCTGCTCCAGCAGTTATTAAACCTATAGAAGTTGTTAAACAAGCAAGTGCCATTGCTACTCCTATAAGAATTGGACCAGCACTTCCAAGGACATTTTTAGCAATTAAAACTAAAAGAGAAGTTTTATTTATGTCACCAGATACAAGTCCAGATGTTTGAGCACCAATATATGTAATTCCTCCGTATACAAAGGCAAGACCAATAACAGCAACTAAACTACCTATAAAAAGTACTTTAGACATTTCTTTGCCTTTATATCCTTTATTTTTAATGGATGAAGTTATTATAGCAGCAAAAAGTAAAGCTGCAAGAGCATCCATAGTTTGATAACCTTCTAAAAGTGAATAAGCAAATACCCCTGTATCATTATTTGGTAAAATAGCACCAATTGGCATAAATATACCTTTAATAATAAGTACTACTAAAATAATTATTAAAGCAGGTGTTAAGAACTTACCTATAGTGTCAATAATTGATGATCTTTTTAATACTAAGACAATATTAATTATAAAGTAAGCTAAAATCACTAACCATGCTGGAATTGCAGGGAAAAATGGATTTATAGCTACTTCAAAAGTAGTTGCTGCGGTTCTTGGAACTGCAAGTAATGGTCCAATAGATAAAAATAAAACTGAAGTAAAAATTATAGCAAATTTCTTACTTATCTTTTCAGCAATACCTTCAAATGTTCCATCTCCTTTTGAACAAGCAAGTATAGCTAAAAGAGGTAAACCAACGCCTGTAATTATGAAACCAAGCATACCAATAAAATATTGTGAGCCAAGCTGATATCCAAGATGACCAGGGAAAATTAAATTACCTGCGCCAAAAAACATTGAGAATAAAGCAAATCCAATTATAATTGCATCTTTTGTTGTTTTTTTCATTTTTGTAATCAATCCTTTGTTTTAATATAATTTTTTTAACATAACGTTTAAAGTATATCATTATTTTAAAAAAAGTCACAGGAATTTTATTGAAATAACTAATTATATTTTAGATATTAGTAAATATAATACTATTAGGTGAATATGTATTTTAAAGTCAATAAATTATAGAAGGATGGAATATGTGTGAAGAAGGTATTGCTTTGTTTATTAATTTCAACTATAGTTTTAACTGGATGTGCATCTTCAAGTAAAAATGATAAAGGAGAAACCAATAGTACATCTGAGAACAATGTTACAGAAAGCGTAGGAAATGAAAGTGATACAGCAAATTCTACTGATGCAAAAGATACTATAGAAAATAAAAAAATAGAATCTACTAACGAAGAGATAGAAAATACAGCAAGTGAAGAGAGCGATGTTAGTACTAGTTCACAATATAAGGTAGAAGAAAACATTCCTACAGAATATAAGAGTGCATTAAGAAAAGCAGAATCATATAGTGAGACTATGAATATGTCTAAAGCCGGAATATATGATCAGCTAACATCCGAATATGGTGAGAAGTTTACAGCTGAAGCTGCCCAATATGCTATAGACAATCTCCAAGCAGATTGGAATAAAAATGCCTTAGAAAAAGCAAAATTATATGCTGATACTATGAATATGTCTAAAGCTGGAGTATATGACCAATTAATATCTGAATATGGTGAGAAGTTTACATTAGAAGAAGCGCAATATGCTATAGATAATGTACAAGCAGATTGGAAAGAAAATGCATTAAAAACAGCAAAATCATATCAAGAAATTATGTCTATGTCTCCAGCTGCAATATATGACCAATTAATATCAGAATATGGAGAAAAGTTTACTGCAGAGGAAGCACAATATGCTATAGATAATTTGCAGTAGAATAGTAAACTGGCATTGAGAGTATCTCAATGCCAGTATTTAAAATTTAATCTTACTAAATAAACATTTTTATTAATAAAGCTTCTTACATTAAAGTAGGGCCATTATTAAGATTTGGTAATGCACTAATATCAAATTTTTCCTTATCATTACCACTTTGTTCTGGATTGGTAACTTTATGCATATTATTTGCTACCTCTACAGCATCACCTAAAAAAGTCTCTTTGTTAGTGATTACTTTAGGATTAGAATAATTTAAGATATCTTCATTAGACAACTGATCATTAAATTTCATTTCACCAATATCTTTATTAAGGCTTAACACCATTTCACCATCATTTGAATGAGAAATATTAGTTTTAAATTTATGGGATGATATACCTACAGGATTACCATTTTTATCATGCATTAAATTTACCTCCTTAATTTATATTTATCTTATTATTTGGAGAAAGAGAAAATTAATTCATAAACCTCTTCAATTATTAAATTATCAATATAACCCCATTAAAATTAAACGAAATGCTATTGTATCACTGTAGAAATAAGGCGCATTTTATTAAATTGTTAAAATAAACCTAGTTGTGAAGGAATTAATATTTTATTACATAAAAGTATAGACTATAGATATATATTTATTTACAAAGAAAGGATAATTATATGAAAAAAGAATTATTAGAAAAGATAATTGATCATTTATTAACAGATATAAAGCCATCAACATATATGAAATCAATAGAAGATGATTTATGGGGAACACCGCTGCAAATAATTAATGAACTTAAAACTGTGGAGCAATCACCTAAATATCATCCAGAAGGAAATGTATATAATCATGTAATGCTTGTAGTGGATAAAGCTGCACAGGTACGTAGTTTAGCCAATAGTAAAAAAGAATTTATGTTAGCAGCACTTTTACATGATGTTGGAAAGAAGGCGGCAACAAAAAAGAATAGTAAGGGAAACTACACATCATATAATCATGATAAAATTGGCGAAAAAATAGTTAATGATATGTTAACTCAATACGATATTAATAATATAGAACGTGAAAAAATAGTTAACTTAGTTAAATATCATATGCATCATTTGTACATATTAAAAAATTTATCTTACGGAAATACAGAAGAAATGATAAAAAATGTAGACTTAAATGACATGATTCTTTTATTTATCAGTGATAGATTAGGAAGAGGTCAAAAATGTAAAGATGACATTGAAAAGGAACTGTATGATGTAAAAACTATTATAGAGATACTAAAGAAAAAATATAATGTAGATATAGATGTTTTTGAAAAAGCATATAATTTAATAATTAGATAATCAAATGGCATTTACATATATTTAATTATGAATAACTTCATATACTGCCTCATAGTATATAGGGAAAGAAAAAAACTGGAGGTTTAATAATGAATGTTATTGATAAATTAAATAATAGTTATAGAGAAAATAGAATCTATTATTTTATGGTTTTAATTTTCTTTTGTGTTGGCATAGCATTAGGTGCATTTATGGTGAAATATATGAATGTTAATGATTCAACAGATCTGTCTAATTATTTTTCATCTTTTACAGAAAGCATACTGGTGAGCCAAGTAGAAAGTACTAAATTATTCTTGAATATATTGATTAAAATATCAATTACAGTCGTAATAATAATTATATTAGGATTTACCGTATTTGGTATACCATTTATCTTGCTAATTGATTTAATAAAGGGATTTACATTAGGCTATACATTTACTTTTTTATTAACGACTTTTAATGGTAAAGGAATTTGGTTGGCAATAGTATCAATTTTACCACAAAATATTTTTTATATTCCAAGTTTTATTGCATTAAGTATAATTTCTATTGAATTTTCTGCTACAAAACTTCGATATAAGTTCTTTAATAAAGGGACAATAAATACAATAGTAAAGAAGGAATTAATTTTTAAAATAGGGGTTTTGGTATGTACATTTATAATTGGTGTGTTTATTGAAAGCTATATATGTCCAAATTTAATGAAATTTATTGTTACTAAAATTACTTAGTAAATTTCTGCATTTCCAGAAATTTATGAGACCAAATAATAATTAAAGGTGAAATGGGGAGAGTTATGAAAGAAATAGTAAATGAATATAAAGAATATTTATTAAATAGTCACAAAAGTGAAAATACTGTTTATGCATATGTAACAGATGTAAATTTATATATAAAATACTTGAATTCAAAAGATATTTACTTAGATGAAACAGATAATCTAACAGTACTAGGATATATTCAATATCTATTGCAGGAAGGAAAGTCTGAACGTTCAATTAGCAGGATAGTAATAAGCTTGAGAAGTTTCTATAACTATCTTAAAGAGCATAAGATAATACGTGATATTCCGAAAATATACTATAAAAGCACAGATACGACTAAAAAGCTTCCAGAAATCCTTACTGTGGAAGAGGTAGATAAAATAATAAAAATAGTAGATAAAGATTGTAATAAAGGAATTAGAGATAATGCTTTACTAGAACTTATGTATGCAACTGGCATGAAGGTATCTGAAATCATATCATTACAAGTGGAAGATATTAATTTAGAGCTATCATATGTCAGATGTCATGATAATAAAAATTATGAAAGACTTATTCCTATTGGCAGAAGTGCTGAAGCTGCACTTAAAGAATATCTATCTATAAGAGATATGATTGCTGCAGCTGGTGTTCATAATTTATTTGTTAATTTGAATGGAAACAAATTAACAAGACAGGGAGTTTGGAGAATAGTTAAGGAATATTCTCATAAGGCAGGAATAAAGAAAGATGTAAATTTAAATACATTCAGACATTCTTTTGCTGTGCATCTATTACAAAATGGTGCAAATGTGAGAGCTGTACAAAAACTTCTTGGTAATCAAGTGTTGACTTATATGGACACATACTATGAAATTATCAATAATGATAAGATTAATGTGGTATATAAAAATTCACATCCAAGAGCTTAATAATTTTATAAAAAAGGTGAACATTTTTAAAGTTAGATGATATAATTTGTAGTATTAAATGTTAAAAGTATGTATAATTAGAATAGGTTAGCAAATGCTAATTTAGACAAAGCTTATTACAGAATGGGTAACGCATAAGGAGGAAAAGTAATATGAGGATGTATGACATTATAATGAAAAAGAGAAAAGGGTATGAATTATCTAAAGAAGAAATAGATTTTTTTGTTAATGGCTTTACTAAAGGTGAAATACCTGATTATCAGGTTTCTGCTTTGTTAATGACACTTTTCTTCAATGAAATGTCTAAAAGTGAGACAGCTAATTTGACAATGTCAATGGTTAATTCGGGAGATGTAATTGACTTATCGAAGATAAAAGGCGTTAAGGTTGATAAGCATTCCACAGGGGGAGTAGGAGACAAGACATCAATATGTTTAACTCCACTAGTGGCATCTCTTGGAATACCTGTAGCAAAAATGTCTGGAAGAGGGCTAGGACATACAGGTGGAACTATTGATAAGTTAGAAAGTTTTAATGGTTTTTCTGTGGAATTAACAGAAGATCAATTTATCAATAATGTAAATAATATTAATATTGCAATTATGGGACAAAGCGGTAATCTTGTACCAGCTGATAAAAAACTTTATGCTCTTAGAGATGTAACAGCTACTGTTGATAATACGGCTCTTATTGCTTCAAGTATCATGAGTAAGAAACTTGCATCTGGTGCAGACGCAATAGTACTAGATGTAAAAGTTGGAGATGGTGCTTTTATGAAAACAGCAGAAACAGCTGAGGAATTAGCAAGTGAAATGGTTAGTATAGGGAAAGAAGTTGGTAGAAAAACTGTTGCAGTTATTTCAGATATGGATCAGCCTCTTGGTTATGCCATTGGTAATATCCTTGAAGTAAAAGAAGCTATAGAATTATTAAAAGGTAATGGGCCTAAAGATTTATTAGAGCTAACACTTACTTTAGGTGCAAATATGCTTCTTTGTGCTGAAAAGGTTACAAGTATTGAAGAGGGTAAGGCACTTTTAAAAGAAAATATAGCTAATGGAAAAGGTCTTGAGAAGCTTAAAGAATTTATTAAGGCTCAAGGTGGAGATGTATCACCAATAGATAATCCAGAATTGTTCCCAGTGGCAAAGTACATAATTCCTGTAACAGCAGAAAATGATGGATATATTACAAAAATTAATACTGAAGCAATGGGACTTATAGCTATGGAGTTAGGAGCTGGGAGAGCTACTAAGGACAGTATAATAGATTTAACAGTAGGAATAGTGTTAAATAAGAAACGTGGAGATAAAGTGAATAAAGGTGATGTTATAGCTTATATCCACAGTAATAAAGAAGATAATAATAAAATTGAAGAGAAAATAAAGGAAAATATTAAAATAGAAGCAGAATTTAATGATAATATTCCTTTAATATATAATGTAATAAGCTAAATTTAAAAAATATAATAGAAAGAGATGGATTTCTTTCTATTATATTTTTTTTTCTTTTGGTAACACTAAGCTTGAGAGGAGGAAGAGAGATGAAAAACACGCTAATTAAGACAATATCTCTTGCTATTTTAACTTTATTATCCTTTAATACATTTGTATATGCAAGTATAGGTGAGCCAGTAGATATTGCTGAAGAGTATAGCATATTATCTTCTACTACTTATGAGGAAGGCATGAATGTTGATGCAAAATCAGCATTATTAGTAGAACCTGTTAGCGGTACTGTTCTTTATGAAAAAAACTCTGAAGAAAAATTTGCACCAGCATCTGTTACTAAAATAATGACAATGTTATTAGCTATTGAAGCAGTTGATAATGGAAACATTACATTAAATGACAAGATAGTTTGTAGTGAAAACGCCAAAAACATGGGTGGAAGCACAATGCTGTTAGATACTGGTGAAGTTAGAACTGTAGAAGAAATACTTAAGGGAATTGCAATTGCTTCTGGAAATGATGCAGCAGTTGCAATGGCTGAATTTTTAGGTGGAAGCGTTGATAATTTTGTTTCTATGATGAATAAAAGAGCAAAAGAATTAGGTATGGTAAATACAAATTTTAAAAATTGCAATGGCTTACCTGAAGAAGGTCACTATACAACAGCTAAAGATATTTCAATAATGTCTTTAGAATTATTAAAACATCCATCAATATTAAAGTATACAGGTACATATATGGAAACTATCTCTGAAGGAAGGAAAAGTCCTATAGAACTAGTAAATCATAATAAGCTTGTAAGATTTTTTGAGGGCTGTGATGGATTAAAAACTGGTTATACCGAAGAAGCTAAATATTGTATATCTGCTACAGCTGTAAGAGATGGCGTAAGAATGTTAGCAGTAATAATGGGTGCACCTACATATAAAGTAAGAAATCGTGATGCAAGTATGTTAATGAATTATGGATTTTCAAAATATGAAGGTAAAAAAATATTTTCAAAAGATGAAGATGTAGAAAAAATCTTTTTAGGTAAAAATACCGATAGATATTTTATAGCAAAAGCAAAAACTGATTTAACTATAGTACTTGAAAAGGGTACCAATGGAGATCCTGAAAACAAGATTACATTAAATAATGAAAAAGATTCTTACAAAGAAGGAGAAATTGTTGGTATTTGTGAAGTTTTTGTAGGTGATAAAAAAGTAGGAGAAGTTGAACTATATTGCGATAGAGATGTTGAAAAAGCAAACTTCTTTGAAAATATAAAATATAACTTAAAAAACTTATTTAAAGAAGGAATATAATATAAAGAAAGAGTATCTTAAGATACTCTTTTTTCAATGGAATTTGTCTTGAACATTAACAAAATATATATATTTATACAATATTTATTGTGATATAATCAAATTGGAGGTGATAGGATGACTAGAAAATTAAGGTCTATATCTTACATAGTATTAGTTTCGATGCTTTTTTCAGGTTGCTATAAAGAAAATTCAAATGATGATATAAATGGAGATACATTTACTGATGAAATAATTACTACAGTAGATGGAAACACAGCTACAGCAGGAGAGGATAGTGGTGATATAGCAGAAGAAACAAATACTGAATTTAATGCCCTTGGCAATACTTATATTGGGAATAAGGGCTATGAAGGCTTTAATGCCAATGATGAAATAGTTAATAGTAGTAATTATGTACAAAATGAATATAAAGAAATAGATTTTGCAATAGATTTAGTATCACAGCACTTACTTGGAAATGCAGGTGTATATGATTATCTGGTTTCTAGCAATGAAGATGGCAATGTAATTCCACTGACTGATAATGACCGAGCACATATAGAAAAGGATTTATATAGTTTTAAAGTTGACCAATATGGTGTTTATGAAGATACTCCTTTGTACTTTAATTTTATGTATGCTCAATTTCTAGGGTTTGATGGTGATGGAGTTAAGTTATATATTAGAGGTCATATTTCAGGATTTGCTGTTTCTTATATTGTAACTGTATATGAACAAGGGAATAATTTAGTAGCGAAAATACTATAAAGCGAATATAGAAGCCTTGAGGAATCCTCTTCCTTAAGGCTTTTTTATTTAATAACAATTCATAATTTATATTTATAGTTCATAAAATTATTTATGAGTGAATTGATTAATTTATATGGATGGAATACTGTGATAAAAAAAGTTGATATTGTTTCTGGATTTTTAGGGGCAGGAAAAACTCGTTTTATTAAAAAGTTAATGAATGATAATTTCTATAAAGATAAAATTGCTATTATTGAGAATGAATTTGGTGAGGTTAATATAGACAGTGAAATATTAAAGGAGTCTAAGGCTGTAATTAAAGAAATTACTGCTGGATGCATTTGCTGTGAAGTTACAGGCTATTTTAAGGAAGCTCTTATGGAGTTAAATAATAATTATGAATTTGAGCGTATAATTATTGAACCTACAGGAATAGCCAAGTTAAGTGAGATAATTAAAACATTTAAAGATGAAGATTTAAAAGAAATATGCAGTGTTGATAATATTATTACAATAGTTGATTGCTTGAAATTCCATATGTATATGAATAATTTTAGAAGATTCTATATAGATCAAATTAAATATGCAAATATAATTGTCTTAAGTAGGGTACAATTAGCTGATAAAAATACAGTTAATTATGTACAGGAGGAAATAAAAAAGATTAACCCTAATGCACAGATTTTAGATTGTATTTGGGATGAGGTTAATCTTAAGGATAAAATAGTAAATAAAAATCATACGGTGCAAAATACTTCTAAGAATAAAATTACTATGAAAAATATAAAAGTAGGCAGTGGGAAAATATCTACAAAAAAAGTAAATGATTCTTTTCAAAGCTTTACATTAAAACTAAATAGAAAAATATCTCCTGAAGAATTAAGTAGTAAGTTCAAATTCATTGCTTCAAGTAAAAGTTTTGGAACAATTCTTAGAGCCAAAGGTATAGTGCAGCTTTTAAATGGTCAATATGGTCAATTTGATTTCTCATTAAATGAATATAATATTGAAAAAATAGATTATAATGATGAAAATATAATTTCCTTTATTGGAGTGGATATAAATAAAAAAGAATTAGAGCATTTCTTTAAATGAGGTATGGTTAATGAAAGCAGATTTAGAAATAGTATGTGGCTTTATAGAGGCTGGTAAAACAGCCTTTATAAATGCTTTAAATGAATTAACTAAAATAGATGATGAAAAAGCATTAGTAATTTTAACAGAAGATGGACATAGCAAAATAGAAGCAAATTCAAAAGAATATAAAATTATATATTTTAATGATGATATATCTTTATTAGGGTCAAAGATTATTGAAAACATTTATAAATATAAACCTTACAAAATTATAATTGAGTATAATGGAACATATACAATGGAAGATTTTTATAAGATATATGCAGAAAATCTTAATAAATATTGTAGATTAAGATGTGTATACTATATTATCAATGCAAAGACATTTCTATATTACTTTAAAAACTTATCTGAGCTATTTATACCATATATAGAAAATAGTAATTTAATATTGTTGAATAATTATAAAAAAGTTACTAGTAAAGAAATAGATGAAATATACCATATTATTTCTTCCATAAACTATAATGGTCACATATTATTTAGTGACGACAATAGTACTATGCTTACTGAACTGAGAAAATCTAATTTGTTTTTGAATAATAAGTTTAGGAAGATTAAGATAAATTTGCGTAAAAAGTTTAATTAATTAGTAAGAGATGGTGAAGTAATGATTGTATTTAGACATTGGTGCTGGAGTTTTTTAGGTGTTGTTATTGAATCAATTCCATTTATAGTTATGGGGGCTATTATATCAACAATTATACAGTTTTATATTACAGAAGAGGTTATAAGACGAATTGTTCCTAAAAGAAAGGTCCTGGCTTTTCTTGCAGCTGCTTTTATGGGATTGGTTTTTCCAATGTGTGAATGTGCTATAGTACCAGTATCAAGAAGTCTAATAAAGAAAGGTGTTCCTGTTGGCATTGCAATAACTTTTATGCTTTCTGTACCAATAGTAAATCCATTTGTTATTGCATCAACATATTATGCATTTGATGCTAATCTTACCATTGTTATAATAAGAGTGTTAGGAGGAATATTCTGCTCTATAATTGTTGGAACCATAATATCATATATATTTATGAATACTCCAATAGAAAACATTATATCTGATGGATATCTTGATTTATCATGTGCTTGTTGCAGCAGTGAAAAAAAGTATTATACATCAAAATTAGATAAGATTCACACCATAGTATGTCAAGCTTCAAATGAATTTTTAAACATAAGTGTATATGTAATACTGGGAGCATTGATTTCTAGTATATTTGGAAGTGTTATAAAGGAAGAAATTTTAAATGACTATACATTTAATAATGTACTGGCAATAGTAATAATGATTGGTATATCATTTTTATTATCTTTATGTTCAGAAGCAGATGCTTTTGTTGCCAGCAAGTTTTTAAAGAACTTTGGTATTCCATCAGTCAGTGCCTTTATGGTTTTAGGCCCAATGATGGATTTGAAGAATTCCATATTAACATTAGGTTTGTTTAAAAAGAAATTTGCTACTACATTAATCATAACAATATTGCTGGTAGTTACAGCCTTTTCTATCTGTCTTTCCTTTATAAATGTATAGGAGGAGTTATGAAAAGAATAAATTATGATGAATTAATTTGGTTTATACTGCTAGTAATTTTAAATTTCTTAATGTTTTTCTTAATAAAAAGTGATGAAATACAAAATTTTATAAATGGTCGTATGCTTATATTTTTTAAATTTTCTGTTATAATTTTGGTTTTGTTTTCTATTTGTCAGTTCCCTAAAATTTTCACAATTCCAAGTAGGAGGTACATTACCAATAAATTTTTTCCATTAATATTATTTGTAATAATCCTTCTTTTATATTTTGCATATCCTGATGATAGAAATGAAGTCATTAATGATAGTTTTAATAATATTTCAGATATTACTGAAAATATTGATGATTATGATGGAGAGAAGCTTTATTTTAAAGGATTTATATATGTAGATAAAGAAGAATCAGGAAAAGTATATTTAGCTAGAGAACGGCTTACTTGTTGTCAATATGATTCAAGGATAATTAAGATCCCTCTTCTAAATATGGAAGATATTAAGGAAGATACATGGATAATTGTATATGGAAAAGTAATTGATGATGATGGATTAAAGCTTAAGGTTGTAGATTATGAAAAATGTCCTGAGCCTGAGGAGAGATTTTTGAAAGAAGACTGATATCTGCTTGTTATTTTCACCTTAACTTGTTATTATTAAAACTGAACTAAAATAGTGAAGGGTGGATTTACATGGAACTTCCAAAAATTAAAGTGGCTGATTTTGAAGGTCCATTTGATTTATTATTACATCTTATAAAGAAGAATAAAATGGATATATATAATATTGAAATATATAAAATTACTAATCAATATTTACGTTATTTAGATGAAATGAAGGAAATGGATTTGGAAATAACTTCTGAATTTATCGTCATTGCTGCAACTTTAATTGAGATAAAATCTAAAAGCTTATTGCCAAAGGTTAAAGTTGAAGATGAAAATGAAGAGGATATTGAAAATAAGCTTAAGCTAAGATTAATAGAATATAAGCAAATAAAAGCGGTGTCAAGCTTCTTTAAAGAAAGACATATTAATTCTGGAGAAATCTATAGTAAAAAGCCAGAAATTATTGAAATTGAAGAGGAAAAAGCACCTAAATCTAATGAAGATATATTTAAGAATTTAACCTTAATTGATTTATATAATATTTATAATAATATTCTTGATACTTATCATAATAAACAAAACAATATCAATGTGGTTCAAAGAAAGATATATACTGATAAGTATAAGGTAGAAGATAAGATGAAGGAGCTACTAGATAGATTCAATAATGCAAATGTTATTGAGTTTAGAAGTATTATTAAGGAAAGTGAATCAAAGTTAGAGACAGTTGTAACATTCTTAGCATTACTTGAATTAATTAAGTTAAGGGTTATTATTGCATATCAAGAAGGTAATTTTAAAGAAATACTAATGAAAAGGAGAGTAGAAAATGAATAATATAGACGTTAATCAATATGAATTTGCAGAAACTTCAAGAAAGAATAAAATAAAATCTGCTATTGAAGCAATGCTATTTGTGGCTGGAGAACCATTAAATATAAAAGACATTTATACAAACCTTGAACTTGATAGAAAGACGGTAAAAGAGATATTAAATGAGCTTGCTGAAGATTTTAAATCTGAAAGTAGAGGTATAAAGCTTATAAATATAGATGATTCATATCAATTTGTTACTAAGCCTGAAAACTCAGAATTTATACAAAAGCTACTTAAAAAGAATAAAAGACAGTCATTATCACAAGCTTCCATAGAAAGTTTGGCAATTGTAGCATATAAACAACCTATAACTCGTGTTGATATTGATGAAATCAGAGGAGTTAAATCAGAATCTGCATTACAAAGATTATTGGAACGTGATTTAATAAAAGATGTTGGAAGACTTGAAGTTCCAGGAAGACCTATATTATATGGAACCACAGATGAATTCTTAAGACAATTTGGTTTACAATCATTAAAGGAATTACCTTCACTTGATTTATATGAAGACAGTGATGCAGATAATTCTTTAGAATTATTAAACTCAGCATTACAAGAAATTGAAGAAGAATAAAAGGAAGATTGTATCTTCTTCCTTTTATTCTTTTTTATTTTCTTTTTCACAGTCTTTATTATAGCTCTTAACAAAATCAAAAATTTGTGGAATATAATCAACTAATTTATCCATGGTAGAATCATGATCTACATTTAGAAGTCTAACAAAATCATCTTTAATAACTAAAAATGCTACTGGTTTTACGCTTACTCCTGCACCAGATCCACCTCCAAATGGATATCCACTTTCCTCAGTAGTTGAATCTTTTTCACCAAATTCACTTCCTCCAGAAGCAAATCCTAAGGTTACTTTTGATATGGGAATTATACACCCTCCATCTTGTAGTTCAACTACATCGCCTACAACGGTATTTACATCAATCATATCCCGTAAATTTTCCATTGTGCTTCTCATTAAATTTTCTAATTCATGCTTATTGGCCATACTATTTCCCTTTTAATGGGCACCTCCTCTAATAGGTATACTACTTTTTTTGATTAAAAATAACATATATATAATTTTTGCAATATTTATAGTTAATATACACATAATTGATATATTGATAATGTACTTATCTTTAAAAATTGGGTTAAATTTATTATCAAAGTTCTTTATTTTAAAAAAAGTTGATAATATTTTAAAGATGATTGGATTTAATGAATTTAAAAGTCCATAAAGTATAGCTGTACCTGCAGCATCATTAACAGAAAAATCAATATTGCTATTAACTTTAAAATATGGCTTATATCTATTATTAGATAGATTCTTAAATAAAAGTCTCATAGAAAATTTAGTACCTCTTATCTTTTCTTGAGCCTTTTCTTCTACTTCTTCTTTTATATTGTGGCTAGTATCATACTTTTTCACTGTATCGTCCTTGATAAATTTTTTTATTATTCCACCATCAGAAGAAAGAAGGTTTATTTTATAAAATTTTATTTCATAAAAATCATCTAAATATTTTATAGATAGCTTTAAAGGAATGGGCATAAAAAGCAAGAATAAAAG
>JABLTN010095267.1_pt1 | contig 21550 bp, 17 predicted proteins | sample 7160141 | NCBI WGS metagenome assembly JABLTN01 (sample SAMN14651226, study PRJNA627086) | human gut metagenome | isolation source: feces | host: Homo sapiens | reverse complement strand
ATGTAAAAACATGGCTGTAAACAGTCTCCACCATTCTCCCTGTCCAAATACATCCGGAACGTTTTATTGACTGTGGGATCGCAGAAGCAAATATGACTGGTGTTGCAGCAGGACTTTCTACATGTGGAAAGGTTCCATTTATCAGTTCTTTTGCGATGTTTGTAGCAGGAAGAGCATTTGAGCAGATACGCAATTCTATCGGATATCCGCATCTGAATGTGAAGATTGGTGCGACGCATGCAGGAATTACCGTCGGCGAGGACGGAGCAACACATCAGTGCAACGAGGATATTGCTTTGATGCGGACGATTCCAGGTATGGTTGTGATTAGCCCAGCGGACGATGTGGAAGCACGTGTAGCCGTGAAGGCGGCCTATAAGTATGAAGGACCGGTCTACTTACGATTTGGCAGACTGGCACTTCCAGTCATCCACAATGAGTCAGATTATACATTTGAGATTGGAAAAGGCGAAATTCTTCGCGAGGGAAAGGATCTGACAATTGTTGCAACCGGTGCAATGGTGAGCAATAGCCTTGAGGCTGCCAAAAAACTGAAAGAAGACGGTATCGAGGCAAAGGTGATTAACATTCATACAATCAAGCCACTCGATGAGGGCCTGATTGTTAAAGCAGCAAAAGAGACCGGCAAAATTGTCACGGTAGAGGAGCATTCCGTGATTGGCGGACTTGGAAGCGCGGTATGTGATGCACTTGCGGTGAAGGCTCCGACTCAGGTTTTAAAAATCGGAATCAACGATACGTTCGGCGAGTCCGGACCGGCAGTGGAACTGCTTAAAAAATATGGGCTGGATGCAGATAACATTTATGCAAAGATTAAAAGCTTTGTAAAATAATTCAAATAAGCAGCAGGAAAGCCTATATAGATGGTTTATAAAACTGCCTTATAATTCTTCCCGCTGGGCTGCCGGCAGGGTGAAGATAAATTCTGTGCCGACTCCTTCGGTACTGATGACGTTGATATTTTCATCATGTGCCTGAATAATTTCTTTTACGATAGAGAGTCCAAGACCGGAACCCTTCTTGTCCTTTCCACGGGACAGGTCGGTTTTGTAGAAACGCTCAAAAATTTTGTTCTGGCTGTCTTTTGGAATTCCGATGCCGGTATCCTTGACAGAAACAAATACTTTTTCGCTTTTCTTAGTGGTCTCAATGGTGATTTCAGAATCATGGTGGCTGAACTTGATGGCATTGTCAATCAGATTATAAACCACCTGCTGAATCTTGCTCATATCCGCTTTTACATAAAGTGTTTTACCGGCAAGAATCAGGTGGAAGGAAATCCGTTTGGCTTTGCAGGTTCCCTCAAAGGTAAGACAGGTCATTTTAATTAACTGGTTAATGTCAAATTCGCTGACGTCTAACATTGTGCCGTGGCTGCCGTATTTATTTAACTCTAAGAGGCTCTGGGTGAGCTTGGACAAACGGTCTGTCTCGAAAACAATGATATTTAAATATTTTTCCTGCATCTCCGGTGGAATCGTTCCGTCTAACATGGCTTCCACATAACCTTTGATGGAAGTAAGCGGAGAACGAAAATCATGGGAGACATTGGAAATAAATTTACGCTGGTCATCCTCCAGGGTATTCAGCTCATTTGCCATATAATTTAGAGAAGCGGCAAGATAGCCGATTTCATCATTTTTATGTACCGGAATTTTATAACTGAAATTGCCCTCGGCAAAAGCATCAGCACCCTTAATCATTTTGCGGATTGGGATGTAGACCTCGAAGCCAATGATAATCAGTAACAGGGTTGCACAGATAAAAATCAGAAGCAGAGTCAGGTACATAATATTCAGTAAATGTGCATGATGGTGCGTGATTACGGAAAGCGGCTGGTGAATCAGCACATATCCACGCACCTTGTAATTAATCGTAATCGGCGAAAATACCGTAAGATGCGTATCGTCATAATAATTATAAAAAGAACCGGTGGTGTAATATTTGCTGCCAAAATCTGCCACATTAAATCCGTCAATGTGTGTCAGGTGGTCCATGTCCACAGATGCATTGGAGTTAATCAGAATATCACCATCTGTATTCATGACCCATATTTCTGAAGAAAGATAAGTGCTAAGGGTGGCAAGACTGTCATGCAAGTCATCAACCGTAATATCTTCATTGAAATAGTTTGAAGCATAGGTAGATGCAATCATATTGGCTTCCTTGTAAAGCCGGTCAACTTCGGTATCTTCAATATATTCATAAGTATAGTGGGAGCTGAAGGTGGATACGAGAATAAAGCCGAGAATGCCAAAAATCATATATCCAATCAGCAGCTTCAGATAAAGTCGTTTCTTCATTCTTTAACCTCGAATTTGTATCCGATGCCCCAGACCGTAGAAATGCTCCAGGCGGTATGATCGTTAATTTTCTCACGAAGTCTTTTTACATGAACGTCAACGGTTCTGGTATCGCCTGCGTATTCATAGCCCCAGATATGGTCTAAAAGCTGTTCTCTGGTAAATACCTGATTCGGTGAGGATGCAAGAAAATAAAGAAGCTCTAATTCCTTTGGCGGCATATCAATTGTTTTGCCGTAATATTCTACGGAATAGTTGGAAAGATTGACCACCAGATCCGGATAAGTAACACATTTTAAATCCGGCTGTACAGGCTCCTGCTTCACCGGCTGGTAGCGGCGGAGCACCGCCTTGACTCTGGCAACCAGTTCTTTGGAATCAAAAGGCTTCATGATATAGTCATCTGCCCCCAGCTCCAGTCCGAGAACCTTGTCAAAGATTTCACCTTTGGCAGATAACATGATAATCGGAACATTTGCTTTTGCCCGGATTTCACGGCATACCTGATAACCATCAATGCCCGGAAGCATCAAATCAAGAAGAATCAGATTTGGTGCATAGGTTTCAAATTCTTTCAAAGCAGATTCCCCATCATGAACCATCTTTGTATCAAAGCATTCCTTCGTGAGATACAGGGAAATCAGTTCTGCGATATTAACATCATCATCTACAATTAAAATTTTCTGTTTTGCAGCCATAGGAAACTTCCTTTCTGTTTTATGTAGTTCATATACTTGATTTATTTAAATTCTGCAATGGTAACACCGGCATCTCCTTCACCAAATTCTCCTAAGTGGAAGGACTTGATATAAGACTGTCGTTTCAAATGACTCTGTACGGCACTGCGCAGGGCACCGGTTCCTTTTCCGTGTACGATGCGTACGGAAGGAAGATGTGCAAGATAAGCATCATCCAAGTATTTATCCAAAAGAGCAATAGCTTCATCCACTGTTTTTCCAATCAGATTGATTTCTGTGGAAACAGAAGCGGATTTACTCATCTTAAGCTTTCCGGCACCGGTCTTGGCATATTTCTTGCTGCCCGGAGCAGCATCTTCAATTAGTACTAAATCCTTGATGTTTACCTGGGAGCGGAGAATTCCCATCTGCACAAAGAGGTCACCCTTTGCATTCGGCAGGGAGTGTACCGTTCCGGTTAAATTCATACTTAATACTTTTACGCTGTCACCGATACGAAGCTTCTTTGGAACCTTTGGATTGTAGATGGCAGTATCTTTTTCCTTTGAGCTCTTTTTCTCATTGGCAGCCATTTTCTCCCGGATATTGGTACGCTGTTTTTCCATTTCCTGAATGGAAGGTCTGGTAGTGCCATATTTATTGAAATTACGGATTGCCTCATCTGCAGTATCTTTGGCTTCCTGCAGAATCTGGTTTGCTTCTTCTTTTGCTTTACGAAGAATGGCATCCCGGCTTTCATCTAATTTTTCCTGCTTGTTCTTTAACTGCTGTTTTAATGCAGCAATTTCTGATTTGTAACGGTTGATTTCGGCCTGTTCTTTCTCTATGGTGATGCGGCTTGCTTCCAGGTCAGAAAGTAAATCTTCAAAATTCTGTTCATTACTGCTGATACGGGTTCTGGCATCCTCAATTAAAGTATCGGAGAGACCGAGTTTTTTTGAAATTGCAAAGGCATTACTTTTTCCCGGAATACCGATGAGAAGACGGTAAGTCGGACTTAAGGTCTCTACATCAAATTCGCAGCAGGCATTTTCAATTCCACTGGTAGTTAAGGCATAAATCTTAATCTCACTGTAGTGGGTGGTCGCCATGGTACGGATGCCTCGACTGTGAAAATAAGATAAGATAGAAACCGCCAGGGCAGCGCCCTCCGTAGGGTCAGTTCCGGCACATAACTCATCAAAGAGAACCAGGGAATGTTCATTGGCTTCTTTTAAAATGTGGATAATGTTGGTCATATGGGAAGAAAATGTGCTTAAGTTCTGCTCAATGCTCTGTTCATCTCCAATATCTGCAAAAATATCGTCAAAAACAGCAAGCTCACTGCGGTCTCCGGAAGGAATCGGAAGTCCCGCCTGTCCCATCAGAGTGAGAAGTCCCACAGTTTTTAAGGAAACGGTTTTACCACCGGTATTCGGGCCGGTAATGACAAGCTGGTCAAAATCGCTGCCTAAGGAAATGTCGATAGGAACTACTTTTTTTGCGTCCAGCAGAGGGTGTCTGCCCTTTAAAATACGAATTTTCCGTTCCGTATTAAAATGCGGTGTAATTCCATTGTATTCCAAGGCATAAGCGGCTTTTGCAAATATAAAATCAAGCTCTGTTAAAATCTGATAATCGGTTTCAATGGCAGGAATATATTCCCCTGCTTTTGCCGATAAAGTGGCAAGAATAACGGCAATTTCGTCCTGCTCTTTGATGGATAATTCTTTTAATTCGTTGTTCAGATTTACCACAGCCATTGGCTCAATGAAAAGAGTAGAACCGCTGGAGGACTGGTCATGCACCATACCGGTAATCTGGGATTTGGCTTCGGCTTTTACCGGAAGACAGTAGCGGCCGTTACGCATGGTAATGACAAAATCCTGCAGGCAGTTTCTGACATTCTGGTTATTTAACATCTGGTTTAACTGCGCATGGATGCGGTCGCCGGTTGAGCGGATAGAACGGCGGATGGATTTTAAATTACTGCTGGCATCATCACTGATTTCATCCACAGAAATGATGCAGCGGCGGATCTCATCACAAAGAGGACTAAGAGGTTCTAAACCATCAAAAAGTTCGCTCAGGGAATCAGATGGAATATCTTCCCGTTCCTTTCTGCCATAGGCTTTGACCCGGCGGGCAGTCTCTAATAATTTACAGAGGACGAGAAGCTCTTCGATATTCATGGTTCCGCCGATTTCCACACGCCGGATGGCGGAAGAAAGCGGTTTGATACCGGAGCAGTCAAGCCGTCCCTTTTTCAGGCTGCGGTTCATGGCATCCTTAGTCTGCTGCTGTGCATTGATAATCTCTGAGAGGCTGGTGGAAGGAAGCAGGGAAAGACAGCGTTCCTTGGTATCCGCACCGAAAGCATACTCCGCAAGCCGCTCTACAATTTTATTATATTCTAATGTTCTTAAAACCTTTTGATTCATAAATATTCTCCATAAAATGTACTAAAAATCACTGCTTCTATTATACCCCAAACCGATTGTGGTGAAAAGGGCGGTTGAAAATAAGTTTCCGGATAAATGACGAAATTGGCACGTTTTTTACATTCCGGCATCTTTTTTAAAAAATGTTGCAACATAGGCAGATAGAAAGTATAATTAAAAATAGTTGTATTTACAGTAGAAAAGAGGATTCCCTATGTCAGAAAATGAAAAAGAGGAATTTGCATTTATCAAAGAGAAAATCAAGAACAAGCCGTTAAATAAGAGACGTATTATTTTAAAAACGGCATTTACGGTTGTGCTTGCGGTTGTCTTTGGACTTGTATCCTGTTTTGTATTTACATGGATGCGCCCGGTGATGGAAGAGTGGCTGAATAAGCCGGAGGATACCAGGGTGAGCATCCCGAAAGATGAAGAGGTACAGCCGGATACGGAAGAAGAGACAAATTCCACGGAGACAGGTGTAGACGAGCCGGATGCAGAAGAAGGCTTAAAAGAGCTTACACCGGAGGAATATCAGAAATTACAGAGTAAGCTTTATGCGATTGGAAGCGAAGCAAATAAGTCCATTGTTACGGTGACAGGTGTGACCAGTGATGTGGACTGGTTTAACACGCCTTATGAGAGACAGGGACAGGCAAGTGGAGTCATTATTGCGGATACCGGTCAGGAGCTTCTGATTATGACAGAGCGCAAGGTCATAAGCGGAGCAAAATCCATTCATGTGACCTTCCTTGATAACAGCACCGTGGAAGCGGAGCTTAAAAACTATGACGGAAATACCGGAATTGCGATTTTAAATGTAAAACGTTCCGACATCGAAGAAAGCACTCTGGGCAGAATTAAAGTGGCAGTGCTTGGAAATTCACTTCAGACCACACGGGGCAGCATTGTGCTGGCACTGGGCAGTCCGCTGGGAACGACTTTCTCCATATTGACAGGAAATATTACATCGACTTCTAACAGCATTTCCACCTTTGATGCAAACTACAATGTACTGACAACAGATATTGTGGGCAGTAGTCAGGGAAGTGGTGTACTGGTCAATCTCTCTGGTGAAGTGGTTGGAATTGTTATGCAGAATTACAGCAGCGGCGATGAGAATACGCTGACCGCAATTTCCGTTTCCCAGTTGAAAGACATTATCGAGAAGCTTTCCAATGGACAGGATATTCCGTATCTTGGACTGAAACTGACTTCTGTAACATCTGACATTGAAAAGGAATATGACATACCAAAGGGCGTATATATTAAATCAGTGGGAATTGATTCCCCGGCGATGGCGGCAGGCTTGCAAAGCGGTGATGTCATCGTAAAGATTGCCGGAGAAAATGTAGAGACAGCGCAGGCATATAAGAATGTGTTATCCGGGCAGACTCCGGGAGATGTTGTAAAGATTACCATAAAACGCCAGGGGGCAGCAGGCTATGTAGAAATCGAATGTTCTGCAACCGTTGGTGTACTAAAATAGAAAGAGGAAAATTATGCATTATATTGAAACATTACGCGAAGGCGAAAGAGTAAATGAAATCTATCTTTGTAAAAATAAGCAGTCAGCGCTGACGAAGGCAGGTAAGCCTTATGAAGCATTGATTTTACAGGATAAAACAGGCACACTGGATGCAAAAATCTGGGAGCCGGGCTCTGTGGGAATTGATGATTTTGACCGATTTGATTACATCAATGTAGTGGGAGATATCACAAGTTTTCAGGGCGCATTACAGTTAAATGTAAAGAGGATCCGGAAAGCAACCGAGGGAGAGTATGAACCAAAGGAATATCTTCCGGTCAGCGAATATAATGTAGATGAAATGTATGAGCAGTTACTTGGATATATTAAGCAGATGGAGAATCCATATCTTAAGAAACTGGCAGGCAGTTTCTTTATCGAGGATGCAGATTTTGCAAAACGTTTTAAATTCCATTCTGCAGCAAAAAGCGTACATCACGGTTTTGTGGGCGGACTTTTAGAGCATACTTTAAGCGTAACGAAGCTTTCTGCTTATTTTGCTGACAACTATAAGATTCTCAATAAAGATTTACTGGTTTGTGCCGCCATGTTTCACGATATCGGAAAGTTAGAAGAGCTTTCTACTTTCCCGGAAAATGATTACACCGACGAGGGACAGCTTTTAGGACATATCATGATTGGAGCCATGGAAATTGCAGAGCGCATCAAGACCATCGATGGTTTTCCGGTGAAACTGGCACATGAGATGGAACACTGTATTCTGGCACATCATGGAGAGTTAGAGTATGGTTCTCCGAAGAAGCCGGCATTACCGGAAGCTGTAGCATTAAGCTATGCAGATAATATTGATGCAAAGATGGAGACCATGCGTGAGCTTTTGGCAAACGTACCGGAAGGAGATACTCAGTGGCAGGGATTCAACCGTCTGTTTGAATCGAACATCCGCAGATCGAGTATATAAGAAATATGAAAAAAGATGACATTGTTACACTGACCATTGACGATATCGGAACTAACGGCGAAGGTATCGGAAGAACGGAAGGCATCACACTTTTTATCAAGGATGCTCTGCCGGGAGACATGGTTCGTGCCAAAATCATGAAGATGAAAAAAACTTATGGCTATGCCCGCCTGATGGAAATTCTTAAGGAATCCACCATGCGGACAACCCCGCCATGCCCGGAGCATAAGCGGTGTGGTGGCTGCCAGATCCAGGCACTTTCTTATGGGAGCCAGCTTAAGTTTAAGGAAAATAAAGTACGCAACAACTTAAAACATATCGGCGGATTTGAAAATCCAAAGGTCTTACCAACACTTGGCATGCAGGAGCCTTACCGCTACCGGAACAAAGCACAGTTTCCGGTGGGTTATGATAAAGAAGGCAACCTGGTGGCAGGCTTTTTTGCGTCCAGAACCCACAACATTATTCCGGTGCAGGACTGCCTTTTGGGAAAGGAAGGCAACGGAAGAATCCTGTCCCTTATTTTAGACACCATGAAATCCTATGGCGTCAGTGCCTATGATGAGAAAACCGGAAAAGGCTGCGTTCGCCATATCTTAATCCGTTACGGCGAGAAAACCGGAGAGTGGATGGTCTGCTTTGTCATCAACGGAAAGAAGCTGCCGCATGCAGAAAGTTTTATTGAAGTATTAAAAGATTTGCCGGGAATGACAAGTATTACTGTAAATATCAATGAATCCCGGGGCAACGTGATTTTAGGAGAAGAAACTTATACTCTATATGGACAGGGTTACATTACAGATTATATCGGAACGATTTCTTTTCAGATTTCTCCGCAGTCTTTCTACCAGGTAAATCCGGCGCAGACAGAGGTGCTTTATAACAAAGCTTTGGAATATGCCAATCTCACCGGCGAAGAGACGGTCTGGGATTTATATTGCGGTATCGGAACCATTTCCTTATTTCTGGCACAGAAAGCGAAGAGGGTTTACGGTGTGGAAATTGTACCGCAGGCAATCGCAGATGCCAAAGAGAATGCCCTTCGAAATCACATTTCCAATGCAGAATTTTTCGTTGGGAAAGCAGAGGAAGTCTATCCGGCATACTGTGCCGCCCATGGCGAAGAAGCCCGTGCAGAAGTTATCGTAGTGGACCCGCCACGCAAAGGCTGCGAGGAATCCCTCCTTGCCATGATGTGTGAGATGGCACCACAGCGTATCGTCTATGTAAGCTGTGATTCCGCAACCCTGGCCCGGGATTTGAAATATCTTTGCAGCCATGGATATGACCTCGTGGAGGTGCAGCCGGTAGACCAGTTCGGCCATACGGTACATGTGGAGACGGTTTGCCTTTTGGGTAGGGAAATAGTCAACGATAAGAACGTTGAGTATGCTCATGTTGATTATGAGCCAAAAGATGCAGAGTATCTGAAAAGTGCTAAGGGTTCAGCGTCATACAGAGAAATCAAAGAGTGGATTAAGGAACAACATGATGTTTCTGTATCAAATCTATACATTGCTCAAGTAAAAGACAAATTAGGCTTTGAGAAGCGTGAAAATTATAATAAGGGTGCTGACGGTCATAGAGTACCGAACTGTCCAGCTGAGAAAGAAAAATTGATTCTGGAAGCGTTCAAGCATTTTAGAATGATATAAGAAAAAATCAGAACGAGAGAAAGTGGAGAACATCTGCTTTCTCTTTTTTTGATGTTCTGAAAAAAATTTTAAGCTGGATGCGTTGATAGGCAACACGTTTAAAGAAAATATCACATATTTGGGTAGGAAAAGTATTGCAATTAGAAATTCAGTGTGCTAGACTTTTATTAAACCGTAAAGAATACAGTAAAATGGAGGAATAAAGATGGCAAAGCAAAAAGGTTGGACAAATTCAATTCCTGTTCAGGAAAGAACATTTCTTACCCTGAGAGAGCTTGGTAGATATACTGGCATCAGCTATGAGTTAGTTAGAAAGTATGTCAAGGGTGGGGAATTTGAAGATTATATTACAGTAGGAAAACAGAATAAAGTTATGGTAGATAGAATCGCTTTTGAAAATTTTCTTAAAGCGAAAAAACATATTGAAAAGTAAAATTACAAAAAAAATAGCAACTGTGAGTGGCATCACTGTTGCTATCAAGGAAGTTACCAAGAACTTCTTTCATTTATATTTATGCTCATATATTAGCATATTTTCTTGGTGACTTCAAGAGAAAAACAGAAGATTCATGAAAACATGAAATCATGAGAAAGGACGTGTTGATATATGACATACGAAAATTTAATTTTAGAAGCAACAGATGATATTTTGGATAATTTTGTAGGTACATCGTTTGTGCCGAGTGTGGTTTCAGAGGACGTTATTAACGCTTGTAATAATGAAATCATTATGGAAAACACAACTCGTGTACATACGGGTTTTACGAAGTATAAACAGTTGACTACCTTAACAACGGTACAGGTTGCAAGGATTTTGTTGAAACTGGAAGAAGTGAAACAGATTGATACAGGAACTGATGTGCACAACAATGACAAATTGTTATTAGGTGTGTATCAGAAAAGCGGTGATGACAGAGGAACATATATCACAGGAAATACAGATTTGCGACGTTTAGCACGAAATTATAAACCGTCAATGACTACAAAAGAATTCAATGAAGTGTGTAGCATGTTGCATGATGCAGCACCAATCGTTAAACGTTGTGAAGAAAAAAATCTTGTTGCTGTCAACAATGGTATTTTTCACTATGATACGAAAGTGCTGGAATCATTTACACCAGACTTGGTATTTTTGTCTAAATGTCCTGTTGATTATAATCATGCTGCTCAGAACATTGTAATTCACAATGATGAAGACGGTACAGACTGGGATATTGAGAGCTGGATGATTGATATGTTTGATAATGATACAGAAGTGTCGGAATGCTGTTGGGAGTCAATCGGTGCTTGTATTAGACCATTGCAAGGCTGGGATAAATGTGCATTTTTCTACGGAGAAGCCGGAAACGGTGGTAAAGGTACGATTTGTACTTTGATTCGTAATTTGTTGGGTAGAGGTGCAGTTTCATTGCCTTTATCTGATATGGACAAGCGTTTTAGCTTAGAACCAGTATTACATGCAACAGCGATTATTACAGATGAAAACAAGGTAAATGAATATCTGGACGATGTGAGCAATCTTAAAGCATTGATTACCAATGATGTATTATCAATCGAAGCAAAGTTCCAGATGCCTGTGAGTTTCAGATACAAAGGATTTATGATACAGTGCTTGAACGGTATGCCGAAAGTAAGAGATAAATCTGATTCATTCTACAGAAGACAGTTGTTCTTGCCGTTCTTTAAATGTTTTACAGGGAAAGAACGTAAGTATATCAAGAATGATTATCTGAAGCGTAAAGAGGTTCTTGAATATGTATTATACAGAGTGTTGAACATGAATTATACAACATTGAGCGAACCTGCAAAGGCTAAAGAATTGTTGAGAGAATATAAAGAATTCAATGACCCAATCAGACGCTTCTTGTCTGAGATGTTGCCGGAATTGAAATTGAATAGAATTCCAATGACAATGCTGTATGATTTATATAATGCATGGTATTGTAAACAGAACAATAATAAGCCTGATGGAACAAATCAGAATACCTTTACCAGACAGGTAAAACAAGTCATTAGTGATTATACAGCGGAGTCAGGGTTTGTGTTTGCAAATGATACAAAGATTAACTTTGATAAAGACAATTTGGAACCATTGTTAAAAGATTATAAATTGTATCACTGGATTGATGGAAGATATTCAGAAGCGGATAATTTCGGCGTTAGAGTAGACCCTGCAAAGAGTGGAAAATATAAAAGCGTAATTATGCGTAAGTAATACATAGAATTCATGTGCAAAGGAAGTAACGAGCAATCGTTACTTTTTTTGTGCATGAATTTAACTGGGGTTTGGGGGTGTAGCCACCAAAAAAAGAAAATGAAAGCGTGATACAGTTCATGTTGAACATAAAAATGGTTCCCCTTTGGTTCCTCAAGATGCGTCATTGAACATAGATAATATCAAAATGATACAAAGCGAAAATGACTTATTTTGACTTGACAAAGATAATATCAGAATGATGCTAAGCACAGCAAAAAATGCTTGAAAATCGTGTTTTTGGGTGATTTTTTGTAAAAAGGGGAACCAAAAGGGAACCAAAGGGGAATCGCTGAATCCGTTGGTAGACAACGACTTTAGCAAAAAGTTCCCTTTTACAAAAAAACAGGGGGAACCAAAAGGGAACCGCTGAATCCATTGCTGGATAACACATTTATACAAAAAGTTCCCTAAGTTCCCTTTTTTTTAATAATACATACGTGAGAAACGTATAACATGCCTTTCTTTGTATGTCCATTATTATTTTTATTTTTTTTGTGGGAGGGTGAAAAAATTTCTATATAAGAATTCAGAAAAAGGGGAACTTCCGGAACTTTTCCGTAAATCCGCTGCTGGGCAACGGATTTGAAGTTCCCCTCAGGGGGAACCAAAATTACGGATTTTAACCTATGAATTTTGATAAATCTGTTGCTGGACAACAGATTTAAAAAAGTTCCCCTTTGGTTCCCCTTTTCGGGAACCGTTATTTTTTTCATTGTTTTGTTCAGTCAGGGGGGAATAATAGTTTCATAACATTATCATCCATTCTTTTTCTGTATGTAATCAGCAGAACAATTCAAAACATATCGTTTAACACGCCGTATGACGTCACCACGCATATAAAATCACTAATCTGTAAAATTACTCGATTTTATATGAAAATCTTCACCACGGGCTTATTTTTAATCAAATACGGCATATTGAAACATGATAGCGATTTTAAATGTGTATTTGGGTAGGAAAAAACAGCTTGAAATCCACTGTATTATCATGATATAATGTTTTCATGAAAACATGAAATAATGAAATCATGAAAGGAGCATGAATCATGAAGAACATATTGATTATCAACCGTAAGGGCGGTGTTGGTAAGACACTGGTTGCAGATGAGCTTGCTTTTGCTTTGGATGCCAAGAATGTTCCGTATTGCTTTTATGACCTCGACGGTCAGGGCGGTACACTGCATGAACCTGTTGAAATGGATAATGCGGATATATCAATTATTGATACACCGGGTTCATTACAAGGGGAGATGGGTGAATGGGTCAAAGATGCGGATGTAGTTATTATTCCGATGCGTCCAAGTGTAACGGATATGCCAGCTACGGAAACAACGATTGACCTTGTAAAGCGTAATGCACCAGATACACCTATTGTGTATGTGGTTAATGGTACAAATAGATTTAAGGCTACAAAGGAATTTATGGAATTTTTCAAAGAAGAACATAAAGACGAGCCAATCTATTGCCTGCCACAAAGTGAAGCGTTTGTACAGTCAAGGCTTGCAAATCGGTCGGTGGTTGCATATAATCCAAGGCTTCCAGCTGCATTGGCTACAAGCGTGCTGACACATGGCGTATGGAAAATCTTAAAATTGAAATTTTAATGAAATCATGATAAAATGAAATCATGAAAATTGAATTAGAAGTAGTAGCCGACTTTGTGGGATATGTGGGTAACTCGTAGAGTTATCCATATTTTCCACAAAGTTCAGAAAGGAGATTTTAAGATATGGCTGAAAATAGATTCAAAGCTCGTCAGCAAAAGCGAGCTGTTGAGGAAGAATCACGTCTGGAACAGGCAAAGGGTGGAACTACATCTGTATCTGCAAAAAATCATGGAAATCAGAAAATGGTTCCTGTGCAGTTCTATATGACAAATGACATGAAGAAAAGATTGAAAATGTATTGTCTGTCAAATGATACAAAGATGACAGATGTTTTGAATAAAATGGTGAATGAATTTTTAACATCCAATGGATTTTAATGAATTCATGAAATCATGAAACGAATGAAAAGGAGTTATGAGTATTATGCTTAGACATGATATGGTTGAAATTGTTGGAAAAGAATTTCTGACAAGTAATATAGAAGCTGGTGAATATAGTTATGTTCAAGCGGCAGGCGGAAAGGCTCAGCTTGAAGCAAAGGTTGGACATCCTGTATCTCATTTTAAATTGGATATTCGATTTGAAATGGAAGACGTGGTTGTTTTGATTGAAACAAAACAGAACTATGTTGATGATGATGAAAAACAGTTGCGTGAGTATCTGGAAGAGGAACGTGCTATTCATCCGGGGAAGAAAGCTATTTGTATTCTTGCTAATACAAACAATGATAAAATCAAAGTATGGAAATCATTTGTTGATGATGAACATATATTAAAAGATGAAGCCATGTTGGATAGAATGTCTCATTATGTCAGATTGTTCAAAATCAATAAATCCAATGACCGTGAAACAGTTCTTAAAAATACATATTCTTTGAATGAATTATTACACAAAAAGGATATTGATGAGAATCTGCGTAGTCAGTTTGTAGGAACAAGTCTTTTGTATATCAAAGACCTTGTGAAAAAGAAAGGTGCCGTATTGATTACAAAGGAATTTGTTGATTCTATGAAAGAGTTCTGGAGTTTGATGACACCCAAAGGCATCAGAGGTGCTATTGAAGGAGTGTTGTCTGATTTGTTAGATGGTTCTGATAACAAAGCGAAGAAGATTGAATTGCTTCAAAAGAATGTTCTTGGAAATCAGAAAGTCAGAGCATTAAAAACTACAGATTGGGTAGAAATTCTTGAAACAATTATGCTGGATATTTACAGATACATTGACACTGATAGTTCAGAAGGTCAGGATATTCTGAATATGTTCTTTATAGCATTTAATAAATATACAGGAAAAGCAGACAAGAATCAGGCATTTACACCAGACCATATTACAGAGTTTATGTGTCGTGTTACAGGTGTAGATAGAACCAAACGTGTTCTTGATGCTACATGTGGTAGTGGCTCATTTCTTGTGCAAGCAATGGTAAAAGAGCTTGCTGATTGTAGACGTGGAAAACGTGAAGACGAAGCAAATGAACTGATGCGTAAAGTCAAAGAAGAACATATTTATGGTATTGAAGTTGAAGAAAAAGCCTATGGTCTTTCAACAACAAATATGCTGATTCATGGAGATGGAAATAGTAATATCAAGTTTGGAAGTTGCTTTGATTTGAAAGGATTCATTAAAGATGCAGACCCTGACATTATTTTGATGAATCCGCCTTATAATGCAAAACCGATTGGTATACCTGCTAAATATAAAGCTGATTGGGGAAAGGCAAAGGATGGAAAAGAAGACCCAACTAAAGGACTTGTCTTTATTCATTATCTGTCAGATGTAATTAAAGAAATGAATGAGAAAAGAGAATCCGAGGGTAAGCCATATAAGACAGTGAAAATGGCTGTATTGTTGCCAGTATCCGCTGCTATTGGAACAAGTAAGATTATTCAGGCTGAGAAAGTTTTAATGCTAGAAAATAATACATTGGATGCTGTATTTACACTTCCAAATGAGATTTTTTATCCTGGTGCATCTGTATCGGCGTGCTGTATGGTATTTACATTGGGAGAATCTCATGTAAAGGCAGATGGAACAGTAAGAGAGACATTCTTTGGATACTACAAAGAGGATGGATTCAAAAAGAAAAAGAATCTTGGAAGAGTAGAGCAGTTTGATGATAATGGCGACAGTAAATGGAAAGCTATTGAGGAAGAATGGCTGAATTTATTCCGTAATCATAAATCTGTTGATGGATTATCAGCAACAATGGAAGTGTCAGGAACTGATGAATGGCTTTGTGAGGCATACATGAAGACGGATTATAGCAAGCTCACAGAAGCAGATTTTCAACAGACATTGAATAATTATCTTGCCTATTTGATGAAGGAGGGCAAGATTTATGAATCTTAATACTCATGATTGGCAATCTTTTTATTTGAAGGATTTGTATGACATTCAAATGGGAAATGGTTTTGATAAAAATAAGCTAGATGAAGACAATCCAGAAGTCAATCTTGTTTCTCGTGTAAGCTACAATAATGGTGTTGATGTTAGAGTTGGCTATGTCAATGATGTTGAACCTTTTGAAGCAGGGTTAGTTACAGTTGCGTTGGGCGGTAGTTATTTAGGGTCTTGTTTTGTCCAAGAAGAACCTTTTTACACAGGTCAAAATGTTGCGGTAATGAAAGCAAAATACAGTATGATGACACAATCTGTAAATATATTTATTTCGGGATTGGTTCGTTTTGAATGTGGGACAAAGTATTACGCTTTTGGTCGTGAATTAAATACACATATTAGAAAAGATTTTAATGTTAAATTACCAGTGAAACACAATACAGATGGAACGTTTTTTATTGATATAAATAAAAAATATTCAGAAGAAGGATATGTTCCAGACTGGAAGTTTATGGAAGACTACATTAAATCATTGAAGTATAAACCATTGACAACAACAAATAAAAGTGCAGATGTATTACAACTTGATATTGAAAATTGGAAAGAATTTCGATTTGGACACCTTATCCAAAAACCATATAAGGCAAAAGCTTTTAATAAGGAAGAATTGGATGAGATTTCGGATGTTAATTCTGGAATTCGTTATATAACAAGAACAGGTGATAATAATGGTTGTGAGTTAATTGTAAATACAGAAAATATTCCTAGTCAGTTTGTTGAAAAAGGAAATGCCATTTCCATTGGAGATACAACAGCTACATGCTTTTACCAAGCAGAAGATTTTATTGCTGGCGACCATATGGTGGTAGTGAGAGCAGATTGGCTTAATAAATTGCGAGGGATTTTTATTGTTAGTATTCTCCAAAATGAGCAATATAAATATTCGTATGGAAGAGCGTTTTTAATGGATAGAATTTCAGATACCGTAATGAAATTACCCGTGGTTTATAATGCTGATGGTACACCATTTATTGATGGTGACAAAAGGTATTCAGAAGAAGGATATGTTCCAAACTGGCAGTTCATGGAAGACTATATTAAGTCATTACCGTATGGAGATAGGTTGTAATTTATAAGTTGAACAGGTGATATACAAAGTTCTGTATGTTACCTGTTTTTTTATATTCTAAAATTGTGAAACACGTTAAAAAATAAAAATACATTATAGGGTAGGAAAAATAAATTTAATGTGTTATATTTCAAGTGTAAACGAAAATAATAATAAATTTTTTGATAAAAAGTCGAGGTAAGTTTTTATGAGTAAACGTAGTAAAAAAGAAAATGAATTATTAAATTATCTGAGTGAAGATGAAAGAAAAGTTTATGAAGAATTTGAAGCAAAGTTGAAAGCAAAAAGAGATGTTGCTGTGAAAAGACAGAAGAAAGAAATCAACTTCTGGAAAGAAATTGATGAACGTGAGGAAGAAGTTTATCAGCACATTCTTGAAAATCGCAAAGCGAGAAATGCAGAGCAGAAAACGGAACCTGTTCAGACACAAATTTCACATCAGGAAGAATTTGTTCCAGTTGAAAATGCGGTTGAACAGGAAAGAGAAAATGTTACAAATTCATTCTACGGACAGAATCAGTAAAGAACATTTTTTCAAGCCCCGCAGGGTCGGGGTAAGTCCAGAAAGGGGCAGACAGCCCCTTTTGGCGAAAGAAAACCTTTGATGCGAAGCGTCAAAGGTTGTATTGAGCAACCTTGGCAGAGGCAAGGTTGGAAACAAATACAGATGCGGATATATTACAGGAAAGGAGATGGACGAGATGGCTGAAACAATGACAGTATCATCATCACAAGGTCATACAGCAGAATGGCACGACCAGCGACTGACTACACCGGCAAATGCAGATGTTGAATTGAGTTCAAGAAATGAGTTTTGGATTGGCGATATGAATTCAACAGATGCGGATAAATTCAATGAAATTTTTCAAGAATCAGTAGATGATTTTAACGCAAAGCAAACAAGACCATCACGAAAAATGGGTGCAGAATCTACAAGCCCAGAACGACAGAAAAGTTATTATGATGGTGTTGTGGATGGAACATTTTGCTATGGAAAAGGAAAGCAAAAAGAAACACCGATTCAAGAAGTTGTTTTACAGATAGGAAATAAAGATGACAATGGTGTGACGGATAAAGATTTTGATATGGAACATTGGAAAACATTGAAAAAATCTGGACATGAAAAAGAAGCATCGGAGTATGCGATTTCACATTTGAATAAAAGTGAAAATACAGAAAGAACAAAAAGAATTCTTCATAAAGCAGTTGAAAGAATTGCAACGTTAGACCCTGAGCATTTAATTGTTATTCGTGCGACATATCATGGAGATGAACCATGTGGGACAGGTCATGGTCATCTTGCATACGTGTTAAGAGCAACAGGATATGAAAAGGGTATGGAATCAAGAGTTGCAAGTGTGAAAGCACTTGAACAGATGGGATTTAAAAAGACAAAAGAATCTGAATATGGAATTGTACAGTTGCATGAAAAATTTAAAGAAATCATTGAGGAAGAAATGATAAATGATGCGATTGAATACGGCTATGAAGCAATTCAAAGAACACCTGATTCTGGTGAACATAGAAAGCGTTCAGACATTTCAGAATTTAGAGAAATGGCTGCGGAAAGACAGGATTTGAAAGAATTACAAATGGAAGTCAATGATGCAGTTGCAGACAATCAATTAAGAGAATTTGCTCTGGAACAGAGAGAAAATAGTGTCAAACGACAGAAAGCATTGAATGATGAAAAATCAAAAGAAATCAATGAAAGAGACGAAGAAGTTCGTAAAAAAGAAATGGCATTTTCTGAGAAAAATTCTGAATTGATTCTTAGAGAATCGAATGTTCTTATTAAGGAATCAGAAATTGATGAACGTGAAGAAAAATTGAAAAAGAAGCAGGAGCAGGACGAAAAAGATTTTCAGATGAAAGAAGATAAGATGGAAGCTCAACAGCGTGCTATTTCAGAACGTGAAAAAAGCATTTCTGAAAGAGAAAATTCAGTTGCTGTAAAAGAAAATGAGGTTGCTCAAAAATCAGCAGAATATAGTAAAAAATTAGTTCTTCTTGATTCTTTGATTGAGGATGTACAATCTTATAAATCCCCTGTTTCTATTGCAAAGAATGTTTTGGAAATTTTGAAAGAATCAATGAATGAAAAAGGTAAAAGAGTTACAAGTAATATGATTGGTGTTCTGACAAGAAATACAGATATGTTGAATAGAAAATATCAGGTAAAAATTAATGAAACAAGAGTGAAACGTGAACAGATTCAGCAGGGTACATATTTTGATATGTCTGATGAACAAGATGAACGTGAAGATAGAAGTTTGTAAGAGAATGAGGTGTTTACATGAATGAAAATACAAAAAAATATTTGTATGTCTATGGTGATTTAGATTATGAAATCAGAGATAGAATTGATGTGTTGAAAAAAGCATTAGAGGATGTAAGAAATACTCTTGGAGAAATTTGTGAGGATGAAATCGAATGTGGTCATGTAGAGACAGGCAAGGACTGGCTGGACTATCATAAAAAATACAGCAAGGCAAAAGAAGAGATGGAAGAATTGTTGAGAACGGTTCAGTCTGGAAGACTGAGAGATTACATGGAAGAATTATGGAAAGTTCCAGACATTGATTTATAATAATGGTCGCTCCCTGTACAGGGAGCGTGAATTGAAATGACATTGATTGATTTATAAGTAAAATGGCATCTGAGAAATCAGGTGTCTTTTTCTTTGCTTTCAATCATGTATAAAAATGTTGAAAGAAGTGTATCATTGATATATAATAGAAACACGATATTGACTAAACATAAGAAAGTGGGTAGGAAAATGGCGAAAAGGAAGTTGAATTGCTATATATATACGAGAGTATCAACGGAATTACAGTTAGATGGATATTCGTTAGAAGCTCAAAAGGAACGACTACGGAAAGAAGCAAGTCATCGAGGAATGAGAATTGTTGGTGAATATTCAGATGGGGGAAAATCAGGCAAAAACGTGGCTGGAAGACCGGAATTTCGTAAGATGCTTGCTGATATTAAATCTGGCATAGATAATGTTGATTATGTACTTGTATTCAAATTGAGCCGATTTGGTAGAAATACGGCTGATACATTGAACAGTCTGCAATATATGGAAGATTACGGAGTGAATCTGCTGTGTGTTGAAGACAATATAGATTCTGCTGGTGCATCTGGAAAACTGATGATTTCAGTGTTAGCTGCGGTTGCTGAAATCGAGCGTGAAAACATAAAAGAGCAGACAATGGCTGGAAGACAGCAAAAGGCACGTGACGGTTTGTGGAACGGTGGTTTTGCCCCATACGGCTACAAATTGGTTAATGTAGACGGTCAGAAATCAAAGATGCTGGTTGTTGATGAAGAAGAAGCAAAGCTGATTCGACTGATTTATGAAAAGTATTTACAGGGTATGGGTGTAAATGCGGTTGCAAAATGGCTCAATGAGAATGGATATACAAAGACTGTGAGACAGAATGGAACTGTTCCGAACATATCAGCTCATTTTGTAACGAATGTGCTTGATAATCCTGTCTATTGCGGAAAGATTTCGTATGGACGTAGGAGAACTGAAAAGATTGACGGTACTAGAAATGAGTTTCATGTGGTTAAGCAGGATAAAGAATCATACAAGCTGTATCAGGGGCAACACGATGCAATCATTGACGAAAATATATGGTATAGGGTGCAAGTGAAACGCAAGAAGAATGCTTTCAAGAGAGAAAAGACACATTCGTTATTGCATGAACATATCTTGTCAGGAATTATAAAATGTCCTGTGTGTGGTTCGTCAATGTATGGTGTGGTAAATCGTAAGAAAAAGAAGGGTTCTGATGAATTCTACACTGATATGTGGTATTATCTTTGTAAGAATCGAAAAATGGTCTCAGGGCATTTATGTGATTATAAGAAGCATATTAGACAAGATGAAATCAATGCAGAGGTCATACAGCTTGTGAAATACGTTTTCTGTGGCGAAAACGATATGAAAGACCAGATTCTTAAAAAGCTGGGTTCTGATGATTCTTTGAGTGAATTATTACAAGAAAAAGAACGTCTTACGAAAGAACATGATAAGCTGGATTCAAAGAAGTCAAAGCAATTACGCAGAATCAATGAGTTGGATATTGATGATGAATTATACGATGATTTGATGAAGACATACAGAGCTGGTGTACAGGAAATCAATGAACAGATTGCTATAATAGAGAATCAGATGTATCAGAATGATTTGAGTATTGAAAATGCTCAAGGTGAAAATCTGTCGGCTGAGGTCTATAAAAGAATTATTGATGAAATGTTAGACCATATAGACGATATGCCAGACAGTGATAAAAAGCTGATGATGAATCTGTTGATTGAGAAAGTGGAAATTTATGAAGAGAAGCAAAAAGATGGTCGCTGGGTGAAATCAGTACAGTTCAAGATTCCATTAAATGTTGATGGAAAGCTTGTTGATACAATGTTTTTCGATGATGATGAAGATACAGAAAATTCCCTATCCAATGAGAAACACGTTGAGACGGTTGTTCTTTTGTCCCAACAAAAACCAGATGACACGATAGAGATCGACTTAGACCTGGACGAGCTGGATTTAACGGCGGCTGAGAGACGCTAAAGGTCCAGGGGACCTTTGCCCAGCGCGGACCGAAGCGGAGCGTAGACAGGCTACTTATGAGGAGATAAAGAAAAATCACAAAGAGGAGT
>JABLTN010080199.1_pt1 | contig 21710 bp, 19 predicted proteins | sample 7160141 | NCBI WGS metagenome assembly JABLTN01 (sample SAMN14651226, study PRJNA627086) | human gut metagenome | isolation source: feces | host: Homo sapiens | reverse complement strand
TCCTTAAATAGCTCGCTATTCGCGTCAGATGATTCCTTGCTCTGTATAAAAATCCAAGAATGAAATCTGACAACGATTTAATCAGTGTTTCCCTAAGAAACGCCGATTCGATCGCTCATCAGATGGGATCCGTGTTTCCTACGAAAAGTGAAAGGAATCAAAAACTCTTATGGAAGATACAAAGAATAAAGTTTTTGCCCACGATCATGGCGATGGACATGTCCACACCCATGTGATCGGGCACACCCATGACGGACATCATCACAATCACAGCCATACGCATGACCCGCAAAAGATCAAAGCGATCATGAATCGGATATCCAGATCCATCGGCCATATGGAGTCGATCAAGAAGATGCTCGAGAACCAACGGGACTGCGCCGATGTCCTGATCCAGCTCGCCGCAGTGCGTGCGGAGATCAATAATACCGGCAAGCTCCTCCTGAAGGAGCATATGGAGCACTGCATCGTGGAAGCGGTGCAGGAGAATGACCAGGAGGCCATCAAACGCATGAATCAGGCGATCGATATGTTCATGAAGTAATATATGGAGCGCAAAATTGTTAGCACCGTAATGACTTGCTTCCCCTTCGGGAGAAGTGCCGAAAGCAATATGTGCAAGCGAACTGGATTTTTAGGAGCGAAGCGACGCTAAAATCCAGTGAGACGCCATTTCGAGCGCAGCGAGATGGGGCATACCAGCGGCCATCGAACAATGTTGGATATACCGTAGTGCTGCCCCCTCAGCCCTCCGGGCAGCTCCCCCGATGGGGAGCCAAGAATGTTCTGCCGCTTAACTTAATTGCATTCCCTAGAGGGGAAGGCTGCGATACGAGAATACCATCTTCTGAAATAAGGCGGCGAAGCCGCCACGAGAGCCCTGAACCCTGAACCAAATGAAAGCAAAGTAAAAAGGGGCTGTGAAGAAATGTGAATTCATTTCTTCACAGCTCCTTTTTGCTTTTATCCTACGCCAGCGGCTTCGAGCAGACGGCGGGTATAGAGATCCGTCGGATGGCGCAGGATCTCCTCCATGGCTCCCTGCTCGACGCATATTCCCTGATGCATAATGAGGAGTGCGTCACAAAACCGCTCCGTGAGCGATAGGAAATGGCATCTCCGCCTGCCAGATACATCAGGGCAAACGTGACGAATGTCACGCCGAGAAGAATGAGAAGGCAGGAAATCCCTTTCTTGACTATCCACACCATAGGCACCCATCACTTTTTCGCTTCAATGCAAAAATACGGCGTCGCCGCAAAATTCAGCTGCTCCTCTGGAAGAAGGATCTCTTCGGAAATATTCTCATACAGTGTGACCTGCATCCCCATCTCTTCAAGTACCTGCCGGTCCCATGCTGGACGTTTCTTGGGCGAAAGGGGCATCTGGCGCGCGATGCGTTCGCAGGCCATGACATCGGTCGAAATATAGCGGTCAAAGACACCCGCTTCTGCGACCTGCTCACGGTCCCTGTCATAAAGGGCACGGTCTTCTTCGTTATACAGGTAGTTGTACCAATTCGCATCGAAATTGAGAAGGATCCCGCCCTTTTTCAGGACGCGCTGCCAGCTCGCATACGCCTTTTTCGGATGCGGCAGCGTCCATGTGAGATTTCTCGTCACGATGAGATCGTAGCTGTCTTCGGGAAACGGCACATATTCCGCATCCCCCTCGACATAATGGATCGCCTCTGCGAGCGGTCCTGCATTCTTCTTCGCCTCTGCCATCATGGCAGGATTCAGATCCAGTGCCGTCACCTCGCAGCCTGCCATCCCCAGAATGATGGAGAAGAAGCCGGGCCCCGCCCCGATATCAAGCGCTTTGATTCCTTCTCTCTCCGGCATGGCATCCTGTACACGCCGCATGATATAGGACGTCCAAAGATCCTTCTGCCGTCCGCAGAGCTCTTTCTGATTGATCTCCGAATAGCTCGGCGCCCGCCTTGTCCAATAGTCTATGATCTCTTTTTCCAGCATCAATGGCTCTCCTTACGATAAAGGAAACGCTGACCCCATCGCAGGATCAGTGACTCTCCATTCTCTTATTCATAATGAGTCTACCAATAAAAAAAGCCCCCCACAAGCCGGGTGGGGGGTTCTATACGAGAGCGTACACCTAAGGAAACGCTGATCAGATCGCAGGATCAGATCTCATATGGCTTTTTATACATAGCGTCGATGGCATTCTCCTTAAATACATAAAAAACTCTCTGATATGTCACCTCCTTACTCTACGCCAAGCGCCTTAAATACAGCATCCTCGGCACTACTATAGAAAATTAAATTAAAACTTCCAATCAGGTCTGCCGGTACGGTTCCAAGTTCTACTGCCGATGTAATAGGCAGCAGAACTCTCTTTGCTCCACTGTCTAAACATACCTGCAGAGAATTTGCCAGCTCATCCACCTTCATCATGGTTCCACTGATACTGATTTCACCAAGTACTGCAAGGCTGCTCAGTGTTGGCCTTCCAAGTGCAATCGAGCACAGCGCTATCAATGTAGGAAGGGCCAGCTTTCCTGTCATACCGATGCCCTGCAAATCCTGATAATTGATCATATAATCTTTTGTTGCGGTACTGATAGAACCACTGATGCGATTTCCATTAGCTTTCAAAAAATTAAAAGCCGTATTTGTGGATTCCTTTGCATCACGATCACTTCCGATACCTGTTCTCTCAAACTTACCATTACCCGGAAGCATCTGACTCTCTAAGCGGAATACGCCGAGCATGCCGCTCTTGCCCCGAGAAACCGTATACACCTGTCCCGGACTGCACATTCCTTCTGGGATGAGCTTACCACCACCTTGCTCAGGTACGGAAACATAATGTTCCTCAAAAGTTTCATTATCAATGTAGGAAAAGTTAACATCGTAGAACTCCATGCCTCCAAGCTTCTTCAACTGCTCTTTAACACGGCGACGCATCTCCAAGGAAATCCGGAGAACTTCTTCTACTTCTTCTTTTGTAAAATTGCCATCCGGATACAGAAGTTTTAAATATCCATCTGCCATTCTACGCACGGCGATGGTATCTCTCTGATTTAGGTTCTTGCCAAGACGGAAATAATGATCAATGGCATCACCATACTGTTCCTTACGAAGTTCACGAATGAACTCTGCCAGATAGTCACTGATAAATCCATAATCATTTGTAAAATGCTCTGGACGGAACTTAGGAATCTCCCATCCTGGCAGATAACAATGCAGCCGGTCAAGGAACGCCGTATCTTTTCCCATTTCCGGAGGGAACGGGTCAAACAGACTGGATGTCTTCAAAAGTACATCTACGCTTTGATTGATATTACCAACGAATACCATAGATGCGGATGCCGCCTTTTCCTCCTTGCCTCTGGCAAAGGAACCGGATGCCATATAGTCTTTCATAATCTGCACGCCATCTTTATCCTTGAAACGAATACCAGCAACTTCATCAAAAGCTACGCAATCCCATAATCCGACCAAACCAACCGTCTTGCGGCCCATGTTATAAAACAGGTTTGCTACCGTAGTCTGACCTCCGGATACAAGGATACTGTTCGGAGAAATTTCCTTATAAAGATGAGATTTACCGGTGCTTCGAGGTCCCAACTCACAGAGGTTGAAGTTGTTCTCCACCAGCGGAATCATACGAGTCAAAAGAAGCCACTTCTCACGATAGGTCAATTCATCTGGTTCCATACCAATGGAGCGCAGCATAACATCCAGCCACTCTTCCTTGGTAAATGCCTGACGTCCCCTCTTCAAATCCTCAATATCGATATGAGGCATCTGAATCGGGGTCAGCTTACGAATGCTGATCGGAGAGATATCCTTCCGCTTTTTCTGTTTGGACTGCAGTGTGTTTCCTTCTCCATCGATGATTCCGAAATTATTATCGCCTTCGGTCTCATAATCCAGCTGAACAATACACCAGATACCGCCGCAAAGAAGTCTGTCATACTTCTCTGGGTATTCATCCGTGATAGGGATATTGGATAATCCCAGATTGGAAAACCCTGCAAAGAAGCAGTCCTTCTTGATATCCAATCGTACCGTTACCATATCAATGACTGTGTGACTGCCTCTGCTTCTGAGGTGAGACAATACTTTCTGCGCTTCATCCGGTCTTACAAAGTTATTGGCAAGGATACGCTTTACATTCTGCACACCCTGCTCGATAACCTCCTCATCATCTGAACTGCAATATTGGCCCAACAGAAACTCAAGAACATAAACCGGCACATTTGCCCCCTCCTTGATTTTCTTAGTCAGGTCTTTGCGGACGATCTTGCCATCAAAATTTTGACGCAATTTATTCTTTATGATTTCACGAGAGCTTGCGCTCACTTCAAGATTGTCACTCATTATTGCTCCTTCCGAGCAAGCCCTTAACTGAAGAAGTCAAACTCATCGACTGCAAATGCGATGTCGATCTGGAACTCTTCTTTCTGTGGCATCTGCAGACCAGATTCATCTGCGATGACCAAATAGTAGCTTGCTCTATGATCGTACTTCAGTGATTTCAGGTTGAAGCTGCAGCGGAATATGCGCTCCTGTCCATTATCACTGGTCTTGTCTGCGATAATCTTTGCTGTATCACTTATCTGCTTTCCATTGGAATCGACAAAATACAGCAGATAGTTCGCTGCGCTGCGGTTATCGCCGACCGCATCCTTCTGATAGAAGTTCAGTGAGAATATCATATTACTGATTTTACGGCTTGCAGAGAGAAGACCAACTTCCACCGGCTTCGTGTCATACTTCGCCTTATTGCGCTGATAAGCCTTGGAATCGTTGCGAAGATAATGATACTCAATAACCGGAACCACCATCTCCTGAAGGCTGATGCCACCATGCACGAAATTGAGTCCTCCGCCTTTCTTCTTGATACGGACACTTTCTCTCGGTGCAAAGGCATCGTAACCATCGTCCATAAACTTCACCGGAAGTAAGTAGTCTGGAGTTGCTCCCTTACGGGTGATCAGATAGCGGCGATCAATTTCCACATCTTGCTCACTTGGTGTTGTCTTATCCACCTTGGAATCCTCAGACAGAGGACTGTAGGTATAGAGGAATCCGTGGTCAGCGGTAATATACACACGAGTACCACTGAACTCATTACGGATGATTCTCACCATATTTTTGATCTCTTTCATTGCCTCATCGCATGCCGGGAATACCATGCTGTCAGAAGTATGACTTGCTTCATCCACCTTATCGTGATAGATGTAGACGACATCCATGCCCTTCACTAACGCACTTCTTTCCGCACGCTTCATCGGTGCAATATCTTTATATTTCAAGGCTACGCTATTCATGTTCGTGGCCTTGAGAACTTTATCTCTGTTGCCTGCATCTGTAGACATTCCATCTGCAAAGATCTGCAAGTCTCCATTGCTGCGCTCACCCACAGATAACTGCTTATGTGGAAGCAATGCAGCCATACCGAACTTTGTAACAGTAGGAAAGATACCTTCACAGGAACCAAGCGTAACCTTACTCTGCGTCTCACGACGAAGCTGCTCCGCCAAAGATGCTGCCACCTCATAACGGAACGCATCTGAAATGATGACAAAAACACGATTGTCCTCGCCCTTGATCTTCTGGCTATAGAAGTCCACCTGCTGTGGCACTTCCATAATGCGACCATACTTTGCGAGTTCATCAGCGCAAGCAGCAGACCAATTATTGCCCAGATTACCAAGGAACCAATGTGTATAAAGACCTTCCACCTTATCCGTCACCTGCTTGAAAAGATCATCCAGTTGGTCATTTCCGACCGTCAGGCTCTTTCCAAACGCCAAGTGATACTGACGATAGTAAGTATCCATACGGTAGTAATCTTCGGTATACTCTTTCCAGACATTTCTTGCCTCCACAGTATGGAATCCTGCAGAGTGCTCCAAAAAGAACGCCTGCATCTTTGCCACCTGAAGAATGCCCTCGTAGTAGCATTCCACATCGTCGTACCACGCCAGAGTCCGACGCTTCTCGACCGTATTTGTGATCACATCCACATTGATAATATGGTTACTGATTTCAGTCATGAGCTGCGTTAAAATGCATTCGTTGACACAAGGAAATACCTCAGTACCTACCAAGTCATCCAATGGCACCTGCTGGAAACGCTTTCTGAGAACAAGCTCTTCTTCTACGTTTCGCAGGATTTCGACAAGATCCTGTCTATTCTCTCCTGCCATCCACTCAGATACGAAGTCATAGCACCATGCCTGATGCGGTGTGGAAATGAAGCTATCGAGTCCTGCCAGATACTCCATAGGAAGTGTTCTGGTCGTGGCGGTAAGGAGGATATGTGTTACCAACTTCTCGATGGTGGAATCTTCTCCTTCAAAATATCCGGTCGCCTGTTTTACCAGTGCCCAGAAAGGCGCCTCAGCCCCATAGTTCACAAGGCTCTGGAATACCTCATTGGACTCCATATCGGTTCCACCACCGATGACAGCTTTCACAATGCTGTCAGGCTGAGCATCATCGGTTCCACAGACAGCAGCCATCACGGTAAGATGCATCTGGGATGAAGTGCTGATGCCTTTATTCAGCTTTGCGAATGCTGCTCTTCTGGTCTGCGCTCCGAAGAACTTCTTATAGCCCTTAACAAGTCTGCGGAAATCAGGCGTTGCCGGAAGGTCGATCTCATTCATCCAGATAGACACCAAATCAGCTCTGAACTCTTCACTGTAAAGCTCGATATTCAAAAGCCAGTCATCTTCCTGCGACTCATAAGAAATCGGACTATAAACCAGATAGTTATTGGTGGTATCATCCACATTCAGCAGTTTCTTGGCTGCAAAGTTATTAGTACCCGTAAGCACCAGCAGCTTTGCATGATCCAACTGAATGTCATCCAACTTGTCCTCAAACTCTCTATCTTCGTCATACCAGAAGATGATACGACGCTTATAAAACTCCGGCAGCGGTGCAGCAAATCGCTTATTCAGATCTCGGATCATTGTATCTACATCCATACTGGCCATGCTGCCACCTCCTTACTTGATCTTCGCCAAGACATCTTGAAAAATCGCATAGTTCTTCTTCACACCATCATCCAGATCAATGGAAATCATCTGATCTGCCAAGTGATGGATTTTTTCTTCGTATGTATGAATTTCCGTAGCTTGGTCATTCAGCGTCTTGAGCTGCTTATCGAGCTTCACTCTTTCACGGATAGAAGCATCGGCAATGCGCTGTTCCAGATCAGCGATCGCAGTACGATAACGAGCCTGCTGTTCATGCACATAATCGGTACGAATACAGGCAATGGTATCCGGCTGATAGCGATGCATATAGATCAGCGCCTTGAAGCCGTTCTTCTTGCCGCTGTCAAACAGCCAGTAGATTGGTCGTTTTCGATACATCTTGCAATGGTCTTTATAGAAATCATTCATAAAGTAATTCCGAATGACATCCTTTGGCTGTCCCTTACCGCCAAGTGCATCCGCAATGAATTTCAGGTTTTCCTGTAAGGTATCCTTGCCATAGACCACTGCCACGAACTTCACGAAACGGCCGACGATATCATCTTCAAAATACTCATCATCGCAAATCGGGATAATGTTATCCTTATCCGCAGCAAAAGAAGCATACTTGCTGGCATCCCATTCACCGCCTGCATAAGCAAGTCCATCTACATCCAGAGAATAACGACCAAACATACAGCCAACCGCATAGGAAATAAAGGAACGAATATCTCTGCCAAGGTCAGCCTTGCGGACAGTGACATCCTTATCCTCAACTTCCGGTGTCAGCTCATCCTGTAAGCCGTAAATGTCAATGAAAATACGGTTCAGTTCTTCCTCATTGGCTTTCAGATGATTAAATCGGTCATCACATTCAGTCTGCCATTGCTCAAAGGCTTCGGCAATGGTAGAAACTTTGCGAAGCAGTGGATGGTGCTGGAAGTCCCATGAGGTTTCAAAGGAATCCCAGTCATCTTTTTCCTTTCCAATGTTTTCTTTAACACTTTTTTCAATATTCATGGCTTTATTTTGTTTTGAAATAATAGGTAGTTTATTCATATTTCCAGCAGTCAAATTAAGCGTTGGAGCAATAAACTTAAACATTGATAGTGCCACATTTGTATTGACAAAACCAAGTACATAATATAAAGTGTCTCTATTTGGAAAAAACATTGAATCTCCAGCCTGGTCAATAATAAATCCCTCCGGTAGGTATCTCAGAAAGAAGTCTGAACTTCCTATTCTTTTCCAACTAATTCCTTCTTGGAAAAAATGAGATTCATTTCTTATAACAGATCCCTTTTCATGCTTTACAGAATATCCATTATTTTCCCAATTTATTACTCTCCAATGATTTCCATACCATTTGCGACTTTCACCACCGCAATTATATTTAATCCATTTTTTTCCAGACGAAATATCGTCAGAATCAAAATCACAAGAACTTACTTCAAACCAGTAACGAACATATTTGTCATTATTACCCGTTTGCATTCCTGTACAACAATCTGCAATCTGTTCCAATGATTCTCCATTTTTGAAAACACTAAGAACATTCGAACTTGCCCAATAAGCTATTGGATTTCCTGGAATTATCAAAAAATTGTCCTGTTTAGCTACATAGCAATTTTTTCTTGAAAGAAACATCTCTTCCTTTCCTTGTTGTGAAGTCGGCTCAATCAAACGATAATAACTTCCCTTATAGCTTGCAATATGGCTTTTTCGCATAACAAAACTCGTAGTTTGAACAACTTCGCCGCCAATTTCTTCAAATGCTCTTGATCCCAAATGAGCCATATTTATGGTATCAGTTTTCTGTAATTTAGCACGTAGTTTTTCAAAGCTGGACAAAAACATCCATGCGTGCTGAGTTATCATTGCTTGATAACAATTATTTTTTAGCATTAGCCCACAACGTTCAATAAACACTGCGAACAGATCATTCTTACTATCGGAATAACCTTTTTTTACATAGTTATTTAATTTAATCGAACAGTCTGTTAATGCTCGATACGGCGGATTCGTCACAACCACATCATATTTCTGTGACAAAGCTTCTGCGACCTGCACCAACGGCTGTAATTCTCTCAGTGCCGCTTCACGGGACATATTTATATCTTCCGCAATCTCCGCAAAACGGTCATACAGTGCAGACCAATCCTGCGGTGTCACGGTCAGAATCGAGCCGTATTCCTTTGCATCATGCAGTTCGCTGATGATGGTGTCCATAGCCTTTTTCAGCTTGGCATCCCCATTGCAGAAATACTCCAACGCAAACGAGTCCACATGGTTGCTCTCCGCAATGGCATACACATGGGGCTGAATGCCACGGCTGAAAAAGCGGCGGTCATACTGGCGGGCTTTCATCATCACCTCAAAGTAAGCCAGCTGCGCTGCACGGTCATCAATATCCAGACCGTAGATGTTATTCTCTACAATGCTTGCCACCGCTTCACGGGTGGTATAGCCGTAGGATTCATAAATCTGCATCAGCACATCAAACATATACGCAAGAATATGGCCGGAGCCGGAGCAAGGGTCGATGACTTTCAGCTGATTCGGTGTCAGGGTCGCGTATTCCTTGCGGATTTCGTCAAGCTGTGCTTGTACTTCTGGTTCCTGTTTCGCTTCTTCCAGATAATATTTCCACTGAGATTTCAGTTCCTCATTCGGATGCCCTTCCACCCACAAGCGCCCCAGGGAGTTTTCTACCATGTAGCGAACAATCCAGTCCGGTGTAAATAGCTGGGTGGCTGCCGGAATATTTTCCTTTGTGATTTTGACATTCTTTTTAAGGGCGGCAAATACCTCGTCCTTCTTTTCACTGTTATAGTACTGATATAGCCAGCCGATAATCTGCACAGCATCCTTCCAATCTTCCTCCGGTATCAGTTCAATCATCTGCTGAACAACGCTGCCTTCACGAAGAAGGTTGTCAGGGAACAGAAGCTCGGTATAGTCAGCAATTTTCTGGAACATGCCAGGAAGCACGCTATTGAGTGCATTGCACTGCGTGATCAGGAGATATTTATACAGTTCATCCTCGTCATTGGCTTCCTTGTAAGCATAGACTTTCTCCATGTCGAGTCCATCCAGCTCCATATGGATCGCCTCTGTCAGGATCTGCGGCTTGAATGCGTTGTTTTCATCTGTGAAAACACGTACCCTACTAGGAAGATACCCATTGACCTCCATGAAGCGCAGTGCGGAAAAACGGTTGAACCATGTGTAGGCAACCTCCTCCATGACCTGCTCATATCCTTTTTCTTTGATCTGTGCAATGAGCGCAGCTCTCTGCTTCTTTTCAGTGGCAGAAAGCAGGTGCCCACCCACGCTATCGTCATTTGGATTTCCGACCTCTTTCTCGGAAATACCGTATTTCAACGCCCTCTGGCTCACACGGGAGATCAATTCCCGGCGAGCTTCCGTGGCGAATTTTTTTATCGCATTCTTGTTCATAACGGTCTCCTTAGATCAATTTGATCCCGTCGCAATCCTTCATCATAGCAGTGAGATCTGCTCTCATTCTTTCAACGTAGGCATCGATATCTTTCTGACTCTCCAAAGTTTTAGACGGGAATGTTGCCTGACGGTATACATTCTTGATGACCTTCTTCGGAGCTGGAGGAGTGACTGCTCCGCCTTCTTTCAGTTTGATGGTCGGTGTGACCGAAGTCTTCGGATGAACGATGCTGTCGATTTCATTGTCCGTGTCATCCTTATACTTCCACATCTGTTGCACCAAGCCATCGAGAAGCTGCAGGCTTTCCAGCTCTGCCGCTCTTGCTTTCTGCTGGTCAAAGAATTTATCAGCACGCTCAGATATTGCTCTGGCATCATAAACATCTCCAGCACGCTTATGAATCTCATCTAAGCACTGGCGAATGATTTCAAGGATCTGAGCACGCTTTGCTTCGAGAAGTCTTCCGTAACCTGTACGAACTGTATCCATCAATCCGTTTAACTCTGGGATACGTCTGTAAACACTCCTCTGTCCGGCATCCGCTACAGTGATCTTATGAATCTGATTCAGTGCCTGATTTGCTTCCTCTTCCTTTTGAAGGTAAGAGAGGTCGTTTCTCAGCTCTGCTTCCATGCGAACTGCTGCATCGAACACCTGTACCTGATTTTTAAAAAAACCTTCCACGCTCTGCATGTCATCCTTATTATCAAGGAGGCTGTCTTCCTCCTTCAGAAGTCGGTCAATCAGAGCCATGTTGTCCTTGCGCTGAGAAAGAATGCTATCCATCAGTTCGATAGCATTTATCACAAGCGACTGGTCCGGATATGTATGACCCTCATACCGCTTGTTCAGCTCTTCATAATGTGTCTTTTGTTCTTCAAATTTTTCTACAATATATTTTACAAGTCCGTCTTCATCGTCCGGAACATCCATGACATCGAAGTATTCGCGGAGTAGGTCTTTAACCGCACGCATTTTCGTAGCGGTGATCACCTGACGCTTTGAAATAATGATCTTTCCGATCTCGCTCTTCTTACGTAGCATATCCGGAAGCTTCGGGTTCCCCGGCTGGATCGTTTCTCCGGCATACTTGATAGTCACCTTCTGGTCATAGATCAGCATCGCTGCAACGACGGCGATGTCGATTTCTTTCCAGCCATAAGGGATCGCCTGATAGCGGCTCTGTACATCTGCCATCGAAGTAGGAAGTTTTTTGGCGTCCTGCATTTCCAGATATTCTTCCATCTCCGCAGCAGCATCATGGTTTTCTTCCATACCAGCCATCACACCATTCAAGTGTTCACCCTGCAGAACTGCAAGGACATCTGCATCTGTATCGGCATTCTTCGTGATAAGGTCAAGTTTGCTATAAACATGAGTAACTAAATATTCCAGTGCTTGATCCAGCTTGCTCTTGGCATCGCCACTCTTAACTTCAATACGTTCTCCATCTACATAGAACTCTGCATCAACGATTGCCTTCTTCAAATCTTCCTCTGCAGATGCTTCGTACTTGGCAGCCTCATCTTGATGATTTCGAATGATGTCCTGTACGGACTTCGGCAGCTGTGCTACATTACGCTGCTTCACATATTTACGCACTTTCATTGCTTTTTCCAATGACTCGTAATATGGTGTTTCAGCAAGTACAACGATCGCCTGATCCTTAGACTCTGTCATAAGATGAAGCTCATTCTTCTCGACAGTGTCTGTTGCCACCGTCATGATGCGAAGTCTCATGCCACCGGTTACAGCGCCAATGCTTGTGGTATCCACCATCTGGTCGAATGGAAAGTCATACTTTCCGTGACGGTATTTCTTTGTTGTATAAATATCAGCAAAAATCATCTGACCGATACGCTCCACGATCGCAGAGGTATCGACCTGGGTATTTTTGTAAATGTCTCTTTGAATATCCTGTTCTTCATCTGTCAGGAAATTATAAGTATCGCCAGTTCTTCCGATGTAGTTCTGACTAAGCAGACGGTCGAGACTGCCACGTACCTTTTCACGCATCGTAATCTTATCCAAACGAATATCATCCGCCATAAGGATTACGATGTTGTCAAGGTTTGCCGGAATATCATCGACATAACGAATAAGGTACAAGAGCTTTAATACGTCCACATCCTGCTGCTCAATACCATCACCGTTGTCTGCTGCCTTCTGGCAACGCTCAATGACACGACGAATAGAGCTGTCAAGGAATGTATGTACGGTATCATAGAACAGATAGAACGGTGCCAATGCATGCTCGTCCTTGTCTTGAATCTTCTGTGCTGCCTCTTGGAATCCGGAAAGCATGGAACGTTCACCACCGGAAAGGTGTTTACCGGAGTTACCATGTTTACGGATTTCAGCAAATACCTTCTGCATGATAATGAACTGGTAAGGTACGAACGGGAAGTTTCTGATAAAGTCCTGTGGACCGGTATATCCCTTAATATCCAGCATGGCATCGGTAAAGCTGAACAGGTTACGAAGAACGGAATCATTCTGGCTATATACCTGCTTCAATGCTGGTTCCACTTCAGGCTTTTTCTTCAAAATACGTTTCTGGATCACTTCGTCTGCGGAAGAAGAAGTTAAGGAAAGTCTGGTCTTGAAACGGGCCTGAATACGAGAGAACTCATTTTCACGAGCCTTAATGATCTCATCGATAGCTTCCTGACCAGTACAAACAACCCAAATTTTACCGCCGCACTCACTGCCGATTTTCTCAACCAGAGACTGCAGATTGATAAGAAGGTCTGTATCACCGCCTACATACTGGCCAACCTCATCGACCATAAATAGCAGACGAAAATCATCCGGCTTATTATCTACATATTCTTTCATCTCAGATACGAGCTGTGCGATGCTGGTCTCCACGGTCTCGGTTCCATTGAACCAGTTGCGTGCAGCGTCCTCGCTCATACCGAGAACCTCTTTCAATGTATCAACCACATCATCTTCCAAAAAAGCGAAGGCATCTCTTGACTCAAGCCAAGGGTCACCATTTTTCTCCTCAAACACACGACGGAACTCTGCTGTCTTTCCACGCTTTTCGATGAACTGCTCCAGCTTTGCTACCTTAAGATTCTCTCCATAGAAACCAAGGTAATTATAGAACATCTTTGCAAAAACACGAAGAACAGCAGTCTTATCCTTATTGATGGAACCCTCAATATCGATATTGAAAAGGATAGTATCCGTATGCCCCTTGGTAACGGAATCAATCAGCATGAATGTTGCCGGATCATCCTCAAACTTTTTACGGAATCTTTCTACGGTACGAACACCCTGTACCTCCTGATTAGCAAGCAGGTAGGAGAGCATCTTCAGGAAGTGAGATTTACCACTTCCAAAGAAACCGGAAATCCACACACCGATATCTGCAGTGCCTTCACGGAAGGATTCTCCATAATTATTGAAAAAGGTAATGAAATGCTTCTTCAAATCTCTGGTAATAACATACTCGTCCAATTCCTGAACAAGAACATCTGTGGCATCTTGGTCTACTTTAACGACGCCATTGATTTTACGATTAATATCATCTTGGAATAATTGTCCAATAACCATTGCTGTTCCTCCTTAAATCACATTGAAAGCTCTGTAGTAAGGATTTTTCTTCAGGCAATCAAATAGCTGCACATCACGTCCATCATAATTGCCCGGATAGAACACCAGGATCGGAACATCTGGAAATTCTGGCTGCATCGCATTTAACAGGTCATGGACTCTGATAAATGGAAATGCATCTCCCACTCCTGTGATGACGAGTACGTCACCCGCTTCATGCGGTTCGTATTTCATCTTATTGACAAACGCCGTATTATTGGCTATACGGCTCATTTGGTCTCGAATAAATTCTTTCCCTTTTTTCTCTTCCATCGCAGGTATTTTGTTTGCGATGCGCTTATCTTCACAGATGGAAAGAAATACTTCATATAAGTTATGTTCTATCAGGTGACAGTTCATTGACTGGTCTGTCATGATCTGCTCGATAAAGTGTCTGACCATCATCTCATCGGATGGGTCATAGCAGAAGATTCTTATATTCACCTCGTTGCTCAATCCTTTGCCTTCGAGAAATTCTGGCTCCTGCATCAAGGCTCTGAGGTTGTCTAATCGTTCTTTTAATTCACTCATTTAGGTCTACCTCCTTACGAAAAGCAATGGAATGCAGGAAGTGCAATCTCATCTCCGTTTTCACGGATCGCCTTCTCAAGCACTGGATGAAGCCATACGGGATTGAGTTTTGTCGCTCTAATGCTATCGATATACTCATTCTCCACCAGCATCTTTGCAATGACCTGTTTCAACTTCGTAACTGTAGAATCGCTCCAAATTGCCACCCAATCATCCTGTTCCTGCAATCGCAGAAAATAGCTATTCAAATCTATCTTGCCGAAAGTAGTGTCCGATACTCTGTACTTCTCACCGATGACTGTAATCATAAAATCCCAAATCAATCGGTACTGTTTCATCATGGCGTACAGACATATCTGCTTTGCCACATCGGACGGTTGTGTTGCGATTGCCTCCACCAGAGAATGATTCTCAAGGGCATCCAGTCTTCTCAGGCAGGCAAGAGCCATCTTTCGCACCGACTTTTCTGTCGGGTACTGAAATAAATTATCTGAAATGATGCGCTCCACTACTCCTTCCGAGCTGCATCCTTCATGAAGCAACTTGGCAGTAGTGCGCACCTCATAAAATAAAAAGTGTTCTCTTGTTATAGCAGCATTATATGGACTCGCTGCCTGTAGAGCTGCTTTTGATGTTGATGTATCTGACATATTCATCCTCCGCCGGAAAGTTATGCTTCTTTTTCTCCCGGTTCTTGATCAGGTATTACCTACATAATATCTGCAAAGTCACAATCAAGGCCTTCACATATTCTAAGCAAAACATCTGTAGTCATGTTTTCTCCTTTAGTGAGCTTCGCAACCGATGCAGAACTAATATTGCACTGGTTCATTAAATCTTTTTTCTTCAGGTTTTTATCTATTAATTGACTTCAATATCAAACCGGTTAACAAGAACAGCAAAGAAGATATGATGTGAATGAAATCGAAAAGGGTTAGATACACTCCTTCCGATTCTACCCTTTTTAATTATAGCAAAAGAGTATAAGAAAAAAACATAACTTTCCGTGACAAAATGATAAGCAGTGATGTAAAAGGAATTTTTCTTGTTTGATTGCTATAACCGCCTCACTCCAAGGTTTACTCCGGTGTGTATGGCCGCGCCAGCATCAGCCTTCTATGCCTTCAACAGCTTTTGAAAATGGTATTAACGAAGGACAGCTTTATCAATGGGTTCGCAAATACCAATATTCAATCTATGTCAAGAAAAGGCAATGGCTATGGCAATTGTATCATGGAAACATTCTTTGGTAGGATGAAGGACGAGATGTATTATGGAAATGATCGGATTCAACCCAAAACAAAATGGATGCCTCCTGTAAAGTACAGGGAAGCATCCATTTGTTGAGTCGATTTCATCAATCAATGTGTCCAGGATTCTGGGTACATATCACTCGGGTGTTTTTTATTATTCCGCATCTTCCGGCAGTTCTGCGTTGGTGTACACTTCCTGTACATCATCGAGTTCTTCCAGTTCATCGGTGAGGTGCTGCATGGTCTGAGCAGCATCGCCTTCGAGCTTGACATAGTTGTCTGGAACCATAGCCAGTTCGGAAGCTTCCGCTTCGATGCCTTCTTTTTCGAGGGCTTCGGAGACGGTGAGGAAGTTTTCCGGAGAGGTCGTGATTTCATAGCTGTCTTCGCCGGTAGTGACGTCGTCAGCGCCCGCATCGAGAGCGATCATCATGACGGTGTCTTCATCGGCTGCGTCTTTGGCTACGATGATAGAGCCTTTTTTCTTGAACATCCAGCCTACGCATCCCGGTGTGCCTACAGAGCCGCCGTGATGGGTGAATGCATGACGGATATCTGCGGCTGCACGGTTTCTGTTATCGGTATTGCATTCGACGATGACAGCTGCACCTCCCGGGCCGTAGCCTTCGTAGGTGACTTCATCGAAGCCTGCACCGCTGGCAGCACCGACGCCTTTAGCGATAGCACGCTGGATATTTTCCTTCGGTACATTGTTCTGTTTAGCCTTGGTGAGGGCCAGCTTCAGACGCATGTTTCCGACGGGATCACCGCCGCCCATGCGGGCTGCGATGGTAATTTCCTTGGAGATTTTAGTGGTGATCCTTGCGCGAATGGCATCAGTCTTGCCTTTCTTGCGCTTAATATTTTCCCACTTAGAATGTCCGGACATAGTACGTTATTCCTCCTTTTGATTCCACCAGGGTTCGCCCAGAAGGCGGTCGAGGATGATGGCTACGGCGCTGCGCACGCACAGATGGTTGTACGTACCCGCTCCGTAGATGGGTTCCACGATGTAGTCGAACTGTTTCATCATTTCCTTGGTCATGCCAAAGCCTGTACCAAAGAGGATGAAGATCGGCGTATCTTCTTCGTGGATCTTCCTGCGCATTTCTGTGTAGGAAACAGTATTTGGATAGACCCGGGCGTCCGTGGTCACGATGGCCGGTTTTTTGCCTGTCTCTTTTTCGATCCAGGCGATGGCATCCTCCAGGGTCGGGACCAGTTCCGTTTCCTCGAAGGCTTCCTTCCGGTTGATATTGTAATGCACGCCGCCGCCGGTTTTCCAGTGGTTCATGATGCGGCTCGCCATTTCACGCTGTGCTTCGACAGGATGCACGATGAAGTAGCGCTTCACATCATAGGTTTTTGCCGTTCTGGCTATGTCATGGAGGTCATAGTTGGTCAGAGCTGTAGTGACGACTTCCATGTGCTTATTATAAATGGGATAGTGGATGAGCCCGATATACACAGGTGCCATTACTTCTCCTCCTCTTCTATTTCTCGCATGAGCTTCTGATCGGTCTTGGTCAGTGTGAGCTTCTCTAAGAGATCCGGGCGGCACTTCAAGGTGCGCCTCAGTGCTTCTTTCCTGCGCCATTTCGCAATGTTTGCATGATGACCGGAGAGCAGCACATCCGGCACTTTCCAGCCGTTGTAATCAGCCGGCTTGGTGTACTGCGGATACTCGAGGATCGGCTCATAGAAAGAATCGCTCTGTGCGCTTCCCGCATCGCCTAAGACGCCGGGCACCATGCGGGCCACGGCATCTGCGATGACCATCGCGCCGAGCTCACCGCCCGTCAGGACATAGTCGCCGATGGAGATAAGCTCATCTGCAAGATGTTCTTCGACGCGGTGATCGACGCCTTCGTAGTGCCCGCAGATGAGCACCAGATGGTCATAGTCGCGATACAGCTGTTTTGCTTTGTCCTGCGTGAAGGGCATGCCGGCCGGCGACAGGAAGATCACACGGTCACGCGGCCCTTTTTCCGGCAACACATGATGGGCGGCATCAAAAAGAGGCTGGCACATCATCAGCATCCCAGCCCCACCTCCACAGATCGTGTCATCGACTTGTCCATGCCGGCTCTTGGTGAAATCTCTGGGATTCGTCACTGCCATCTCCATGAGGCCGCCTTCCAGAGCACGTTTGATCATGCTCTGATGGAAGAAGGCTTCTATGAATTCCGGAAATAGCGATAAGATATCGATTTTCATGGACTTACTCCCATTCCAAAAGCTTGACTGTCATGGTGCCGCCTTGAGGGTCTACATGAAGGATACAGGGCGGGATCGCAGGGATCAGTGTCTCCTTTCCCTCTTCGGAAATGACGCTGTACACGTTATTTGCCTTGGTCTCGATGATCTCCTTCAGGATACCGACAGGCTCACCCTCTTCCGTCACGACCTTAAGTCCTAAAAGCTCGTGGTAGTAGTAGGTGCCGTCTGTCCGCTTTGGCAGCGCCGAGGCAGGCACTTCGACTTCCATGCCACGCATGAGCTCGGTCTGGTTTCTGTCTTCTACGCCTTCCACATGGAGAATATAAATATTCTTGTGCGGACGGCAGGACATGAGCCGATATTTTTTTTCCCCGATCCAGAGATACTCCAGCGAACGGATCACTTCCGGCCGATCGATATCGGGGAACATACGCAAATCACCCCGCACACCATGCGGGGCTACGATTCGGCCGATGAGTACCTTGACATCGGATTTCATATCATTCACGGAAAGCAATAATCTTACCGTCTTCAACCAGGATTTCCCCGCCTACGATGTTATTCATATCGTCACCAACATGAATGGTCACGAGACGGTTGATCGGTGCGCGGTTGAGTTCTGCACCGATAGCCAGCTTTTCCAGGTGTTCTTTATCGTTCGTCAGCTTTTCCTTCACCTGCTGCATCTGCGCCTTCTGGGCTTCAAATGAAGCACGGAGCTGGGAAGCTGCTTGGATATTGACTTTAGCCTGTTCAGCAATGCGGCCGTTTGCCTGAAATTCAAGCTGAGCCATGTCATGTTCGACACGCGACAGGTTCGTATTGATTTCATTCAGCAAAGTGGTCTTCAGTGCCTCTGTCAGCTTGGACTTCACAGCGACAGGGACAAGGATCTGCATTTCATCCATAGGGCACCCCTTAGATAATATCGACAGCGACCTTGCGATTTTCACGCAGGGCCCCTGCTTTGACTACGGTGCGGATGGCATTCGCAATCCGGCCTTTTCTACCGATCACTTTGCCCATGTCTTCAGGAGCGACGTGCACCTGGTAGATCTCCAGGCTGCCTTTCTGAAGAATGGTGACGGTGACGGCATCAGGATTTTTGACAAGAGCCTTAACCAGTGTTTCCACCAATTCCTTCATCTTGCGTCCTCCTTATTTCTTTGCTTCTGCAAACTTAGCGAGGATGCCGTTCTTTCTCAGAATGGAACGAACAGTGTCGGTCGGCTGTGCGCCTTTTCCAAGCCAGGACAGAACCTTTTCTTCATCGATCTTTACCGGAGCGTCCAGTTTAGCCGGGTCGTACCAGCCGATGGTATCGGTCGGTGCGCCGTTTCTAGCTGCTTTGGAGTCGATAACGATAATGCGGTAGAATGGATTCTTCTTAGCGCCCATACGGGTCAGACGAATTTTTAACATTGATATTTCACCTCCTTGAAATGATCTCGATTATTTACGGAACATCCCTGAGAGACCGCCAAGGCCGCCCAGTTTGGATGGATTTAACTTTTTCGGGTTCATACCCTTCATTTTCTTCATGGTCTTCTGCATATCAGCGAACTGCTTCATCATGCGGTTCACATCCTGGATCTTGACGCCGGCGCCTTGCGCGATACGCTTGCGGCGGCTGCCATTCAGGATCTTCACATTCGCACGCTCTTGCGGAGTCATGGAGAGGATGATGGCTTCTATGTGCTTCACTTCTTTGCCATCAAGGTCGATGTCCTTCAGCTGGTCTTTAAATTTGCCCATGCCCGGAAGCATCCCGAGGATGCTCTGGAAGGATCCCAGCTTTCTCACCTGTTTCAGCTGGTTCAGGAAATCGTCAAGGGTGAATTCCCCTTTACGCACCTTCGCCGCTGCGTCTTTCATGGATTCTTCATCCATATTTCTCTGGGCTGTCTCAATCAGCGTAGCGAGGTCGCCCAGGTCGAGGATACGACCGGCCATACGGTCCGGATAGAAATCCTCAAGGCCGCCGTCGAGTTTTTCTGACACACCGATCATCTTGATCGGCTTGCCGGTGACGGTCTTGATAGAGAGCGCTGCACCGCCTCTGGCGTCGCCATCCATCTTCGTCAGGATGGTGCCGTCGATGCCCAGATTTTCATCGAAGGCTTTGGCGGTATTCACGGCGTCCTGACCGGTCATGGAGTCAAGGACGAGAAGAATCTCATGCGGATGAACCTCTGCTTTGATGTTGCGAAGCTCAGCCATCAGCTTTTCATCGATCGTGAGTCGGCCTGCGGTATCGAGGATGACGACATCACGGTTGTATGCCTTGGCTGTATCGATCGCGTACTGCGCGATGTGGACTGGATCCACATTCGGCGGCATGCGGTAGACCGGGACATCCGTCTGCTCGCCCAGGACTTCGAGCTGCTTGATCGCTGCCGGACGATAGACGTCGCAGGCTGCCATCATCGGGCGGTGGCCTTTTTTCTTGAACATCAGAGCGAGCTTGCCGGCAGTCGTCGTCTTGCCGGCGCCCTGCAGACCGACCAGCATAATGATCGTCATGCCGGAGGAAGACAGAGTGATCTTGCTCTGTGTCCCGCCCAAAAGCTCTGTCAGCTCGTCTTTGACGATCTTGATGACCGTCTGGTCAGGCTTCAGGCTGCCGAAGACCTCTTCCCCCATCGCCTTTTCACGGACGTGAGCGATGAAATCTTTCGCCACCTTGAAATTGACATCGGCTTCCAAAAGTGCGCGGCGGACCTCACGAAGCGCCCCATCAATGTCACTTTCGGAAAGCTTGCCCTTGCCGCGGAGATCCTTGAATGCAGACTGCAGCTTGTCTCCTAAATTTTCAAATGGCATCCGGTCACCTTCATTCTGTCATCACTTTCAAAAGACTCTCTGCCTCTCCCCGCTCTGCTAGGGGAATGAAATGCAGCAGCCGTAAGGCAGCCTTCTCTCTCTTCTTGCGAAGGGAGCAGGTGTGAAGCGCCGCCTCATAGGAAAGCAGCTGCTCTTCTCCATGACGCATCGCATCATGGACCGCCTGACGGGAAATATGGAAATAGTCAGCAATCTCAGCGAGCGTGAGATTTTCATTATAGTATAAGTCGAGGCAATCCTTCTGCCTCTTCGTCAGGAGCTCTCCGTAACAATCCAGGAGCTCTCCCTTCTCTACGATGTTTTCAATAGACATAGTTCATCACCACAACGGATGCTATTATACAGGAGAAAAATGCTCTTGTCAAGGGGTTTTGCTTGACAAGGTTTTAAGGTTCAGGGTTCGGGGTTCAGGGTTTAGGGTTTAGGGTTTAGGGTTCAGGGTTGTGGTGGCGGCTTCGCCGCAAATATATATGGGGCGATGCCCGAAGGTTTGCGGGTGGCAGGTTTCCCTCGCATCGCCACCTTCCCCGCGTGGGGAAGGCTACGATACGAGAATACCGCTTCCCCCCATAACATCAAAGCGAATACACGCATATGTGGAAAAAGCATAACGACGGACAAAGCCTTCCCCTCGAGGGGAAGGTGCCCCGTAGGGGCGGATAGGGCACTGGCGGGATGAAAAAGAGCAGGGAAAATCATCTCAAGTGCGCCGTTAACGAAAGTACCCGAACGCCGCAAAAAAGGAAGCCAACCCCGCCTCGCTGCGCTCGGCAGCCCCTTCCAAGGGAAGGGGCTAGCGTGGACACTCCCTCCTTCCTATGGAAGGAGGTGCCCCGAAGGG
>JABLTN010104272.1_pt1 | contig 21895 bp, 24 predicted proteins | sample 7160141 | NCBI WGS metagenome assembly JABLTN01 (sample SAMN14651226, study PRJNA627086) | human gut metagenome | isolation source: feces | host: Homo sapiens | reverse complement strand
TGCTAACAAAATCATTCAAAAAGGTAAATATTCTATTTCTGAAATTGCTGAATTAACACAATTATCTTTAGAAGAAATAGAAAAACAAAAACAAGAATTAAAAAAGATGAAATGTGATGATTAATTATCACATTTCATCATAAGGCGTACCTAGCTTTTGATACGCCTTTTTTGTATATATCGGACAAATGATTGCGAATACAGATAGTATTGGGACGGCTATCTTCATATAGTGATCTTCAAATAAAATAGAAAGAATAACAATTAAACCCATTCCTACAATTCTTCCTATAGATAAAACAATTTCTCTTGTGATAACTCTACCGGTAATGTTTTCTTCGTTACTATATTCATTTACGACATTCATGGATAAAATATTATATCCATTATTGTAAGGAGCGTTACATACAGAATTCAAAATGCCATAATATATTCCACCAAACATATTTTCGAAAAACGCCATTATTATAGTGGCTGATGCCATCAGAAAACCAGAGGGAATATAAGTTTTTATGATTTGACCTGGTTTAATTTTATGATTATAGACTCCAAAAGATAGAATAGAAATAATAGAGAATATTGCTAATAATTTGCCATACATTGAACCACTGCTACCTAATGCATCATATAGCATTAAACCAGATAATATAAGTGACATAGAATTATGAATACCATATAAAAATGAAGTGGTTAATGTTATTTTCCATACGGGTTTATTCTTTTTAAAATTAAAACAATGCTTTAATGAGTATGGCTTAGGATAAGCTGTTGTTGTAATACGTGAAGCAATAAATGCCAATAGTATATAAACAAGTAAAACAATTTGAAAGATGAGAATATATCCATCTTTATCAGTTTTAGAACTATCGATAATAAACGTTGCAATAAGAGGAGCGATTAAATTCATCGCATTTTGTCCCATGCCTACATAACCTAAATATAAACCAACATTATCAGGAGAGGTGACTAATTGATTTAAAGTATTAATACTTAAATAATAGAATCCTTCAGCCATGCCAAACAATAAAGCAGAAATATAAATAAGTATTGGATAGATACCTAAATATTTTTCGAGAGCTAGTACAAAGATAAGTTGGAAAGAAAAAAGGATTAAGCCAATCGTTAATGTAGTAGAATATTTCTTTTTATAGGCTATTTTACCTGCTACAGGAAAAAAGATTGGAAACATTCCGATTCTTAATATTGTATATAAAGCCATTGACCATAAGCTTCCTGTATATGTATATAAGAATACATTTAAAAAAACAGAAGCCATGTTACTGCAAAGACTGAAAATACTGTTAATGATGACCATTCTTTTTTCATTAGCATCCATAAATTAGCCCTCAATTATTTTTTGTCTTTTTGCCAAAACCATTTCCAGTTTGATGTCTTTTTACGGAATGCTTCACGTTTCTGATGAGTTGTTTCTTTATCGGCAACTTTTTTATTCATTGCTCCATAAACTGCATTTGTAGAATAAATAGGAATAATTTTAACACGTGACGGATTATCTAAGCGTAATGTTAAGGCATTAGAAGAACCTTGTGATTCTGCTACTGTCCATTCTAAGACATCACTCCAATTTATTTTTAAACATGTACCATCTTCTTTGACTGGATAAATAACAAAATAGTCATTATAAAATTCAAATTGAATAAAGCTTCTTGTGACTACAAATGAAACAATAGATAAACCAATCATAAACACACTTAAAAACCATGTGGATGGAACAAATATCAGTAGTAATATACCAATAATAAAGATAACAAATATTGATGTAAGTGGTTTACCGTTAATTTTTTGATAAGGTTTTTCGCCTTGAGGTAAGTTTGCAATATTAACAGTGCATGGATCAACTATCTCAACAGGTCTATCATCCTGCATAACATTTTCTTCATTTACTTCATTCATATATGATCTCCTATAAAAAAACTTCTTTCACAATTATAACATCAGTTATTTTATGTGTGAAAGAAGTTTAGTTTGTTGTGTGTTATTTGCTTAAGAATTCTTTAACTTGTTTGTAGATACCTTCGCCATCTAATTCATATTTATGAATTAATTCAGCAGCAGGGCCAGATTCACCAAATCTGTCACGAACACCAATTCTATACATCTTAGTTGGACAGTGTTCACTTAAGCATTCAGCTACAGCTCCACCAAGGCCACCAATAATGCTATGTTCTTCAGCAGTAACGACTTTACCTGTTTTCTTAGCTGTTTGAATAACAAGTTCTTCATCTAATGGTTTAATTGTACAGATATTAACTACTTCAGCACTAATGCCATCTTTTGCTAACATTTCGGCAGCTTCTAATGCACTGGAAACACATAATCCATTAGCGATAATAGATACATCTGTTCCTTCTCTTAGAATATGTCCTTTACCAATTTCAAAGTGATAATCTTCACTGTTGATTACTGGTGTAGCAGCTCTGCCAAACCGCATGTATACAGGTCCAACATGTTCTACAGCAGCTTTTACACATGCTCTAGCTTCGATATCGTCACTTGGACACATTACTACCATTCCTGGAATTGTTCTCATTAATGCTAGATCTTCTAAGCATTGGTGGCTTGCACCATCTTCACCAACAGAGATACCACCATGAGTAGCTCCAATTTTAACGTTTAGATGAGGGTAGCCAATTGAGTTTCTGATTTGTTCAAAACCTCTACCAGCCGCAAACATTGCAAATGTACTAGCAAAAGGAATTAAGCCGGTAGTTGCTAGACCTGCAGCGATACCCATCATATTTCCTTCAGCAATACCACAATCGAAGAATCTGTCTGGGAATTCTTTTTTGAATGTATCTGTTTTAGTAGCTGTTGAAAGATCGGCATCTAATACTACGATATTTGGATTTGTAGCTCCAAGTTCTTTTAATGTATTTCCATAACTCTCACGAGTAGCTATTTTCTTTGTATCACTCATAGGGATTCTCCAATTCTGTCTAAATCTTTCATGGCAATTTCATACTGTTCATCATTAGGTGCTTTACCATGCCATCCAGCTTGGTTTTCCATGAAAGAAACACCTTTACCTTTTATGGTTTTAGCAATAATACATGTTGGTTGTCCTTTTGTATTACGAGCTTCAGCAAATGCTGCACGAATTGCGTCAAAATCATGACCATCAATAACGATGACATGGAAGCCAAATGCTTTGAATTTTTCATCAATAGGATATGGTGAGTTAACTTCACCTACACATCCATCGATTTGAAGGTTATTGTTATCAACGATAACTGTAAGGTTATCTAAGCCTTTAGCACTTGCAAACATGCTTGCTTCCCAAACTTGTCCTTCTTCAAGCTCACCATCACCTAGTAATGTATATACTCTATAGTCTAAGTGATTTACTTTAGTAGCTAATGCCATACCAACAGCACTAGAAATACCTTGTCCTAACGAACCGGTGCTCATATCAATTCCAGGCAGATAGTTCATTGATGGATGACCTTGTAAGAATGAACCAGTATGTCTTAAGTTAACTAGTTCTTTTGGATCAAAATATCCTCTTTCTGCCATAGTTGAATATAATCCTGGAGCAGTATGACCTTTAGATAAAACGAAACGGTCTCTCTTTGGATCTTTAGGATTAGCAGGATCGATGTTCATTTCTTCAAAATAAAGAAATGTAAAAATGTCAGCAGCTGATAATGAACCACCTGGGTGGCCAGATTTAGCGGCATGAACAGCTGTAACAATATCTTTGCGAACATTATTCGCAATTTTTTTGAGTTCTGTATTATTCACGTGTAACCTCCTTATTATTTATGCCTTAATTCATTATATCAACAAAAAAAATAAACACCACATATATAAATGTGTAAAAATTTTGCATATAATTGGAGGGAGCGAGGGTAATATGATTAAAAAATTTGGGGAAATTGAAGGTGATATTGTTCATTTGTATGAAATAGAGAATGAACAGTATGCTATTGGTATGTTAGATTATGGTGCGACACTTGTCTATTGGACAAGTAAAAAAGCAAAACAGAACATTGTTTTAGGATTTGATCATTTTGATTCTTATATTGATAATGCAGCAAACCTTGGTGCGACAGTTGGTAGAGTATGTAACCGAATTGGTAATGGTGAATATACATTAAATAATGTGACATATCATCTAGATAAAAATGATAAAGGAAATACTTTACATGGTGGCTCTTGTGGTTTTGCACATCGCATGTATTCAGGAAAGATTGAAGATAATTCTATAATATTTACTTTTGATTCACCTAATGGAGAAGGTGGATTCAATGGTAATATTCATTTTGAAGCAAAATATACATTAGAAGACACAGGATTACGTTTTACAAGTACTGTATTTAGTGATGAAGATACAATATTTTGTCCGACAAATCATGCATATTTTAATTTGAGTGGTGAAGAAACAATTTTAAATCATATGTTACAAATTGATAGTGAAGAATTTGTGGCAATTGATCAAAATGGATTAGCACAAGATGAAACTTACTCAGTTGAATATACGCCATTTGATTTTCGTAATCCAAAACTTGTTGGAGAAAATATACGTGAACCATATGATCAGTTAATTAAAGGAAGTGGCTATGACCATCATTTTATTATAGAAGGTGAAGGAATAAGACATTTTGCTACATTATCAAGGAATAATCTAGAACTAAATGTTTATTCTACAATGCCAGGGTTTCAATTATATTCAGGAAATTTTTTAAGTGAACCATTTGTTCCTAATGGTGGAATCTGTATTGAAACACAATATGTGCCAAATGCAATTAATGGTGATAGTTTTGATAAACCTATCATATATAAAGATAAAGAACAGGTATATGAAACATTTTATGAATTAAAAGTTGTTCCTAAATAACGATTGATAGATAAAGTGAATCATAAACAAAAGAATAAAAAATAAGGCGTTTGCCTTATTTTTTATTCTTTAATAGTGGTGCTAAGATTCCAGCAGCTAAGCTTGAAGTTTTAGAAGAGCTTTTAACTTGTTGAGAAGTTTCAGTTGTAGTTAACTCTTGTTCTTCTTGAAGCATATCTTTCATAGCTTTTTCTTCTTCAGATTTAATCATTTCTACTAGCTCTGGATCATATTTTTTGACAATTTCTTCTTCAAGGTTTTCGATGTCTTGATCTTTAACTTCTTCAGAGATAGCTCTTTGGACGCCATTATCAGTAGTTGCATCAGATATATAAGTTGCACTATTTAACTGTTCTGACCAAGTTGGAGCACTGATTTCACTCATATCACCAGGAATATAGATATAACCAATTAATGCTTCACCATAACGTGAACTGTAACCATCAGCCCAACCTTCGTTGTAGTGACCTAAGAAGCCACCTTCTTTTAGATAAATGTTTTGACCATCAAAATCTGTAACATATACAACGTGACCACTCCATACGCCAACGGAGTTAGCTCTTGGTTCAGTTGATACAGTGTATCCTGCAGCCATAGCATTTGCATACCATTGACCGGCATTTCCTAATCCTGGTAATTCGATTCCTGTAGCTTCATAGACAAGCTGCCATGCAGCCCATGTACAATTGCCCCATCCTCCCCAATAAGGATTGTGGGAATAACTTACTTGTTCGTCTTCTCCTTCAGCCTTAATCGTTGTAATAAATGTACCTTGAAACATATTCAAACAAAGGATAGCGGAGAAAATAAGAACAATACTTCTTCTTACTTTTTTCATTACTTTATTTTTCATACTCGAACATTATCTAACAAAGATATAGTAAAATGCAAATTTTATGTGAAAATATGTGACAATTCACATAATTATTCATCATGAAAGGTTGGAAATTCTATTCTTAATTATGTACAATGTTCAATGAATAGAGGTTAATGTATGACAAATAAACTTCCAGAAAAATTAAGTGCTCTACGCAAATCTTTTTCATTTGCTCAAATGGATGTAGCGTCTAAAATTGGCGTACCAGTCAGTGAATATATGAAATGGGAAAATGGAAATTCAGTTTGCGGTATTGAAATATTAAGAAGAATTGCTCAATTATATGATGTTAATGTTCAGGACTTATTTCTTAATACAAGAGAATTAAAAATGCCAGATGTGGAATTTCCATATGCAAGTGTTGAAATTCCTTTTGTAGAACAAGCATCAGGTGAAAAAGAAAATCAAAGTTATTATGAAGATAGTGATTCTGATGAATATGACAGTTATGACGATGAACCAACTGTAGAACAAACAAAACAATTTGAAACTGAAGAAGATTTAGCTAAAACAAAGCTACTAACAACGGATACTCTCCAAGCTACTTCGGTAATGAAAATTCAAGAAGATACTGATAACAAAATGAATCAGAACACCAATAAGAAGACTGCACCGACAAAGAAAGATCCTAAAAAGATTGGTATTATTGCGGGTATTGTTGTTGTATTAGTTGTTCTAATAGTTTTTGCATGTACTAAGCTATTTAAACAAACAAATGAATTAAGCTTAACGATTAATAATGAAAAACGACTTGTTAGTGCTGAAACATACTCTGCTTATATCACAAATAAAGGAAAACTGATAACTAGTGGTGAAGCCCCAAGCATTAGTGATTTTGATTCACTAGCTGCGATTACAACTGATGGAAATACATTAGTTGGTTTAAAGAAAAATGGTACGGTGATTTCAAGTGGCTCATTACCAACAGAAGTAGGAAAATGGAAAAATATTACAGATATTGCAATGAGTAATACACATTATGTTGGTGTTAAAGAAGATGGCAGTGTAGCGTGTGTTGGTAATGAATCTAGTTGCAAGGTGGAAGACTGGTCAGATATTTCGAAAGTATATGCTGGAGAAAATTATACGATTGGTATTAATAAAAATGGCAGAATTCTAGTATCTGGTGACTTAGAAATTAGTGATACTTTAGAAGGTTTAAGCGGTGTAAAGAATATCACTTTAGGTGAAAAAGAAGTAGCTGTATTATTTACAAGTGGAAAAGTAAATACATATTCATTAGATGGTGGAACTGGCACAAATACAGGCGTATGGTCAAATATCACTGCTGTAGCGGTAGGTAATGACTTTGTGGCAGGTATTACAGATAAAGAAGCAGTAGTTATTGCTTCAACTAAAGATGAACTATCAAAAGAAGCTGCTAAATGGGCTGGAGTGAAATATATTGCGGCTAATGGTGATACATTAATTGCGGTTAATTCATCAGATCAAATAATTGGTGCGGGTGACAATACACATCATCAATACAATAATCTCGAAGAAACAACACCAACACCATCTGCTTCTTCTGAAAGTACATTACCACCATTATCGTCAGTACAAAATATTAAGTGTAATGTTTCTGCTACAGGACTATCACTAAACTGGGATAGTGTTGTAAATGTAAGTTACTATGAAGTATCTGTAAATACATCTCCAAATGAAATCAAGATTAAATCTGCAGGTAATTCAGCTAGTATTGGAGCTGATAAATTAACGGATGGACAAACATATAAGATTACAATTGTAGCTTATCCAAAGGATACAGAAAAGTATTCAAAGAGCGAAGCAGCAAGTATTGATTATGTTTATTCTTCACCAGTCAAAAAATTAGCAACACCAGCAAATATTAAATATACACAAAATGGTAAGACATTTACATTTACCTGGGATGCAGTAGAAAACGCTACATCTTATACATTTACAATTGGTACATGGGAAACAGAAACAACATCAACATCTATGGATGTGGATGGTTCTAATATGGCTAATGGGGCAAATGAAACAGCATATATTTCTGCTAAGAGTAGTGATGCTAAATATTCTGAAAGTGATGCAGCTAATATTAAATTTACATATAACGCTCCACTAACACCACTAGTAACACCTACAATTACTTCAAAGAACGTCAATATTGATTCTGGTGATTTATCAATCACATGGACAAAAGATGAACATGCGTCTAATTACACTATTGCAATAGGAACAATGTCGTTCACTTCTGATTCAGGAACACTTGTTGTTAAAGCAGATCAGTTAAACAGCAATACTGATTATCGTATTGTTATTACAGCTAATCCTGCAGATACAAATTCTTATTCATCATCTTCTTATGAAGAAAATTATAAATATGAATATACTAAGCAATCACAACCTACAGCAACACCTGCACCTACACAAAGTGCTGGTACAGAAGGATAAGAGGAAATAGCTATGGATAAAATTTGGTATTATACACGTGGTGATGGTCAAAAATATGGACCATATACAGATGAAGATTTAATTAAACTTATTCGTCAAGGAATTCTAGAAGGTGAAGATTATATCTGGACAACTGATTTAGATGAATGGGTTCAAATTAAAGATACGATTTATAGTATTTATCTAGAAGAAGATACAATCGAAGCATAATATAACTAAAAAATACCAATATTCGAATTTCAATCAGTATTGGTATTTTTTATATGACAAAGTTAAATATGAGCCATGTGAGAAAATAAACAGTTAAAAGAATTTCCACAATGATGCTATATACAGTGTGTTATTATTTTGGTAATACCAATAATATAAACATAACTAATAAATAGCATCCATATAATATATAAGTAATTTGATTACTCCAAGGAAATCCAGCTTCAGGATGTTTAAATGCATATATGATAAATAAACAAGCAACGATTAACATCATGATACCTATTATTTTTGTGTTTTTAATTTTTGTCATTTTATTATCCTCTAAAAATATTCAATTTATACAAAAATAATAAATTAAGATGAAGATATTTTAAAGAATAACTGAAGATAATGTATATTAATGTTTGAGGATAGAACAATGAAAAAAGTATCAGATTTATTTGGAAAAAACGTTTCTGTTACAGCTAGTAAGGCTGCGGTAGATGCATTATTTGCACAAAATAATGGTACAGAAGCGTATAGTTTATTTGGAAAAATTTTAGCATTATGTGGAGCTGGATGGCTGTTAATAACACTTATTCCTTTCTTTTGTGGCACAAAATTAAGTGAATGGATATGGATGCTAATCGTTGGAATAATACAAATTGCTGTTGGTATAATATTTGTAATATTAGCTAAAAAATCTTTGAACTTTCAGAAATGGGCTAACAAGGATTTTGAAAAAGAATTAAAAAATCAAAAAAAGTATAAAGAAAAAGTACGCATAAAATTAGGTGAAGATGAAAAACCACTTCCAATTACATATGGCGATGTTTTGGCTTTTAAACTGATTGTGGTTTGTATCATTATTGTAATGTTTTTCTTTTTCTTATTGTGGTTATTTTAACTGCTTAAAATATTTTGATATCATATTTTTTTCATTGATGAATATCATTTGCTATACTTTTAGTAAGAGTTGGGGATTAATATGAAAAAGATACATAAGCTTAATTTGATGATTGTAATCATTCTTTTATCGTTAATCTTTTTTGCGCTCTATTTAAGACATATTACGGCTTCAGAAGTAACTTTTTCTTTTGCAAGTAGATTACGCAGTTATATTTATATAGGAATCATTTCAGCTTGGTATATCTCATTAAAAATGAGAATTGTTGAGAAAAGAATTCAGAGACATTTATGTGCGGTGGCACTGTTGATGATTTTCTGGATGGTTGTAAGAACAATAAAATTTGGCAGTACGAATAATACAATTCAAAGATATTTATGGTATTTTTACTATCTTCCAATGTTATTTATTCCTTTGGAAGCATTTATTATTTCAATGTCTTTAGGAAATAAAAAACAACCGGGATGGATAAAGTATTTATTTGTGCTGGCAAATATATTATTACTTTTAGTCTTAACAAATGATATTCATCAAAGGGTATTTATATTTAAAGATTCTTTATTATCGACGAAAGATTATACATATGGAATTGGATATTATATAGTTGCGTTATGGATGATTACTTTTGCGGGTATTTCTTTATTTATCATGGTTTCAAAGTGCAGGTTAAAAGACTCTTGGATATATTTGCCATTATTTCCTTTTGTGATTTCTATTCTTTATGCAATTGGATATGCCAAAGAAGTGCCATTTGTAAGAGTTTGGCTCTCAGATTTAACAGTAGCACAATGTCTATTTTTTATGAGTATGTTTGAAAGTTGTATTCAAAGTGGATTGATTCAATCAAATGTAGGTTATAGGGAACTGTTTGAAGCTACAACAATGAAAGCAGAGTTATTTAACAAAGATTTTAAATTGTTATATTCATCAATAGATAATCCTGTTACAGATACAAATATATTAAAAAAGGCGTTAAAAGAAGCGACACTTTTAGATGAAAATACACTCATTAAAGGCCATGATATAAAACATGGATATATTTTCTGGCAAGAAGATATATCCAAACTAGTTTCAATCAATAAAGAATTAGAGTTAACACAAGCAGAGTTAATTGATACAGGCGATGTACTTAAAGTAAGTCATGAACAGCAGGAGCGTTATTTACGGTTAACAGAAGAATCTAGATTATATGATTTGATAGAACTTGATACTTCAGAGCAGGTAAAAATATTAAATGAAAAAGTACAAAAATTAAAAGAAGTAGAAGATATAAACGAAGCTCGTTTCTTACTTGGAGAAATTATTGTCTTAGGTACATATATTAAAAGAAAAAGTAATTTGATTTTTATTGGTAGAGAAAAGAAAGTAATTGATATAGATGAATTAAAATTATGCTTGAATGAAACATCTTCAAATCTTTGTTTATGTGGCATAGATGCGAAAATGATTGTGGATATCAAGAAAGAATATCCAATAGGGATTATTCACAGGATATATGATTATTTAGAAGATATTCTGGAGACTAGTTTTTCAACTTTAAAAAGTATTTTGTTTTGTGTTTATGAAGAAAAGGGAGTGATTCAAGTAAACGCAACAGTAGATACGAATAGTAACTTTACAAAACTAAAAAAAATATATTCGAGTATTGATATAGAAAAAGATGAAGATGAGTTATGGTATTTAACACTGAAGATAAAGGAAGGTGATTATCATGAACCTGAATCTATTTAAAGAAGGCTTTGATACACTTCCTACAGCAGTATGTTTCTTTGATTCACGAGGAATAGTACGTCTTGTGAATGAAAAAATGATAGAAATAGGAAATTTATTTTTAGATAATAATATACAGACATTAGAAGAGTTTAAAGATGCTTTAGAAGTGCCGTGTTATGGCATTAAAAAAATAGAAGGAGATTTTCCATTATATGAACTACCAGATGGTAAATTCATTCGTTTTCATATTTCAGAAATTAAAACAGAGAGTCATACCTTTTATACAGAAATTAGTGCAATAGATGTAACTGAGTTAATGTATCGTCAAAAAAAACTTCAAGAAGAAAATAAGTGCCTTCAAGAAACAAACGATAAATTAAATGAATTAATGAAACAACTTCCGGAAATTATCAAAGAAGAGGAAGTGTTATCAATGAAAATGAGAGTACATGATGATATAGGCCATAGTATTTTGTCCGCAAGAAAATCATTGCTACAGTTAGAAAATATTGAGGAAATACGCAAAAATGCAGCTATTTGGGAAGAATCTATTGCTTTACTGTATCATGCAGGAAAAGTGAAGGATTCTTATGAGATAATAGAAAAAAAGGCGGAAGCTATTGGGATTAAACTTATCTTAAATGGAAAGTTAAAAGATGAATCTGAGCATGAAGCAGAATTGTTATTAGCGATACAAGAATGTATTACAAACTGCGTAAAACATGCTAAAGGTAATGAAATCTATATCACATGTAAAAATGAAGAAGATTCAATCATATTAGAAATAACTAATAATGGTATAGTGCCAAAAGGAAAGATAGTAGAAGGTGGTGGCTTAACTTCTTTAAGACAGAAAGTAGAAAGAAGTGGAGGCGTAATGATTGTAGAAAGTAGTCCACGGTTTATGTTGAGAGTTGAATTTCAAAAGGAGAAGTTAAATGAAAAATGTAATGATTGTTGAAGACCAAAAAATGGTAAGAACATTATTTGAAAGTTTCATTGAAAAAGCTAATGGCTATCACGTAGTAGCTTCTTTATCAAGTGCGTATGATTCGATTGAATATTGTCGAAATCATGAAATAGATTTGATTTTAATGGATGTTCAGACAGATAATCGTGAAAATGGCATAGTAGCTGTAGAAAAAATAAAAAGTGATTATCCAAGAATCAAGATTATCGTTGTAACTTCTCTTGTGGATTATGAAATATTATATGCAGCCCAACGAGCTAAAGCTGACAGCTTATGGTATAAAGATGGTGATGAAGAAACACTAATTAATGTTATTAATCGCACAATGAATGGAGAACATATATTTCCAACTTCGCCTCCACCAGTAACGATTGGTACAGCAAAAAGTACGGATTTTACAAAGACTGAAATGAAAGTATTACGCTATTTGATAAAGGGATTATCTTATAAAAAAATAGCAGATGAAATGTGTATTGAAGTAACGACGGTTAAATACCATGTTGCAAATATGCTGCAAAAAACAAATTTAGATAATAAATTACAACTTGCATTAGCAGTAAGTGATGCAAAGTTAATTGTTCATTTAGAAAATGAAGAATAAGACACAAAACTACTTTTCGATAAACTGTACGAAAGTATAGGGCGGAAAGTGGTTTTTTATGAGTAAAATTCAATTGTAAAAGTAGGCAAATGAGGAGAACTTGTCTATGAAGAAAGTTATATTAGATATAAATACAAAAATATTTGAAAAGGCAATTGTGAATGCATTTCAAACATATCAATATGATTTTTTGATTCATAATTCGTCTTTCAGCAAGGAATTTGTTCGTATGCATCATCCTGAGGTGATTCTTTTAGAAGTTACAAATACAAAGGGAAAAAGATACATTGATCGACTCAATGAAATTAAAGATATTAGGAATGTATTTCCTGATATTAAGATTGTCTTTCTCGTTGATGAAAAAGAAAATGCTGATATCGCGACAAAAGTTAAGGATGCGAAACAAGATGGTTTAATTGATAGTTTTATCTATGCATCTGTTTCTGCAGAATATTTAAGAGCAGTGATTGATTCACTCTAGGAGGAGAAAAACATGCAAGTAAAAATTAATGCACTACCTAAGACAATAGCAGAATTTGAAACACTGATGAAGGATTTAAAACTTACAAAAAGAGAAAATACCTGTGCATTATTTCTTTGTGCTTTATATTTATATACAAAGAATGTAGATGATGGTATTAAAGCTTTAAATCTATTAAGAGGCCCTAGACCAATGACAAAGATGGATGAACAGTTCATTCGTGATCGTTTAAGAGGAAAAGAGTATCTAGCTGTTGCATATTTTGAAGGAGCTACACCTGCTAATAATTATGAGCCTTCAAAACCTTATGTATTAAATGTATTTGAAGATCCTAGACCACAAGATGTTGAAGCAGGATATAGTCGTGTTTTCTTAGAAACAAAAGGTGCTGATGCAAAGCGACCAATGAAACTAAGACAAAAGGGTGATGAATACTTCCTTTGGGAATATTCTAGTATCGTAACAGGTATTAAAATTCCTGCAGCTCAAGATGCATGGGCTTAATTAAAATAGATGAGAATAGTGGTTGGATGATAGAAGAAATGAAATGTTTCTTTCTATCATCTAACTCATCTCTACAGACCGAGATTTATTCATTTAAGGGATTAGATAAAGTAATTAAATATACTTTCTATAGTATAGAGAATTATCACCAAGTTGAAGGAGAAATAACCCTAACAGATGCTGAGTGGAAAGTAATAGCAAAGTTAATTCAAAAAAATATGGTAAGAAAATCCACTTCACCAAGAATGAATATTGTGGACAACTCTTCAAAATATTTAAGTGCAACCTGGTTAAAAGATAATGAACTAATAGAACTAAAATATAAGACGGAAAATATAAAAGAAATAAAAAACTACATCATTGAATTAGTACAAGAAAGAGGGTAAGAAATATTATGGGTTTATTTGATAAAAAATATTGTGATATTTGTGGTGAGAAAATAGGACTACTTGGAAATAGAAAACTGGAAGATGGTAATTTATGTAAGAATTGTTCTAAGAAATTATCTCCTTGGTTTTCTGATAGAAAAAACAGCACTGTACAAGAAATTAAAGAACAGTTGGCATATCGTGAGGAAAATAAGAAGAGAGTTGCTGAATTTCATACAACTAGATCTTATGGCGAAGATGTTAAACTGTTAATTGATAAAGATCATAAAACGTTTATGGTTACAGGTGCCAGCGATTTGATGGCAGCTAATCCTGATGTTGTAGATTTGGCTGATTTAACAGGATGCAGTTTGAAGGTTGATGAAAGCCGTGAAGAACTACTAAGAGAAGGTGCAGATGGAAAAGAAGTCAGTTATGTACCACCTCGCTATGAATATTCATTTGATTTCTATATTATTTTGAATGTGAATCATAAATACTTTAATGAAATGCGCTTTAGACTAAATGAAAATAGTCTATGTTTAGAATATGATTCAGCTAATGGTTTTGGTTCTTCTGTGACAACTAAAGTCGCTAATGTTGGTCTTGTGGATAAAAAAGATCCATCAATTAATCTTGAATATAGAAGATATCTAAAGATGGGTGAAAGTGTTGTTCAGTTATTGACTGATATTATCGATGGAAAAGATATTGACACACCAACTGTAGAAGAAAAAACAGAAACTCCAGTAGCAACACCACCAACTTCTTGGAAGTGTTCTGCATGTGGTGGTGAGAATACAGGTAATTTCTGTGAATATTGTGGTACACCTAGACCATAAAAAGGAGGTTTAGATGAAAAAGCTCTTAAGATTATTTTTGTGCATGCTAGTATCTTTATCGCTATTAGCATGTAATTCTGAATCAAAAGATAATAAAGGTGGAACAGGTACAATTCCTTTACCTACAGTAAGTTCTGTGGCTTCCACAAATACTGCAAGTCCAAATCCTGTTGAAACAGAATTGCCAGATAAAATAGACGATAAAGAGGATATGAGTGAAACAGATTATTTTGTTTATTCATATCCTATCTTAGTAGAAGCTATGGATTTCACGAATTCGGAATTTGCAATAGCATATCTTGGTTATTACTATGGCGAACATGATAGTGCCTCGCTAATTTCATGGCTCGATGAATCTATTCCAAATGTATTCAAGAGATATCCATATTTACGTGAGGCATGCGAAACAAATTTTACAAATGGTTTTGGTGACTTATATTTACTTGTACCAAAAGATGAAAACGCATCTGTCGCAATTAATAGAATCAGTTATGAAAATGCTTTGCCTGAGCCGGAAGTTACGGATGTAGTATATCGTTCAGAAGAAGGAAGCCCCGTTTTATTCTTCAGTAATTATGATGAGTTTACTTATCAATCAGATACAGTTGTAACGATTACAACAAGTGAGAAAATTTCTGAATGGTATGTTTCTATGTCCAGTCAAAATGGTAGTCGTTTCCGTATTATTGATGTGCCATTTGATGAAACAACAGGCGAACAGATGTTATTTGATATGTCTCCTTATGAAGATATATATGATTCTGCTTATTATGACTGGATTTCAGCTGGTTGGGGTGGACTAACAGAAATGGGTTTAGAAGAAACATGTTGGGCTATCTGGTCAGAAACAGAATCACATGTTTTATATTTCTTTAGTGAGAATAAAATAAGTTACGAACACTGGAAAGACTATAAATTAATAGATTGTTATGATGGTGAATGGTTTGTTGAATGTGAAATAGATGAGCCTAGTATGTTAACTTTGAAAATCAGCAAAGATGGAGGTTCACCAAATTATCCGGATTATATTGATGAAACTTATCCAATATTAACTAATCCTGCTGGATCAATATTATTAATGTTCAATGGCCAAAAGAATGATACTAGACTTCCATTTATGCCTACAAAAGAGAGAGCTGACGGTTTTATAATGGTATCTTTAGAAAATAAATAATAATCTTATAAATAAGGAAGTATATGCGATATATAAGTGTCAAATATACTTCTTTTTATATCCTCAAAATTAATGAATGTTTAATAATAGTATTGATACAGCAATGATAAGATAAAAAAGAGAAAGTAAGTATGGCAAAGAAATCTACATTAACAGTAATTTTTATGTTTAGTTTATTACCAATGTTTCTAAATCAATATGGTGGATGCAGAAGTGTTCAAGAAATAACCGGATTAATTAACTTGCTTAATCCAATTGGCATTGTTTCAATCATTGCTTTTTTTACGGGCGTGTGGGTTGCATTTAAAGATGACGAGATAAATAAAATACTTGGTGCAGTTGGTGTAATTGGTATAGTAATTTCAGAAATATTTGAATTTTTGACTTGGCATATACAAACAATTACAGGAGAAATGAGTTTACAAAATAGTTTTAGATTAGCTTACCCTGAATTTTATGCTGGTTTAGTCATTTCAATATTTATGATTGTTTTATATGTCAATATAGATAAGTTTATCAAGGAGTGAAATGATGAAAAAGAAAATAATTATTACCTTAAGTGTTATTTGTATGATTTTCATTTTAGCTTATGCAAGTGTAATTAAAATGCATACGATTACTCTTTCAAATCGTGATAATTTAATAAAATCAGAACAAATTCAACCTGTTTTTAGTTATGTAACAGTAAGTGGTGACATGGATACGGATGTTATTTTTACCGATACAGAAACAGGGGAAAATTATACGATTGGATATATTACTCAAGGTATGAAAGAAAAAATTAAGCTGGAAAAAGGTAAATGGTACACGGTTAAAGGTAAAGGTAACCTAACAATAAGACCTGTTAATGTAAGAGTCGAGTGAAAAAATTTGTATTCTAAGAATATAAACCTTTAAAATAGAACTATGGCAAAAAGAAAAAGACGTAAAATAAAGAAGAATATTTTTGGGAGTTTTATTCTCTTTTTCTTTTTGGTGGCGACGTTTGTAAATGCATGCAATGATTTTTATGAACATAATCAACCAGTGAATACACCTAATGTAGTTGAACAGGATATGAGATATAGAAATACATATAATTTTGAAAATTTTAAACTTGTAGATAATCGTCTATATTACGAAAGTGATGAATATACATCAGAAACAGGTATTGATGTGAGTGTTCATCAAAAAGAAATAGATTTTAATAAAGTGAAAAATGATGGGATTTCTTTTGCTTATATTCGTGTGGGTTATAGAGGCTACTCAACAGGCGAAATACATGAAGATGCTTATTTTAGAGAGAACATAAAAAATGCAATAAATGCTGGTTTAAAAGTAGGTGTTTATTTCTTTTCACAGGCCACAAATGCAAAAGAAGCTCAAGAAGAGGCTGAATTTGTACTGTATTGTATTAAAGACTATAAGATAGCATTACCTATTGCCTATGATATGGAATATGTAACACAAGAAGATCGTATTAAGGATTTAACAAATGAACAATTAACAGAATGTGCAAAATCATTTGCGGATACAATTCGTAGTGCAGGATATGATTCAACAATTTATGAAAGCTCATCATGGTTAATACATTCTATTGATATGACAGTTTTGCAAGATTATAACAGTTTCTGGGTAGCTTCTTATCATACTGGCAAGATGCCATATAACTATGTCTTTGATATTTGGCAATATACACCAAATGGTCGTGTTGAGGGCATAGAAACAGATGTAGATATGAATATCATGATAAAAAAGAAGTAGGTTATAAATCTACTTCTCCATAAGTTTTTTCTATACATTCAACTTCTGCAGTGCCTTTAGATATATTTTGTATATCTTCTTGTAGAGACAGACTTTCGTTACAAGAAAATGCAGTAGTTACTTTATTATCATAAATGGTATCGATGATTGTGCCATTTTTTCTTAGGTAGGATTCAACTTGACCGACAAGATCATAGCTATAAGTGATGTTATATATAAGTAGTGCGACTTCTTCTACTTTTTTTGCGTTTTGAATAGCTGATGAAGCTGCACCAGAATAAGCTCGTATTAAACCACCTGCACCTAGTTTTATACCACCATAGTAACGAACAACACATGCACATATATCCATTACGCCACTTTTTTTAAGACTTTCAAGTATTGGAACACCAGCAGTACCCGCGGGTTCACCATTATCACTGGAACGTTGGATTTCGTTATTTCTTCCACAAATAAATGCTGTACAAACATGAGTAGCATCTTTGTAGTCATTACGAATAGTTTCAATATACTCTCGTGCTTCATCTTCATTTTTACATGTTTTAATGCATGCAATAAAACGAGATTTTTTTATGACTGTTTCTTCTCTATATTCTTCTTTAATACGCATGACACCATTCTAACACATGCTATAATGAGAAAAGGTTAAATATATGGGAAAAATACATCAGTTAGATACACAAACAGCGAATATGATTGCGGCTGGAGAAGTCGTTGAAAGACCGATGGGCGTTGTAAAAGAGCTCGTTGAAAACGCAATCGATGCAGGAAGTACAAGAATTACCGTATCGGTTATAGACGGTGGTATGACAAAAATCACGGTTAGAGATAACGGCATTGGTATGGATAGTGAAGATGCTTTAAATGCATTTAAACGACATGCTACATCAAAAATCAAAGGACAAAATGATTTGTTTGATATTCATACATTAGGATTTCGCGGTGAAGCATTACCTTCTATCGCTTCTGTTAGTAAAGTGACATTAACTACAAGTGATGGTAACGATTCTACAAGAGTACAGATTGAATATGGTGAAATTAAAAATGCTGGCAATTATCCATGTGATGAAGGTACAGAAATATCTATAGAAGGGTTATTTTATAGAACACCAGCACGTTTAAAACACTTAAAAAGTGGCAGCTATGAAAATACATTGATTCAAGATGTTATTGTTAAGTTTTCCTTCAGCTATCCTTCTATTGCATTTACTTTTATTAGTAATGACCGTATTTCATTTCAAACAACTGGTAAAGGAAACTTGTTAGAAGTGATTTATCAAGCATGGGGTAGAGAAGCAGGAGAAAATGCAATAGCAGTAGATTTTAGTGACTATGATTATCATGTGACGGGATATATTGTAAAACCTTCATTAACAAGAGTTTCTAGAAACTGTATGCATGTGTTCTTAAATGGACGTATGGTACGTACTTTCAGGTTATATAAATCAATACTTGATGGATATGAAGATTTTATCGTTAAAGGAAGAAATCCTCTAGTTGTATTAAATATAGAAATGGATCCTCAACTTTTAGATGTAAACGTACATCCATCAAAGTGGGAAGTTAGAATATCAAAAGAAAATCAACTTGAATATTTAATTAAAGATAATATTCGTGAAGCTTTAAAATCAACAATACTTGCGCCGGTTGCTGAAGTGAAAGTTGCTGTTCAAAGAGCAGCAGTTGAACCTATTGTCTTTGATACAAATAGTGCTTTAGTTACACCTTTTGTGGCGGAAAAAGAAGTCACAGTTACACCAGTTGTAGAAACAAAACCAATTGAAACCATTAAAGAAGAAAATATTAAACCAGTAATACAAGAAGAAATTAAAGAAGAAAAGATTATCGAAGAAAAAGAAATTCACCATGAAAAATTACCGGAAATGACAGTGATTGGACAACTTCATGAAAAGTTTATTTTATGTTCTACTGAAAAAGGATTAGCTATATTAGACCAGCATGCTTGCCAAGAGCGTGTGCATTATGAAGAACTGCTGCAAAAACTGGATGAAACAACACCAGTGATGATGGAACTACTTGTTCCAATTTCTATACTTGCAGGTAATGATTTGGTGGAAAGAGTGGATGAAATAAACGCTTCTATTAGTGATATGCATTTTCAATTTGAACCATTTGGAAGAGATACATTTATTGTAAGAAGTGTCCCAATGTGGATGAAAGAAGTTGAAGAAGAAAGATTCTTACAGGATGTCATAGATAATTTTAAAAATGATCGTGACTCTAAGTATGCCCGCATGGAAAAGAAGAAGATAGCGACTATGGCATGTCACAGTTCTATTCGCTTTAATCGAACACTTTCATTAGATGAAATGAAAGAAGTCGTTAAACAATTATACAAATGTCAAAATCCATATCATTGTCCACATGGTCGACCAACATTTATTATTCTTGATGAAAAAGAACTAACAAAGGAATTTTTGCGATGAAAAAAGTACTTGTAATAGCAGGACCAACAGCGAGTGGAAAAACGTCATTTTCAATTGAGCTTGCAAAAAGATTAAATACAGAAATTATCAGTGGCGATTCGATACAGGTATATAAAGGATTTGATATAGGATCTGGAAAAGTAACAGAAGCAGAAAAAGAAGGTGTACCACATCATTTGATTGATATTTTAGAACCGGGTACACAATATTCTGTAAAAGACTTCCAGAAAGAAGCAAGGATGCTAATTGATAATAGTTCTAAGCCGATGATTATCGCGGGTGGTACTGGTCTATATTTAAAAGCATGTTTATATGATTATGTTTTTGCAGATGAAGCTAGCCCAAGAAATGAAAAATATGATCAATATACAAATCATGAATTATATGAAATGCTTGTAGAAAGAGATCCAGTGCAGGCAGAAAAGATTCATGAAAATAACCGTCAGCGTGTATTAAGAAGTTTAACGGTACTAGATAATACTGGTAAAAGACAAAGTGAAATCATAGATGAACAAAATCATGAACCAATTTATGATTTTTTCATTGCAGGTTGCACGATGGCAAGAGATGAATTATATGAACGTATTAATTTACGGGTAAAAATGATGATAGAAAAAGGCCTTGAACAAGAAGTTAAAGGCCTGTTAGATAAGGGTATAACTTTTGAAGATCCAGCAATGAAAGGTATTGGCTACCGTGAGTGGGCTGATTATTTTAAAGGTGACTTGTCCACTTGTAAAGTAGAAGCTTTAATTGCCAGAAACTCAAGAAGATACGCAAAGCGACAATATACATGGCTAAATCATCAAATGCCAGTACACTGGTTTGATCCTAGAAATAAGGAAGAAAGAAGTGCAATGCTTGATGAAATGGTCAAGTTTGCAAGTAATTAAGATACTTGGAACTGGCTGTTGTAAAGCTTGCTATAGAAACCGTTTTTCGCTAGTAGTTGAGTATGATTACCTTGCTCAACTATTTTTCCGTCATTCATGACCAAAATTAGATCAGCATTTCTAATTGTAGAAAGTCTATGAGCAACAACAAAACTTGTTCTATCTTTCATTAATGTATCAAAGGTTTCCTGAATCATTAATTCTGTTCTTGTATCAATGGAAGAAGTGGCTTCATCAAGAATTAACATTGGCGGTAGGCATAACATTACCCGGGTAATACAAAGTAATTGTTTCTGACCTTGAGAAATACTATCTTCATTTAACACCGTATCGAATTGTTCTGGCAGCTGCCTGATAAATTCATAACTGTGTGCTTTTTTACTTGCGGCAATAATTTCTTCATCTGTTGCATCAGGTTTACCAAAAGCAATATTATCTCTAACTGTACCAGATTTAATCCATGTGTCTTGTAGAACCATGCCATAACACTTTCTTAATGTATGACGGGATAAATCAGTAATATTTACACCATTAATAGATATATCGCCACTGTTAACTTCATAGAAACGCATTAATAAGTTAATTAAAGTGGTTTTACCACATCCTGTAGGGCCAACAATTGCGACTCTCATTCCTTTATCAACGTGGAGGTTGAAGTCTTCAATGAGTGGTTTATCAGGGTTATATGAGAAATGAACATTTTTAATATCAACCGTTTCAGGTTCTGTATTTAATACAATATTTCCACTATTTGTTTCAATTGGTTCTTCTAACAGTTCAAATATTCTAGAAGCACAAGCAAGAGCGTTCTGCATTTCTGTGACTACCGAACTAATGTCATTAAATGGTTTCATGTACTGGTTAGCATAAGATAGTAATACCGATAAACCACCTACAGTTAATG
>JABLTN010000491.1_pt1 | contig 21901 bp, 17 predicted proteins | sample 7160141 | NCBI WGS metagenome assembly JABLTN01 (sample SAMN14651226, study PRJNA627086) | human gut metagenome | isolation source: feces | host: Homo sapiens | reverse complement strand
GTATGGTACAGAGTCTGCACGATCATAAACAGGAGAAGTTGCCGTCTGTAGCGCCCGTTGCTGATGGTATTGCCGTAAAGGAACCGGGCAAGATTACTTTTGAAACCTGCTCCAACTACGTAGACGAAATCGTAACCGTGAGCGAGGACGAGATCTGTGCAGCCATCCTGAAACTCATAGAGAGCGAGAAGATGGTAGCCGAAGGTGCCGGTGCGGCCAGCGTGGCAGCCGTGATGTACAACAAGGTTCCGGTGAAGGGCAAGAAAACCATCTGCGTGGTAAGTGGCGGTAACATCGATGTAACGATCCTGAACCGTGTCATCACCCGTGGTCTTGCCAAGAGCGGCCGTCTTTGCACCATCGAGATGGAGCTGGATGACAAACCGGGCGAATTGGTAGAGGTTTGCTCTGTCATCGCCGGATTGGGCGGTAATATCACCGGTGTTCACCACGACCGTTCTGCCAACCGCAACAAGGTGAATGCCTGCGTGCTCCGCCTCACCATGGAGACTCGCGACGAGGAACACGTAAAAGAAATCAAGGAGGCTTTGGAATCAAAGGGATTCCATCTCTGGATAGTATAATATTTAATGTTGAATGGTTAGTGTTCAATGTTTAGTATTAAGTGTTAAGTGTTAAATTATAAATTGTAAATTATAAATTGAAGATTATGAACGCAATTCACACAGACAATGCGCCTGCAGCTATCGGTCCATATAGCCAGGCTATCGAAGTAAATGGTTTTGTTTTTGCATCGGGTCAGATTCCTATCGACCCTGCAACAGGCAATTTCGTAGAAGGCGGCATCAAGGAGCAGACTCGACAGAGCCTCACCAACGCCCAGAACATCCTGAAGGCAGCAGGTACCGACCTTTCTCATGTGGTTAAGACTACAGTTTATTGAACAGCATGGACGATTTCGCAGCCATGAACGAGGTTTATGCCGAGTTCTTCAGCCAGCCATATCCAGCTCGTTCTGCCATAGCTGTAGAGAAGTTGCCAAAGGGCGCCCTCGTAGAGGTTGAGGTTTTGGCAGCCAAGTAATTCTTCCTTTTTTCTATCAGGAAGTAAACATTCAAGGTGAAAATATTCTTTAGATGGTATCAAGCATTACATTAAAGAATCTGATTATAGGCTATCGTTCGAAGCACCAGCTCCGGGCGATAGCCTCACCTGTTCATGCCTCGCTCCAAGCCGGTGAACTGACCTGTCTCATCGGAGCCAACGGAGTGGGCAAATCTACCTTACTCAGAACTTTAGCCGGATTTCAGCCAGCGCTTGATGGCGAAATCCTGATTCAAGACAAATCCCTTTCTGATTTCTCTGCCCAGGAACTCGCCAGAGAAATCAGCATCGTTCTCACATCGAAGACAGACCATGCCCAACTCTCAGCAGAAGAGATTGTAGGCATAGGCCGTTCTCCCTATACCGGTTTCTGGGGCACATTATCTGCTGCCGACAAGCAGATTGTTGCTTCTGCTCTTCAGGAAACAGGCATTCAGCATCTTGCCCAGAGAAACATCAGCGAACTGAGCGATGGTGAGCGTCAGAAGGTAATGATAGCCAAAGCCCTAGCGCAGCAAACCCGCATCATCATCCTGGACGAGCCAACCGCCTTCCTCGATTTCCCCAGCAAGATAGAAACCCTACAGATGCTCCGTCGCCTGGCGCACGAACAGCATAAATCCATATTACTGTCAACCCATGATGTAGAGTTGGCGCTCCAGCTCTCCGACCGTCTCTGGCTGATGGAAGAAAGCCGTTTCTCTATCGGTACTCCTAAAGAGTTGGCTGCCGATGGTTCCTTATCCAGATTCATCAATCGTGACGGCATCCGATTCAACAAGGATTCCCTCCGCATCGAAATCAAATGAGTTTTCGTAATTGATTTTTTCTATGGTTGCACGCAAGCACATGAAGAAAAATTCTCAAGTGGCTCAGTTTGCTAACTCAAGTAGCTCAGTTTGCTAACTCAAGTAGTTCAGTCTGCTAACTCAAGTAGCTCAGTCTGCGAGTTCAGACGTCTCAGTTAGTTGATGCAGACGTCTCGGCAAGCCTACGGATACGGCTCCGTTAGCCTACGCAGCCATATCTGTAACCCGATGCAGTCATATTCGTAACCCAGCGCAGTCATATTCGTAACCCAACGCAGCCATATTCGTAGCCCAACGCAGCCATATTCGTAACCCAACGCAGCCATATTCGTGAATAAGTTTTAGATAATTATCTATCATCCATCACGATTTACATACACCACGCACATTAATACACTAATATACAGATACTTAAATAGCGTGACAGATACTCCGAAAACGGGAATATCCATCACGCTATACAGGAGAGATAATTACCTCATTATCAAACGTTTAAAGATTTAAAAAGAGGAAACGTGTAAAATCTAGCACTTTGAAAGCTAGGATACGTGCAACAACAAGAATACCAGGAAGTTATAAGACGTAAAATCTATAGTCAATTATTAAGATGGAAATCAGACGATAATGGGCAGAACGCATTACTCATTGATGGGGCACGACGTATTACCTATCGACTCCTTACGTCATTCACACCTCAGACTTAGCGGAAAAAGATGGGATAGTATATCTGCCACTCTATATGACACCCCTGCTATAAACAAGAACTAGAAGAGGGCGTGCAAAGACTATATCTTGCACACCCTCTTTTTTTCCATATCCCTACAATATCTCCAACTGATCCTTTACCGCCTTATAGCAGCGGCGGGAAACCGTGATTTCCTCCTGGTCGAAGGGAGGAGAAAAAATGCAGCGGAGCGTATAGTTCTCAATGCAGAGAAGATAATCGAGATTGATGATGCAATCCTGACGAACCTGAGCCAGAGAAGGCGACATGGAAAGGATGGTCTTTGCCGTGACCTGCCTCTTCAATTTATAAACCTGCCCATTCGACAACTTCAACTGCCAAAGATGAGTAGCCTCATCAAAAGTGCAACTGAACACATCATCGGGCTTCAACATCAATAAACCCGAAATGGTCTGAATGGCAAGACGCTTGGCTGCTGTTCCCAGCATCCCATTCATTCCCGAAAAATCCTGAGCCTTCTGAGAAGCCAAGACTGATTCAGAAGAACAGGAAGAGGACTCTGGAACGGAAGAAGCATCTTCATCCACATCATCTCCATCTTTCATTTTCTGCCGAATTCGGTCTACCACCAGTTCAAACTCATCCTGCTGATAAGGTTTCAACAGGAAATCGAAGGCAGAGGCTCTGAGCGCATCAATCATATACTTATCGAAGGCGCTGTAAAATACTACGATAAGTTCCATCGGAATTTCATCTCTCAGAGATTGCAACACCTCAAAACCCGTCTGTCCAGGCATTTCAACATCGATGAACAGCACATCGGGCTGTATGCTCATCACCAGATTCTTTGCCGATACCGCCGAAGAGGATGTGGCAATCACCTCAAAATCTTCCAGAGTTGCCAAATCATCCTGTAACCTGTGGATGCTCTGTGGTTCATCGTCCACAATCACAACCTTAATTCTATCTTGCATGTTATTTCGTTTTAAATTCTTATGAAAAGTTTCTTACTTAAAGACATTATAATCGTAATTACATGGAACTCCGATACTTACACATATTCCTCTATTCCTGGTACCACCCTCCTCTTCTGATGCTCCTCTGTTGCTCTGCATCTTGAAAAACATCTTGCGTTCGTTGCTTGCATTAAGCATTTCGATGGTACTGTTCAGAATTCTCAATCCGGTTCCCGTACTGGCAGCACAATTTTTCTTTTTCTTGCCAACGGTACCCGAAACTCCACATCCGTTGTCTGTAACATCTATGCGGAGCATATCGTCCTCAACCCAGATGTTTACATCCAGCAAAGGCTTATCTTCCGTCTCTTTCATTCCCACAAAAGCATGTTTCAAAGCATTCTCTACAGGAATCTGGATAATCATAGACGGCAGCATGAGCTTCATATCCACATCCTTGGCAACATGGAACTGAGGCATCGGAAGGAACGGATTGGTTTCATGGCGAAGAGTAGAATAGCTCGTCACCATCTGCAGTTCCTCTTCCAAACTTACCGCCATCTTATCGCAAGAAAGCAAGTAGGCACGCAGTACCTGTATCAGGAGCTGAAGCGGTTTGACATTAACCCCCTTCGGAAGATTAGATACGAAGATATTGAGCACATTAAATACAAAATGAGGCGAGAAACGATTGCGCACATTCTCCATCTTCAGAGCCATCATCCGGTTCATCTCCTCATGATGCTGATGCTTGCTGCGCAACCATTTGTAACGGAGGAAAGCGATGAGAGCCAACACGCTCATTACCAGCAAGCCGATAATCAGGAGCAGGATGACTCTAAAGGATCTTACCTCTGCTTGCGTGGTGCTAAGGGATAAATCACGGCGAACGATGGCCGTATCCTGCTTGAATCTCAATTCATTCTCCTGAACATTCGAAACCATCGTAGCGTTACGGAGCGAATCGTCGTACTGATTCATCAGTTTCTGATATTGCAGAGCCTTGGCATATTGTCCCTTACGCTCACAAAGAGCCGCCAGTCCCTTATGATAAAGGTAAAGATAATTAGGCGACATCTTGGAGAGATCGTATGGCTTGTTCAAAATCTCGGTAGCCTTCGCCAGACTATCCTGCTTCAGAGCCAGAGATGCATTCAACCCATCCACATAGAATTGTACATCGCTCTGCATGGAGGGCTGGGCAAAGAAGAATTTCGTGGTAAGAGTCAGATATTTCTGTGCAGAATCCAACCGGTTGAGTTCCAGATAAGTCTGTCCGAGATTAGCATCAACAATAGCCGTTGCCAGGGGCTGTTCCATCTGCCGTGTAGCCTTTTGAGCCTTCAGGAAGCATTTCAGAGCCTCAGCCGGTTTTTCCTGACTGCTGTACACATTTCCCCAACTGTTGTAAAAGAAATGAACATCTTTCGGATTCTTTGGCGGATACAGGCGTTCAGCCTTCTGGAAATAATGATGTGCCAGCTGATAGTTCTGCAAATCATTATAAACCTGTCCCAGTCCTGAGAGAATACTGTTCTGGGCTTCATGCTGATTCAGAGAATCTGCCAGGAAATAGGCACGGCGATACCAGGAAGAAGCATCCGCCAGCTTACCCATCTGTCTGGACGCATCGGCAATATTGATACATACATCAATCGCCTCGCCGCAACTGTCAAGGTTCATGATTTCATGATAAGCTTTCTCATAATAAATTAAAGCCTCCTTCCTCTTGCCGGAAACCAGCAAAAGTATGCCTTGCAGATTATCAGCACAAGAAAGAATTCTGTTGTCAGGAGTTTGTTTGCAATAAGCGTTAACCGAATCTATCAACGACTGGCATTGGGCATCAGCCCCCTTCATATAATAACATTTAGCTATTAATATTTTTTTCCATTGATCGCTTTTATCGGGATTACCTTCACATTTGAAATTTCTTATCAGCATGATCATCGAATCAGGATGACTCTGCATGAGAGATTGGTGACCGGACACAAATTCATCGATATCTTTATGCCACGACTCATCACCCTTCTGCCGATGAGAACAAGCGGCAAACAGCAGCATCAGAACGAATAGCCACAGAAGGCACAGTCCGTTCTTAATCTGCATCGTCATTATCTTTCTATATACACTTACCATGATAGACTATTTAAATGAATTTATGTTTCAGTTGCGAAAGTACAACAAAAAATCCAAATAGACAAAAAAATAACTGAAAAACTCATTTTTTATATAAAATATGAACTAAAACGCATTTAAATGTGTATCTTTGTAGCATGGAAATGCATTTATTCAAAAATATCAACCCCCAAAATATACCTGAAAGGATGAACAATCCATTCAGCTACGAACCTCATCCGCTCTGCATCGAAGCATGCAAGGAGCTGCAGGCTGAACTCTCACAGCGAAACGACTGGCGGGAGGAAATAGATCGTGGAAAGATGTTCGGCGTACTTATCGTAGAAGCCGACAACAGTAAGATTGGCTATCTGAGAGCTTATAGCGGACAGATTGGCGGCAGAAGCGACTGGGAAGGTTTTGTGCCAGCCGTTTTCGATTATCTTCAACCCGACGGATATTTCAAGGTACATGAGGCTGAGATTTCGGAAATGAACCAGCAAATCAGACAGTTTGAAGCCAACGAAACCCTGATAAAGGCGAAAAACCTGATTGATAATTTACAGCAAAAGCGCCAGGAAGTTATCGCAAACTATCAGACAAAGATAAAAGAAGCAAAGGAAAAGCGAGATGCAAGGCGCCAGGAAGCCCTTTCGGCTGGAACGCCCCTGAGCGAGGAAGAGGAGAAAGCGATGATAAAAGAGAGCCAGTTTATGAAGGCAGAACTGAAGAGGCTGAAAAAGTCGCTAAACGAAAAGACGGCGTACGAAACGCTATATGAAAACTACGAAAAGGATTTGAAAAGTGCGAAACAGCTCCGCAAACAGTTATCTGAAGAACTTCAGCAATGGCTGTTTTCGAAATTCCAGATGCTGAATGCGGAAGGAGAAACCAAGGACCTGCTGGAGATTTTCAAGGACGAGGCGGTTAAGATTCCACCTGCCGGAAGTGGAGAATGCTGCGAGCCGAAACTCCTGCAATACGCTTACCAGCATGGCTACAAGCCTCTGCAGATGGCGATGTTCTGGTGGGGAGAGAGTCCGAAAGAAGAAATCAGACATCATCTTCAGTTTTATCCTGCCTGCAACGGAAAATGCAAACCGATACTACATTGGATGCTGCCTAAAACAGTCTTTGAAACTCAACAGACCGAAACTACTATATATAATAAGGTGGAAACGCTCTATGAAGACCGTGAACTGGCAGTCATCTATAAGCCCGAAGGTTTACTCTCGGTTCCGGGGAAAGATGCAGTCCAGCCTTCCGTCTACGCTCTGATGCGCAGGAAATATCAGGAAGCTACCGGTCCGCTCATCGTCCATCGTCTGGACATGGCAACAAGCGGACTGATGATTATTGCAAAGACCGAATTTGCCTATCATCGTCTGCAAAAGGAGTTTCTGAATCATCGGGTTCAGAAGAAATACGTAGCCATCGTTTGCGGAAAAGACAAGGAATCGTGCAACCGGATTCTGAAAGAAGCAGAAAGCGGAAGAGGTTACATCTCGCTTCCTCTGATGGCAGATTTCCTAGACCGTCCACGCCAGATTGTAAACCGCGAACAGGGCAAGGAAGCCATTACAGAATACGAGGTTCTAGAGCGTATTGACGATACCCATCTGCGCCTGGTGCTCTATCCGAAAACAGGCAGAACGCACCAGCTGAGAGTGCATTGTGCTCATCAGGAGGGTCTGAATGCCCCTATCATCGGCGATCCGCTCTACGGAAACGAGACTGCAACAAGACTGCATCTTCATGCAGAGGAAATCACATTTGAGCACCCGATGACGGGAAAGAAGATGACTATAACAAGAAAGGCTGATTTCTAACCGAAACCAGCCTTTCTTCATATCTGCGGATGACAGAATCCGCAGAAACAGATGAAAAGATCGTAACATCAGACAAAGAACATCACGATAACCTGAGCTATCACCACTCTGATAAACATGCCGAGCGGATAAACCGTAGCATAACTGATACTTGGCGTATCGCCATCCAGCGTCTCGTTGGCGTAAGTCAAAGCCATCGGATTCGCCATACTTCCACAGAGGATTCCGCAGATACTGCCGAAGTCATACTTCTTGGTCTTCAGGATGATGAGACCTACGATAACCACAGGCACAACCGTGATAAGGAAACCGATGCCTACCCACATCAAACCTTCCGGACGGACTACCGTCTCGAAGAACTGTCCACCAGCCGCCAATCACAGGCAACCGAGATAGAGGGCAAGACCCAGTTCTCGCAGCATCAGACCCGCACTTCGCGTCATGTAAGAGATGAAATGCACACGAGGCCCCAGCGCACCAATCAGAATACCCATCACGATAGGACCACCGGCAATACCCAGACGCACAGGAGCCGTCATTCCAGGAATATCCAGAGGAATGGTTCCTACGGCAAGACCGAGAATGATTCCGAGGAAGATAGCGCCGAGGTTCGGCTCGTTCAGGGTCTTTACGGCATTACCAAGGAACTGCTCTACATGGTCGATACTCGTAGGGTCGCCAACTACCGTCAGTCGGTCGCCGTACTGCAGACGGAGGTCATCTGTAGCAAGCAGACGGATATCACCACGAAGCACTCGGCTCACATTCACGCCATAGGAATTTCGCATCTGCAGACTGCCCAGGCGCTTGCCGTTCAGTCCCGGACGGGTAACAACGATAATGCGGCTTTCTACCTTCGCATCAATCGCATTCCAGTCTACCTTATCATTATTCCACTCCTTATCCACCTTCTTTCCGAAGAGAATCTGCATCGCCGAGACCTCTTCCTTATTGGTAACCACGAGCACATTATCATTCGTATGAAGAACCGTATCAGCCTGAGGAACTATCACTTGTTCGCCTCTCCACACACGGGAGATGATGAACTTGCGATGCGTCATCATCGTAATCTCTGCTATGGTATTGCCGTTCAGGGCAGGATTCACGATTACGTATTGTCCGATAGACGTATGGTCGTCATCATCATTTTTGCGAATCTCCAGATCTTCCGGTTTCACAAAGAGTTTGCGCAAGAGCATCATCGCCAGGATAACGCCCACAACACCCAAAGGATAAGTAACGGCACAGCCCAGAGCCGCACCTTCGCTAGGCAAGCCCAACTGCTGCAACGCCTGCTGGGCAGCACCAAGGGCAGGCGTATTGGTTGTGGCGCCACACAGGATGCCCATCATATCAGGCAGACTGATTGGCAAAATCCAGCACAAGCCGAGCGAGAACAAGGTTCCCACCAGGATGACAGCCAGACTCCAGAGATTGAGTGAAATGCCTTCGTGACGCATCGAACCGAAGAAGTTAGGACCCACATAAAGACCCAGCACATACACAAACATGGTAAGGCCGAAGCTTTCTGCAAACTCCAGCATGTTCTGGTCAATAGAGAACCCTAGATGCCCCGCTATAATACCCACGAAGAATACGAAGGCTATGCCAAGGGAGATTCCTTTGACATGAATCTTGCCGAGGGCAAGACCCAAAGTACAAATCAAAGACAGGATGACGATGCCTTGCACCGCCGAATGCACGTTGATTAAATTATCAAACCACATAATGTTTCTTTATATCTATTCTAGATAATATTTTAAAATTGCTTTTTCTCGATGCAAAGGTACATTAAAATGCGAACAAAACAAAATAATTCCCATTTTTTTTTGTATTATTCTCGATTTGCTGTATCTTTGCATCCGCAAAATGTAATAAAAATGAAAGATATTTGTTGTATTGGGCACGTAACAAAGGATAAAATCGTGACCCCGAGCAGTACGGTTTACATGGCTGGCGGCACCTCTTTTTATTTTGCCTACGCCATCAACCAATTGCCAAAGGATGTAAGTTTCTCGCTCATTACGGCGATGGATCCTACCGAGAAGGAACCGGTTGAAAAGATGCTCAAGGCAGGAATAGACGTCACCTTGAACCCATCGCGCAATACGGTTTTCTTCGAGAATATTTATGGCGATAATCCCAACGACCGTAAGCAGCGTGTGCTTGCCAAGGCAGATCCTTTCACCATCCAGCAGCTGGAGCATGTAGAGGCCAAGGTCTTCCATCTGGGCAGTCTGCTGAGCGATGATTTCTCGCCAGAAGTGGTTGCCTTTCTTGCCAAGAAGGGAAAAGTTTCCATTGATGTGCAGGGATATCTGCGCGAGGTGAGAGACGAGAAAGTTTACGCCATCGACTGGAAGGACAAGCTCGATGTGCTCAAGAACACCTATTATCTGAAGGTGAATGAGACCGAAATGGAGACCATTACCGGACTGAAGGACCCGAAAGAAGCCGCCAAGCTGATTCATGCCTGGGGCGTAGCCGAGGTTATCATCACCCTAGGTAGCGAGGGTTCGCTGGTTTATGTAGATGATACGTTCTACGACATTCCAGCCTATCCTCCTCATGAAGTAGTAGATGCTACCGGATGCGGCGATACCTATTCGGCAGGCTATCTCTACAAGCGCCTGCAGGGAGCCAATCCGGTAGAAGCCGGCAAGTTTGCGGCAGCCATGTGTACCATCAAACTGGAGCACAACGGACCATTCAACCGCACCATCGAAGATGTAATGAAAATCATCAGATAACAGACGGGGCAATCCCCACTTTGAAGAAAAAGGCAGTTTCCAACATGCAGGAAACTGCCTTTTTTCTTTGAGTTCACCCTCCGTTTACCCTCTGAGAATATGTTGTTTAGCAACTTTTTTCATATATGGACCATTATGAACTTGCATAATACCACATTTTTTCATACCTTTGCAGAGTAAATGAAACTGACAGTTCCAGTTACACCTAGGAGAAGTAATCATATAAAACAAAGAAATCATGAAACAGAAGAAGCATCTAGCAATCGTAGGGAGCATGCTACTCGCGTTAACCGCATGTTCAGGTGGGAGTTCCGAACTGGACCCGACACCAAAGCCTACCCCTTCAGCAAAAGTACCTATCAACATCAGCACTTCGATAACCCGTGCTACAGATCTGGCTTTCGAAGCGGGCGACCAGATAGGCCTGTTTGTCGTCAACCATCAAGCCGACGGCTCTGTCGCAACACTCCAAACGACAGGTAACTATATAGACAACACGAAATTCACCTATGATGGAACCTGGAAGGCTGCAACTCCAACCTACTGGAAAGACAACAGCACCCCCGCCGATTTCTACATTTATTATCCATATACAAGTTCTATCAGCAACATAGAGGCGATGCCTTGGACAGTAAATGCAGACCAGAGTACAACCGAGAGCTACAAGGCTAGCGAACTTCTGATAGGCAAGACTACAAATGCGGTTCCTACAGAAAATGCCGTAAAGATAGAAGCCAAGCACGTGTTGAGCCTGATGATTATCAAACTCGTGGCAGGAAACGGATTTACAGAGGCTTCGCTTGCTGCAGCCAAGATTAGCGTAAAGATCAACCGTCTGAAGACACAGGCTACAGCCAATCTTTCTACAGGTGCCGTAACAGCCAAGGGCGATGATACAGACATCATTCCGCTCAAGGAAGAAGGCAACAGCTACAAGGCGTTCATCATTCCGCAAGCCGTAGGCGAAGGAAATCTCATTACCGTAAATGTTGACGGCAGAGATTTCAATCTCCCTAAATCATCCCAGTTTTCCGCTTTCAAAGCTGGCAAGATACATCCGTTTACCGTTACGCTCAGCAAGACCAGCAACGGCGTGAATGTAAACATCAGCAAGTGGGAAAACGACGGTATCGACTATGGTGGTACAGCCGAATAAAAAAGTACAGACGATTTTCTATCCTAGAAATAATACGAGATAATCTTTCTTCTAGAGAAAGTGCATCTCCCCAAAACTAATTATTTATGAAAAGAGTAAAACATACCTTATTATATCTGCTTGCGGCAGGAGCCATGCTCCTGACAGGCTGTAGCGATGACTTCTTCGGCGACAAGACCGAGCAGCACGACAGCAACCGCATCCAACTCTCGGGCGATATCGACCAGCTTGCCATAACCCGCGTCAACGACAACGGTTTCTGCAACGGCGACGTGATGGGCGTTTATATCGTAGATTACGAGGGAAACAAGCCGGGAACCTTGAAGGTAAACGGCAACCGTGGCGATAATGTGCGCCACACGTTCGATGAGCCTAACTATAAGTGGAACTCTGCTTATGACCTTTTCTGGAAAGACAAGCATACGCATATTGATGTGTATGGCTACTATCCTTTTGCCAATCCTGAGAGCATAGAGGATTATCAGTTTGAAGTACAGAAAGACCAGAGCGAGGCAACAGAGAATGGCGAAATGGGTGGCTACGAAGCGAGCGATTTTCTCTGGGGCAAGGTGTCAGATGTGGCTCCTACCACCAGCGTAATCCGTTTGCCTATGGCGCATCGCATGTCTAATGCCCGTGTTACCCTGATTCAGGGTTCCGGTTTTGCCGAGGGCGAATGGGCGAATCTGGAAAAGATTGTCCTGACAGCCAACGTAGCCCGCAAGGCAAGCATCAACCTTTCTACTGGCGAAATCAAGACAGCAGGTGCTGTAGAGAACACCATGACTATCCCATCTCGTACTAACGACGAGTGGCGCACCATCGTGGTTCCTCAAACCGTGGCTGCCGGCACAACCCTCTTCAGCATCACCATCGGCGGCGTACCTTATAAGTTCACTAAAAACGAGGCATTTACCTATGTGGCAGGCAAGATGATGAACTTCGGTATCAAAGTAGATAAGCAGACCGGAAGCGGCGCTTACAAACTTACTTTGGTAAGCGAAAGCATTACTCCTTGGGAGAATGATCTCGTGAGCCATGATGCTACGGCGAAGGAGTATATTGTCATCAATTCTACTCCTGGAGGTTTGAAGAAAGCCATTACTGCGGCAAATAAGGACTATACCCTGGTTCGAAATCTCAAGATTACAGGACAGATTGATTCTCGCGATTTCTATTTCATGAGAGATTCTATGACTTCTTTACAGGCATTAAACCTCAAAGAAGTAAGAATTAAAGGGTATGGACATGTACAAATAGGAGAAGGAGATATTTTAGATGACCAAATTCCATGTAGTGCTTTCTACAGAAATTCACAACTGGGAGGAAATGAAAACCTAACACGACTTGTTTTACCAGACACATTAGTTTCTATCGGAGCAAATGCTTTCTATGGGTGCAAATACTTATCTGGTTCATTGATTATTCCTGAAGGTGTTATAGAAGTTCAAAGAGGTGCCTTTAACGGATGTACCTCCTTAAATGGTACATTATCCCTCCCAAGAACTCTCAAATATTTAGGAACAGCAGGAAATGCTGCAAATAATCAAACGGCAGACGAAGGAACAGATTATTATGGAGGAGTATTTCAAGGATGCTCTAATTTAACAGGAAATCTAGTCATCCCAGATAACGTTGAACTCATTAGAGGTTATTGCTTTGCAGGATGCAAAGGCTTATATGGAGAATTAAAATTACCATCGAAACTTAAAAGATTAGGAGTATGTGCATTCCAAGGATGCAATAACATTACAGGTTCTTTATCTATTCCTCAAGGTATTAAAAGTATTCCATCTGCGGTATTTCAAGATTGCGGTTTTAATGGAACACTAGAACTACATGATGGCATTATTAATATTTCTAATGATGTTTTTTCAGGATGCCGATTCAAAGGAGAGCTAAAGCTTCCTAAAGATTTGAAGACTGTTTCAAATGGAGCTTTCTACAATAATGATTTCTCCGGCGAATTAATTTTACCAAAACATTTAAGCGCCATAGGTGACAAAGCGTTTGCATACAACTGGCGTCTTATGGGTATCCTTGAATTTCCAGAAGGCCTTGAAAGTATTGGAGCAGGAGCTTTTGCACAATGCAGAAGTATCGAGGGACTTGTTTTTCCTGAAAGCATGGAAACCATCAGATATGAAGCTAGCTATAATGATGAAGGTGGCGCTTTTGCAAATTGTTATGGAATCAACTCTATCGTTTGCAAGGGCACTCTACCTCCATACGTTCAGAATGGAGCTTTCAACGGCGTAGCCAAGGATAACTTCACTCTCGAAGTCCCAGAATCTGCCATTTCCCAATATCAAGCAGCCAGCGGTTGGTGCGACTTCAAGCGTATCGCAGCTCACCATGAACTCGTTTGCCGACCATCTGTAGCTTGCGCTTTGAGCACGGAGCATAAGCAGAAACTGGTGATTAACGCAGAAGGCGAATGGGAAGTAGCCAGCAAGCCAGACTGGTGTGAGGTTTCTCCTGCCAGCGGCAACAAGAAAACTGAAGTTACTTTGACCATCAAGGGAATGGCTAAGAATGCTGATAGCCGTGATGGAAAGGTGGTGTTCCGCCTGAAAGACAAAGACTATACCCACGAATGTAGCGTTTCGCAGTATGGTTATGAATATGGAGAGGACGAATGGATTACCCTGCAGAAGGCTACCAAGGGCAATAATGGAGGAATCAACATCGTTCTGCTCGGCGACGGCTTTAACGCAAAGGATATTGCCAGCGGCAAATATCTGAATGATATCAAGCAGGAAGTGGAGTATTTCTTCGGTATCGAGCCTTACAAGACTTACCGTGATTACTTCAACGTTTATACCGCCATTCCGCTTTCTACGGAATCGGGCGTAGGAACCGTGAACACCATCCGCTACAACCGATTCAATACCACCTTTACCGGTGGCGTAGGACTGAAGGCTGATTATGACGAAGTATTCGATTATGCTCTGGGCGCTCCAACCGTCAACAAGGGCAATCTGAATCAGACCCTGATCATCATGGTTCCTAATTCTACCGATTACGGCGGCATCTGCCAGATGTGGGAAGATGGTTCGGCTATTGCCTTCTGTCCTCAGAGTACCTACGGTTATCCACTCGATACCCGTGGCGTCATCCAGCATGAGGCAGGCGGACACGGATTCGGAAAGTTGGGCGATGAGTACATTTATCACAACGCCTTCATCGATTTCTGCGACTGCACCTGCTGCGGACACGTTCTTGAATTCAACGGAGCCAAGTCGCTCGGCTGGTACGACAACCTGGAACTTACCGGCAAGATGCACAGCGTAGGCTGGAGTCATCTGATTTTCGACGACCGATATAGCGACATCGTAGACATTTACGAGGGAGGCTACATGCACAACCGAGGCGTATTCCGTTCGGAGCCGAACTCCTGCATGAACAACGATATTCCTTACTACAGCACCATCAGCCGTGAGAGTATCGTGAAGCGCATCAAGGCTTATGCCGGAGAAACCTACAGTTTCGAAGACTTCGTTAAGAACGACAAACGGGATGCGGGAATCGTAGAGAGCCGTGCTTTCGGCGGCAATGGCGACCAACGCACATCCGGAACCTACCAGCATGCTCCAGTCTTCCATAAAGGCAGTCCGCTGAAAATGGCAAAGGTTAGAAAGCATCGCTAAGAGCGAGGGCAAGGTAAATCAGAATATGGACCATTAAAACAAGAAAAAAATGAAGAAACATATAATAAGATACGCCAGTTTTGCGTTGGCTATATTAGGAATGGTTTCATGTAGCGAGGAGGTGGAAACAACCTCCCGCTACAAGGATGCCCAATCTACGCCGATGACTTTTGCCGTAAATTATCCCGGCCAGAGCCGTGCCACGGCAACCAGTTTCGAGTCAAACGACAAGATAGGTCTCTACGTGGCAGAAAGCAAGGCTCCACTCGAAATAGGCGGCAATCTCGTGAACAACGAAGCGCTCACCTACGATGGCAGCAAATGGGAAGCCGCCCGCACCCTCTACTGGGACGAAGGCACCTACAACGCCTACGCTTACTACCCATACATACAGGGCGTAAGCAGCACGACAGACCAGCCTTTCAGCGTAGCCCTCGACCAGAGTACCCCGAAGACGGCAACTGCACCCGGCGGTTACGAGGCAAGCGACCTGCTCTTTGCCACCAGCAAGGACATCCAGGCATCCAACTCCCCTATCAGCCTCAACTTCAAGCACATCATGAGCAAGCTCAAGATACGCCTGATCAAGGGCGAAGACTTTGAGGGAGACATGCCTACCCATGCCCAGGTAACCATCCACAGCACGGTACCTACAGCCACCATCGACCTTCAGGCAGGCGTGGCAACCCGTTATGTGAAAGGAACCCAGCAGAGCATCATCGCCCATCAGGAGAGCGACTACATCTACTCGGCCATCATCGTGCCTCAACGCATCGAAAACCGAAGACCACTCATCGAGGTGGTAATGAAAGGTGTAAGTTATCTCTACGAGAGCAGATTCCAGTTTAAACCCGGAACCGAACATCTTGTCAACTTCATTATTTCTGACAACCCAGACCAGGTGAAGATAGAGATAGGCGGCGAGATTCAGAACTGGGGGAAATAAATAAGAAAGCCTTTCTCCCGAAGGGCTATGAATGATAAGAATACAGAGAATTATAAATGAAGAAGACGGTATTGATATTATCCCTTCTAGCACTCCTTCTCGGAGGATGGGTGGCAGCCTTGTGGCTGCTGCCCTCTGCCGTTTATAAAGGCGACTGTCAGGAAATCCGATACGGAGTGAACGAAGGACTGGAACTTGTAGAACAGGACAACGGCGCGAAAGGCAAGCGATACGTGGTAGAAGATGCAGACGAAAACGAGCTGTTTACCATCCCTTTGCGTGGCTGTCTGCTAGACACCCGTTTCCGCAACGGGCAACTCCGGTTCCGCGAGCAAAACTCTAAGAGAGAGGGATTTATCGACCGCCAGGGTATGGTAGTATTCACAGAAGACAATAAAAATGCGGTTCCGGAAGCCAACAGGCAGCAGGCGCAGATGCTGATGAACGGAGAGACGGAAGAAGGCACGAAGAGTGCGGCTGATTACCAACCGGAAGAACAGGCAAGCAGGCAAGCGAAGGCATCAAAAGCAGGAAAGACCAGCCATCTTTCGCAGGTAGATCTCAAGACGATGGCACAGTCGAATCCTTTCTACAAGGAAGCCTCGAAAATCATGCAGGGTAAACTCACAGAGACCGATGCCAGACGCCGCCATACCATCCTCAACTACTGCGAACATTTCCGCACAGCCTATACCACCAAGGATCTAGATTTCCTGAAACAGGTGTTTAGCGACAAGGCACTCATCATCGTAGGAAACGTGATAAAACCAGTAGCCAACGACAACAAGTGTCAGGCTGAAGCAAAGGTAACCTACGCCATTCACTCGAAGAAAGAGTATATTTCAAGACTGGCGAAGGTATTTACAGTCAACCAGAAGATAGACCTGAAATTCTCGGGATTCCGCATCATGCGCCATCCTACGATGGACGGCATTTACGGCGTCACCCTCCGGCAGCAATACAAGAGCGACCGCTACGCAGACGACGGCTATCTCTTTCTGCTCTGGGATTTCCGCAACCCGTCCATGCCGCTCATCCACGTGCGCACCTGGCAACCGGCAGGAACCGTACATAGCGGAGACGATGTAATCAGTATACAAGACTTTAATTTAGAATAATATGATGGCAGTTAGGAGTGAGAAGTTAAGAGTTGGGAGTTTTAGACTCACGATACTCTTATTCATATTGTGCCTGTGGTCAGCATCCGTTCAGGCACAGGAGTTTTCGGTAGCAGGTTTCCGCCTGTTGCCCAACGACGTGAGTGCCTTTATCACCCCCGTGCGCGACCTCAACGATGAGCCTTGCGCCCTGGTGAAGGTAGAAGCACCCTCCGACTTTGCCTTCTCCACCCCGCTCGGAATCGTATCGCGAAAAGATAAAGTGGGCGAAATCTGGCTCTATCTTCCTAAAGGCTCCAAACTGCTCACCATCAAGCATCCGGAATGGGGCGTGCTCCGCGATTACCGGTTCAGCAAACCGCTGGAAAGCAGAATGACCTACGAGCTGAAACTGAAACTGCCCAAGCCTACTCCTATCATCCAGGAGAAGCACGACACCATCGTAGAGGTAAAGACGGTAATAGATACGATTGCCATCCCACAAGTACGTAAGAAGATGTCACTCGCCCTCTACACGCTCGCCACGCTATCCCTTCATGAAGACGGACCGTCCTATGGTCTCTTCTTCGCCCTGATGCGCCGCCACGGCTTCTTCATCCATGCCAGCAGCAACCTCAAGAGCATAGGCAGCACAGAGGGAACCTGCAACCAAGAAGGTTTCACGCCGGGCAGCAGCATCAAACCTTATTATACAGGCAATACACGCCACCAGAACTACACCTTTACCGCTGGAGCCATCCACCACATCACGCATGGTTTCTGCCTCTTCGAAGGCGTAGGCTACGGCAAAGCAGCTACAGCCTGGCAGCAGACCGAGAGCAGCGGAGGCGGATACCTGCTCAACGAAGACCTTACCCACAAAGGCTTCGCAGCCCAGCTGGGTGTGCTCGCCTCGTTCAACAGAGTGAGCATCGCAGCCTCAGCCATCACCATCGCAGGAAAACAATGGCAGGGCAGCATCGGCATAGGTATTAAAATCGGAAAACAAAAGAAGTAAGAAATGAACATAAAAAGCATATTACGCAGCATCAGATTTCTTGCCCTCCTGATAGGAAGCATGATGATGGCAGGTTGCAGCAATAGCGATAAGCCTGCTTATCTGGAGCCGCACCTGATAACCACAGAGGCGACCCACATCACCCGAACAGAGGCTACCCTCAACGGGGCAGCTACCATAGAGGGAGAAACAGAAATGCCGAAACTCCTGTTCAGATACGGCACTTCGGAGAGCATGAACCTCAATACCAGCGAGGTTCATGCCCAGGGAGCTGACGTCTCGCTGGTTCTGACGGGGCTCAAAGCGGGCACTACCTATTATTATATGCTGCAGGGCAACAACGGGCGAACAACCACAACCAGCAACATGATGAGTTTCACCACCCAGCCCAATATAAGTCCGAAACTATCGTCGGCTACACTCTTGAGTCACGGACCGATGAGCGCATTCGTAAGCTACGAAATAACCGATGATGGTGGCGAGCCGATGACCGAAACCGGATGCTACGTTTATCTGACCGGCTCGCCGGAGAACAAGCAGAAATGCATCGTAGAAAACTTTGACGGAAAGAAGGGAAGAATCAAGTTGCGCATCGGAAATCTGGAGCGGAATGCCCACTACGAATTCCAGCCTTTCGCCCGGAATATGGTAGGAGAAACCATAGGAACCGCCATCAAATATGATACGAGCGACGCCATTACGCTAAACGAAACAGGTGAACTGACCCAGCTGATGGGCAACCATCTTTACGAATACACCCAGCTGACCATAGCCGGAACCCTGAACGGCGAAGACCTCTGCTGCATGAGATTGATGATGGGGCGCGACAATAATAATGCATCCACCCCAGGCAAACTCTCGGATATAGACCTTACCGATGTTCACCTCGCAGCAGGCGGAATGGTAGGTCCTTATCATCACGAAGCTGCAGAAAACCAGATTGTGCAAGGCACATTTGCCGGTTGCGAAAAACTCACCCACGTAGTTCTCCCAGCCGATGCAACCACCATAGAGAAAGATGCATTTGCCGATTGTACTTCGCTCCGCGAGATAGAGATTCCTGCCTCAGCAGGCAGCATTCTCCCTTCCAGCGGATGCACGGCGCTCGAAGCCCTTACGGTTTCGCCTGCCAACGCTTACTACAAGAGTCAGGACGGCGTGCTGCTGAATGCAGAAGGCAACAGAATCGTCTGGTTTCCGATGGGCAAGAAGGGCAAATACACCCTTCCTTCCGCCTTTACCTCCATTGGCGCCTACGCTTTCAAGGAATGCAGCATCGAGGCGTTTTATCTGTCAGACAACGTTGAAACATTAGGTCAAGGCGCCTTCATGGACAGTCAGATAAAGGAAATACATCTTGGGGCAGGCATCAAGCTGATTCCTACAGGCGTTTTCCAAGGCTGCCGGAAACTCACGAAAGTGTATCTGGGAGTCAACACAGAACAAATCAGCAACTACGCCTTCGACGGAAGTCCGCTTACCGACCTTTATGTTTCAGCTTCCATGATTCCTTTCTGCGAAGAAAACGCCTTCGCCAACAAGGTAGAAGGCTTCTTCGCCACCTGCGTGCTCCACGTGCCTGCAGGCATGAAAAAGAAGTATCAGAACCATAAAATATGGGGTAAATTCACCCATATAGTAGAAGAATAAAAATGTTGAAGAATCATATAATTAAAAGATAAATTATGACAACACCCGAAATAGAAGAGCTCAAATCGCTCGTAGAACAGAAATACGGTAAGATTCTTGGCACGACAACCGACTTCGAAGAGTTTTCACTCTATCTGGAGAAGAAAACAAGTGGAACTATTTCGCCATCCACCCTCAAACGACTCTATGGTTATGTGAGCGACAATCACAAGCCACGCATGGTAACCCTCGATGTGCTTTCCCAATATATCGGTCATCGGAACTACATGGAATTTACCCATTGGCTCAAGACAAGCACCAAGTACAACAGTTCCTTCTTCAAGGCAAACCAGCTGGTAAGTAGCGATTTACAAGAAGGTACTCTTGTTTCTATCGGTTGGAGTCCCAACCGTCTGCTGCAGCTCCGCTATCTGGGCGAAAGCACCTACGAAATAGAGAAATCAGAGAACAGCAAGCTGCAGCCTGGCGACCGCTTCGTAACAGGCTGTTTCATCAAGGAGCAGCCCCTCTTCCTGCCCTACATCGAGCGTGGCGGCGAGCGTACAGCCTCGTTCGTAGCCGGCAGAAACGGCGGACTTACCGTCATCAGCATCAACGAGAAATAAAATAACAGTAATCAAGAAAAAGAGGAATCCGTGAGCATGGAAGAAACTGAAGAAAAGAAGAAGAAAACGACATCGGGATTTACCGAGGATATCAGCAAGGAGATGAGCAATTCAAACCCCTTGCCTGTGGAGGATGCATTCAGCAATCTCCACCAATGCTACGTGTCTATTTCGGGCCATACACGTATCTTTACAGCCACCAAATACGGCAAGCGTTTCATGTTGAAATGTCTCAAGAACGATTTCCTCTACACCCCTATTTACCGCCAGGCACTCGCCAAGGAGTTTGAAATAGGCCAGCAGCTGGAACATCCCAATATCTGCCGTACCATCGACCTAGAAAAGGTTGACAACCTGGGCACGGTAGTGGTGATGGAATATATTGACGGCGATAATCTGGAGCAGCTCATCAAGAAGAATGCCCTCTCGGCAGAACTCGCCCGCAAGATAGCAGGACAGCTGATGGATGCGCTGGAATACATGCACAACAAACAGATGATTCATCGCGATCTGAAGCCTTCCAACATCATGATTACACATAACGGACAGAACGTGAAGCTCATCGATTTCGGTCTCTCGGATAGCGATTCTTTCTGCGTATTGAAATCGCCAGCCGGAACTTCGGGCTATATTGCTCCCGAACAGATGCTACCAGCTGCCAAGGCTGAACCGCGTGCCGATATTTATTCTCTGGGCATGGTTCTGGGCGACATGGCCAAGGCTACGGGCGATAAGGCGCTCAGCAAGATGGCAGAAATCTGTAGTTGCCGCGACCCGCAAAGCCGTCCGCAAAACATCGCCCAACTGCGCCAGCGCCTGTCCTGTACGCCCCGTTACCGCCACGCCTTGCTCCTGCTCTGTGCCCTCATCATCGCCCTACTGGCAGCCCTGGCTGGGAGTTATTATCATCTGGAGAAGAATGCCCAAGAACCTGCATCTTCGGCAAGCGACAGCATTCAGCCCAACGACAATAAGGTAATCGACTATCAGCTTTGGGATAAATAAAGCAGGAACTTTAAACATATTTATCTCTTTTTCTTTCCATATTCGGCAGAAATACGCTACTTTTGCACCCTATATGGAACAGATTTCACCAATTCAGGCATTATTGCAGCAACGCACCCTGCTCCAGCTGGAGTATTATACCGAGAAAGAAGCCTTCCGCAAGCTTACCGAACAGATGGGCTTGCAGCGGAAGGTGAAACGAGGTGATGCCTGGTTCCCGCTACAGGTGGGAAAGAGCTTTTATAATTCGCTGAACCAGACAGCCATAGAGGTTTTCCGAACCTCTGACCAGGATATCGAGCACAATTTTGAGTTCGGTCGCCCCGTCATGTTCTTTATGGTCAAGAAGATGGGGAAGAATGAGAACCAGGGCAACACAGCCCTTCAGCAGCCAGAAAACCCTTCAGACGCTAATCATAAAGTTCAAAGTTCAAATCTCAAAGGTCAAAGTATCAAATATTTCTCCTTTACCGGAACCGTGAGTTATGTGGAGGGCGACAGAATGGTGATTACCGTACCCGATTCTGCCCCTCTGCTCGAACTTCAGCAGTCAACCGATCCT
>JABLTN010111334.1_pt1 | contig 21933 bp, 19 predicted proteins | sample 7160141 | NCBI WGS metagenome assembly JABLTN01 (sample SAMN14651226, study PRJNA627086) | human gut metagenome | isolation source: feces | host: Homo sapiens | reverse complement strand
GAAAACCCGTACCATAATTCGGAGTCCCCAGACACAGCGCCATAAGCTTTCCATAGCCGTTGATGTCACGACCCGTACCTTGCGTCACCCAAATCGACTCGGGACCGTACTTTTCGATGACGGCCTTCATTTCGCGCTCGATGATGTCATACGCCTCATCCCAGGTGATGCGCTCGAAGGTGTTCTTTCCCCTGTCTTCCTTAGCTCGCTTCATCGGGTATCGCAGGCGGTCTTTGTGATACAGCATCTCCTTGAACGCCAAACAACGCGGGCAAAGACGACCCTGGTTGTACGGGTTTTCCGGATCGCCCTCGATTTTTTCGAGCACACCATCCTTCACGTACATAAGAATGCCGCAGTTGTCGTGGCAGCCTGGGCCTGATCGCGCGTTCGAGCGAATGACGGTATACCCGTCCTCCTCCCATGTCCATTCGCGGCCCGTTGGGTCATCCTGTGTGGGACCCATCAGCTGCGCTTCCTTCCAGTTGGTTTTAAACTCCCCTCGATTCGCCTCCATAGCGACTCCTCACCTTATCTGGCTTGTAACGCTGGCCCGATTGTAAGACGCATGAATGCAGCTTAGTTTTTCGTTTATCTTTCCGGCTATTAATAAATCAAATATAAGCAGGTCAAAATGCTTTTTCAGTGCTTATCTATTTGAGAGTCTTCTGCTCTTCGGTGTATTTCTCGCTCATCTAGTCCTTACTGCACGTTTTGACTAGCGCGAAAGGATAATCGCTCGAAGCGCCAGCTCCCAGCGGCTCGGCTGCAACGACGGTAAAGGTCCACCGAGAATCCACCATGTCGTCCACCTAAGTACCGAGTCGCTGCCGCCACGGTGCTCTGATCTGCGCTTACGGGCACGATGAAGCCGCCCCGGCAGTTCGCCAAGGTTTACCACGGCAAAAGAAAAAGCGGGCACAAGGCCCGCTTTCTCCTTGTGACCCCGGACAGGGTCGCAATATCTTACAGCCAGTAGCCGCCGTCGGAGGGGTGTTCGACGACGATGTGCGACTGCACGAGCAGAATCAAGACGCCGTTGCCGCACGCTTGGAGGAAGCGCGACGAGAGGAACACCGGATACGACTGGGCTCATACGGCGATCACGCAGCTTGCGATGAAGAACGCCATCGCCACCGGGAACAGGTTAAGAGAAGGGGCTGGCAAGCGCAGGCGCGGAACGCGGCGGGCGACGGCAGAGGCTGACACGAGGCGCGACAGGCGTGAGCGCTCTATCCAATTCGCAAAATATTGCGAAATTATTGACTCGCATAATTTTGCGAGTTGTTTTACTCCCCTCGAATGAAGTGAAGCCCGCTAGCGGCATTACCGCCTGCGAGCTTCCCTCGAGTGAAAAACTACGTCAGTCGAAGATGACCGGCGCGACTTTAAGCCTGCTTCTTGATGTTGTTCGCAAGAATGAACAGAACGACCACGAACAGAGTGCCGATCAGGCTGCTGGCACTGATACCCGAACCAGTCGCCTCCATGATGAGGCCGAGCGCGTTGAACACGATGCCGATGATGCACAGCACCCAGAACACGCCGATCTTCGACGGGTCATTCGCACCGCGCACGCCGAACACGCCGACGACGACGTTAAAGGCACCGGCGACAATTAGGACCACGCCGCCGATGGTGCCCAATACCGCAACGCCGGCACCGGAAGAACTCGCCTGGGACATGGCGAATCCGTTAGCGCCCACGGTGAGCACGATTCCGGAAACGGCGATAATCGCTCCCACGACGATGCCGATGATCGACAGAACCTTCAACGCTGTCTGTGAACTGGTTTTCATACGACCCTCCCTGCTGTCGCCAACTTATTGTTATGCATAAGGATACAGGAGCCCGCGCGAAAACCGACGGGCGAAACCGCAAGGTGAAGCTTTTAGGACATCGGGCCCATCTTTCAGTAAGTCGAACTCCTTTCATTACTCTGAAGAACGCGGCGAGCGGACGGCCCTAGCCTCACACCACAGAGCCAACCGATCCAAGTGGATTTTGTGGCGAACCGACCCCGCGCCGCACCCAGCAATGCCGACAACGGGGAGCACGCTTGCGCGCATCGGCGAATCGTATATCCTTCCAACTATAACAACCTTCAAAGGAGCCAATTCATGGAACGAATCGCAAGCTTTTCCGTCGACCACACCAAGCTCGAGCCCGGCGTCTACGTATCGCGCAGCGACGCCGACGAGAAAACCGGCTGCGTGACCACCACTTTCGACCTGCGCATGACGGCGCCGAACCGCGAGCCGGTGATGGATACCGCCGCCGTGCACGCAATCGAGCACCTCGGCGCCACCTTCCTGCGCAACGATGCGGAATGGAAGGACCGCGTGATCTACTTCGGCCCTATGGGTTGCCGCACCGGGTTCTACCTCGTGCTGTTCGGCGCCTATGAACCAGCCGACGTGGCCGACCTCGTGCTTCGCCTGTACGAGTTCGCACGCGACTTCGAGGGCGAAATCCCCGGCGCAAAACCCGAAGAATGCGGCAACTACCATGATTCCGACCTGGCTCAGGCGAAATGGTGGGCACGCCGCTACGTTGCCGACACGCTTTCCGTGCTCGACGACGCGCACACGCACTATCCGGCGCTTTTGGACTAGGACACATCGATGGAGAACCCTATCGGCATCATCGGCGCAATGGACGTCGAAGTTGAGCTGCTGAAAGAGAGCATGGCCGCGGAGGGCGCGGTCGAGACCTCCCACACCGGGCAGCTCTCGTTTTTCACCGGCACCTTATCGGGCGTGCCCGTCGTCGTCGCACAGTGCGACGTCGGCATGGTGAATGCGGCCGCCCACACGCAGCTGCTCATCGATCGTTTCGCCGTGCGCGGCGTGGTGAACACCGGCGTCGCGGGGTCGCTTGACGCCTCGATCGACATCGGGGATATCGTGGTGGCGACCGACGCCGTGAACCACCTGATGGACGTTGGAAACCTCGGTTACGCCCCCGGGCAAACGCCGGGGCTGTCCACACTCGCCTTCCCCGCCGACGAGGCGCTCCGGCGCGCAGCGGTGGACGCCGCAGCCGAGCTCAACATCCAAACCTGGGAAGGCCGCGTGGCCTCGGGCGATGTCTTCGTGCGCGAGGACGCTGACAAAAACCGCATTGCCGACACGTTCGACGCGAGCTGCTGCGAGATGGAAGGCGCGGCGATTGCCCAGGTCTGCTGGCTGAACCGCGTTCCCTTCGCCATCGTGCGAGCCATCTCCGACAAGGCGGACGGCACCGACTATATCGACTACCCCACCTTCGAGGCGCAGGCGGCGCGCCAGTGCGCTGCGCTCGTCACGCGGATGATAGCCCACCTCGTGTAATGTCCGCCCAAACACATACCGCCGCCCGCGCGCAAAAGCTGCTGCGCCGCAAGGGAGCACTCACGCCGCTCATCTTGGTCATGGGATTCATCGGCGCCTCGCTTCGCTATCTTCTGGAATGTGCGCTGCCCGCAAACGGCGGCTTTCCTGCGGCAACGCTCGTCATCAACATCTTCGGCTGTTTCGTGCTGGAACTGGTGAACCAGTACGTGGGGCGCCGCATGCACCTGCCGGGTGCTCTCGTGAAGTCGCTCGGCGTGGGGCTTGTGGGCGCCTTCACCACAATATCAGCGTTCTCGACCGAGTGCCTCGCTTTCCTGCAGGCAGGCGAGGTCTGCCTGTGGGCAGCCTATATCGTAGCGACGCTCGCGACGACGTTTCTTGCCTCGCTTGCAGGACACGCCGCCTGTCGCGGCCTCGATGCTCGCCGCCTTGCGCACATCGAGCGGCGCCGCGAAGCCATTCATCGGGCACATGCCACACGCCGAGCAAAGGTGATGCGGGAAGCCGATAGGGCAAAAGGCCAAGCCCGAAACGCCTTCGCACAGGAGTGGGGCAAGGATTGCGAGGGTAACCCAACTGTGGAGGATTCCTCCCCCGAAGATGAGGGAGGCAAACGATGAGTCCCCTTCTGCTTGTCGCCGTAGGATTCGGCGGTGCCTTGGGTGCGCTTTGCCGCAGTAAGGCTACGGGCTTTCTCAAGGCGCGCACGCACGGGGATTTCCCCGCAGCGACGCTCATCATCAACATCTGCTCGTGCACCTTGGCGGGAATCGCCTTGGCGGTTCAGGCTGATCTTAACGAGATGCTCTACCTCGCGGCGACTATGGGCTTTCTCGGCGGGTTCTCCACCCTGTCGACCATGAACTACGAGGCGGTGGAGCTTGTCCTGGGTGGTAAGCGCGCGCTCGGCGCTGGATACCTTGTTGCGACTTACGCAACCACGCTAGGCGCCGCAGCGCTCGGGTTCGCCATCGCTAGTGCGGTCATGTAGTCTTCGCGCCCAAGCGCCATCATTCCTTCCACGGCGATGGCGTGGTTTTCGCTGTTAGGGGCGCTCGCGCCGGACGCGGTGTCCGAAGCCTCCACGTCACCCACGGAGCCTGCATTACCCGCATCATCCGAGGAACCTGCGGAGCCCACGCTGCTCACGCTGTCCGAGCCATCTGCTCCATCTTCCACAGCGTCGCCCTCCCCACCAGGCACAACTGCGCGATACGTGTCCACCTTGTTGCCCGGCACGTCGGAAGGCCGATAGGCAGCCCCATTCGATGAGGCATGCCACAGGCCGTCCGCCCCGGAAATATCCTCAGCGCTCGGCTGCGGCAGGAAGCACTTGGAGCCAACCCAGGCAAACGACTTGCCGAGCGTCACCTCTGCAAGCTTTGAGCACCCCTCGAACAGGTACACCATGGTCGCCACATTCGCTGTGTCGAACGAGGACAGGTCAAGCGTCCGAAGCGAGGAACAGCCGAAGAAGAGGTAACTCAGATTGTTCGCCGCCGCCGTGTTGAACGAGGACAGGTCAAGCGAAGCGAGCGAGCTGCATCCCGAGAACATATGGTTGAAGTCGGTGACGGACGACGTATTGAGTCCGGCAAAGTTCACCGACTCAAGCTTGGAACAATCCGCGAACAGATAGCTCAGATTGACTGCGGACGACGTATCGAAAAGCGAAAGGTCAATCCGCTTAAGCCCCGAGCAGCCCGAGAACATCCCATAGAATGTCTGCACCTTTGCCGTCGACGCCCTCGACAGGTCGAGCTCGGTCAAAGACTTGCACCCATAGAACGCCTGCGAGAGATCGGTGGCGGAGGTGGTGTCGAACATCGACACATCGAGAGTGGCAAGCGAGGCGCAGTTGTAGAACATCGACGCGAAGGTGGTCGCGCTTCCCGTGTCAAAGTGCGACAAATCGAGGGACCTAAGCGAGCTGCAACCATAGAACATCTGCTCGAACGAGGTCGAAGCAGACGTCTTGAACGACGAGATATCAATCTCTTCGAGGGAAGCACATCGATAGAACATCTGCCTGAAATCTTTGCCGCTCGACGTGTCCCAACCCGCAAAGTTTACGCTCCGAAGCGACGAGCAATCCTGAAACACGTCGGCAAACGACCTGACAGAGCTCGTGTCGAGGGCGGAAAGGTCGATCTCGGTGAGAGATTTACACCTTGAGAAGGCATATCCTAAGCTTGTTGTCTTCGACGTGTCGAGCCTAGACAGGTTGACCGATAAGAGGTTGTTGCACTCGAAGAACCACGCATACATCGTCTGCGGGGCGATGCCGCCATCGACGACCGCGACGCGCTTTATCTTGCTCGCGACGCCCTTCCACGGCGGAGTGCTCTTCGTATTCTGGATATTTGCGTACACCGCCGTCGCCGTCTTGCCCTCGAAGACGCTTCCCTCGACGGGCAGGGCGCGGCGCTTATAGAAAGTGAGCGAGGCATCGTCTTCGGAATAGACTGCAAACGGGACGGAGTCCGAAGCGCTCGGCTCCGTCGACTGGGCGCAGAAGAGAAACGACGCCGAAAGCAGCGTCACCGGGTGCTGGGATGCTTGCTCGAACAGGGCGGCATGCGCGGCGGGATCGAGTCGGGACACCGCCCAGCTCACGTCGAGCGACCCTTTCGCGGGAACGACCAGTGTCGGGTCGTAGGACGCGAAGCCTCCCGAGTAGTCGAGCAGTGTCGACCCGTTTGCCTTCGCCGAAGCCGAGATGCCGTCGTAGGTGGTAGTCGCCGTGGCCATAGCAAGACGCGCTGGGGTGCTTCCCGAGTTCTCCACTTTCCACGAAGTCGGCGTCGCAACCGTCCCGTCGGAGAGCAGCGTACACGGCACGGTCGTGGGCATGGTCACCACGATCGTATCATCGTCTGCTGACGCGCCAGCCTCGCCCTCGTCAGCGTATGCGGGCGCAAAGGGGAAGGCGAGGCACCATGCCATCGCGAATGCCGCCGCAAATAAGACCGCGGCGACATGCCATATTCCCGTTATTGCCCGCACGTGATGCATGTGATGCGGCTATTTGCTACTGCGCAGCGCCGGAAGCAACGGTCCAGGTGATAGTCGCAGCCTTTTGGGGCGTCGAGATGTCGGCGGTCACGCGCGCGATCTTCGCGTCGGTGATGTCGAGGGAGATCTTGTCGTTTGCGGAATTGGCATAGCCCATGTTCCACGCCGCATTGACAGAAGTATCGACGGACGCGGCGGCCTGCAAGCCGTTGACCGTGAACTGGAAGGCGTTCGCGGCGGTACCCGCCGTCACGTCAGCAACGAGCTTGAACGGCGACTGCTCGGTGACGGCCATGTTCACCACGTGAATCGGGAATACCGACTTGTTCTGAATCTTCAGGGTATCCGCAGAGGGGGCCAGCATCGTGCCGTCTGCCTTGGCGACGAAGGGAATCTGCGTTGGCACCGAGAACGACAGGTTGTCGCCGCCGGGTTCGGGGGTCACAGATTGGATGGTGACGTCCGTCGACTGAGAGGTAGTGCCGTCGGCGAAAGCGAGGGCGGGGGTTGCGATGGCGGTGGCCATGACGAGGCTTACGGCCAGCGCACCCACGCGCGCCTTGAGGCTTCGGTTGCTGATTGCGTCCATGGAAGGACTCCTTTCTTGAGCGAAGCGGGCCCTTCCCGCCTCATTGTTTGCTTTCTGCCGCCGAAGATGTCGGCAGCTTGGTGCCTTTTCGATGTCGAACTGCGCTCTTTGGCTGGCCCTATTGGTTCCCGCTTAAGTCGGCCGCAACGATAGCGACGGCAACGGACTGGGGGTTGCCCGACGGCGCGCCGGTTTCGGGGTCGCAGCCCTGCACGGTCACGGTCGCCGATCCCTCATGGGCATCCGGCGCTTCGCACCATTCGACGACCTCGCCGGGGGCAATAAGCCCGGAGCTGTACAGCTCGACGCCGTCCTGCGAAAGGGTGAACGTTTGCGAGAACTTGTTTTCCGCCACATTCGACACGTTCACGCGCACTTTTCCATCCGACAGCTTGGGCTTTGCCGACACGGAAATCGTCATGCGCGACTCCTCCGCCTGGCGGTTGAGCTCGGCAATAACTTCTTCGTCGCTTTTGCCCTCGTGGGCTTGCACAGTCGCGCCGGGGTCGGCCTTAGGTTGAGAGAATTGCCACATCGCGCAGCTGCCGATGGAAAGAAGCAGGAGAAGGAGCAGTATCAGAATAATGATGCGCCGCTTCTTTTTGCGCGAGTTATCTTCTTGTTCCGTTTCGCTCAATCCCCCACCCATTAAAGCACAGTTGCTTTTCGAGAAACCGCATGTGAGAGCCACGCCTTCGAGATTCGTTCATTCGGCCCCGAAACAAGGGGCATCGCACACCTCGAGCATTTCCGAATCCCACTATTGGTTCCGCGCCTGGATTATCGCAGAGCAACCCCCTCACTGTAAGAACTTCGTCTGCTAGCGGCATGTCAGCCATACAAAAAGCCCATATCGCTCTGGTGATTCGCGCGCTATTTCTATTCAGCGGCGCTGTAGCGAGACGATTACCCTGGCAGAAAAGCTAATCGCGATGCGGCACGTAATATCCCGCGTCTTCCACCGCTCGTTCGACAGCGTCGCGGTCGATAGGGGATTTCGCCAAAATGTGAGCCATGCCCGACCCCAGGTCGACCCTCGCCCATGTCCCCGGCTGCGCATTGAGGGCGTTCTGCACGCGCCCGACGCATTTTTCGCAGGTCATCCCCTTCACCTTAACGTCTAGCGAGAAGGGATAGTTCGCTTCGTCAGTGTCTTCCACCGTAACTGCAGCCACCTTCTTCGCCTTGGGAGCTTTCGGGCCGCCGCCGCAGCAGTCATCCTTGAGCGAGAACACGCGGTAGGCTCGGCGAAGCGCGAAGACCATAAGAATCGCAATAACGACGACGATGATGGCAGTTGGTGCATTCATGCGACAGCTCCTCCGAAAGCTCGTTCGCTTCTTGAACAAGCAAGAAGTTTTCCTTTTGATACTTTCGGAAGTGTACCACGAGAAGTTAGCGAGGGAAAACCGTCACGAAAGAAGACGTCACAGAGTATCCATATACCCTCAGGGGGTATATGGGAATTCAGGTGACGTTCCCTTTCCTTCAAGCCATCTACCAGCGCATAACAAAAATCAGCCGGCTCCTGACACCGCCAAAGTACAAGAATCAGCCAGTATTTCTGGAGTAATTGGGTTATCGCTTCTTAAGGCGCGTATTTCACTTGAACAATGGTGCAGCAGGTTTACGCAATTGGGCATCGATAATCAAAGCAAATCTAAATCTCGATTCCTTCGATCGCAAGTTTGGGTAGCAGGCAATCGCATGCCTCACAAGAAGCGATATTTAGCCGATTATTTGTTTGTACTTCCACGCTGAATTTGCAATAATATTAAGCGTAAAAGTATACCATCGAAAGGAGGCGGCCATGCGCGCATTGCTCAAGCTGGCCACGGAGGCCAACGGCTACGTCACTTCCCGTCAGGCAACGGCTGCAGGAATTTCCCGGCGAGAGATTGCAAAAGTGGTCGCAAAAGGGCAGCTCATCCAGATTGACCGCGGCTTGTACGCGCTTCCTAGCGTCTGGGAGGACCCCTACCTCATAGCACAGCACCGGTTCTCACGTGGGGTTTTCTCCGACGACACGGCCCTTTTCCTGCACGGTATGACCGACCGCGCACCCTTCTCGCTCACGATGACGTTCCCTCGTGCGTACAACGCGACAGGCGCCCGCGAGGAGGGCATCATGTGCCGCACTTGCGCGAACGACGTCCTCGAACTGGGGCTTTGCGAGCTGGAGACGCCAAACGGGAACACTGTCCGCTCCTACGACCTCGAGCGCACGCTGTGCGACATCGTTCGCGGCCAGAGAATCGTAGACGCCCAACTCATGACGCCCGCCATGCGGACCTACGCGAGAAAGCCCGACCGCGACCCAGCAAAGCTCATGCGCTTCGCCAAGAAGCTCGGCGTAGAGAAAAAGATCCGGACGTACCTGGAGGTGCTTCTATGAGGACGACGAACGCCATGCAACTCAAGGCGCGCATCAAGAACAGCGCCCGGGAGGCAGGTATCCCTGCGCAGTCAATGATGCAGAACTACCTGCTCGAAAGGTTGCTCGAACGCCTGTCGAAGTCGGAGTGGCACGACAACGTCGTGGTCAAGGGCGGCATGCTCATATCGTCGCTCGTCGGCGTCGCCTCCAGGACCACCATGGACCTCGACACCACCATCCGCGGCTTTAACCTCACGCACGAAACGGCAGAAACCGTTTTCAGACAAATCGCCGCAGTTGAGGTGGACGACGATTGGGAATTCGACTTCGCCCGCACTGAGGACATTCGCGAAACCGACGATTACCCTGGAATCCGCGTCCACCTCAAGGCAAACTACGCGCCCATGTCGGTGCCGCTGACGGTCGATGTCACCACCGGCGACAAGATTACCCCTGGCCCCATCGAATACGAGTACCCGTTGCTTTTTGACGAGGGCAGCATCAGTCTCATGTCCTACACCATCGAAACGGTGCTCGCCGAAAAACTCGAAACATTAGTGTCGCGCGGCGTCACTAACACCCGCCTGCGCGATTTTTACGACATCCACGCACTGTGGCGGCTCAGAGGCGACGAGTGCGATCCGGCGACGCTGCGCCAGGCCGTAGAGGCAACCTGCGCCAAGCGCGAGAGCATCACGCGAATGGCCCAATGGGAGCAGGTGTTAAACGACGTCTCTTCCGATCAGGCAATGCTGGCCCTCTGGGCAAAGTACGCCAAGAAGAACCCGTACGCGACAGGCATCGAACTAGCACGGTGCTGCGAAGACGCGAAGGCGATCCTCTCCTCCCTTTCACTATAAATCCCATATCATTCAAGCCATCTACCAGCACATTACGAGAATCAGGCAGCTCTTGACAACGCGCGATAATGGGCACGAAAACATGTTGAGTTTGAAGTCACTATCTAGCAAGCTTTCCGAAGTGGGCCTCTGCTATGGCATCGAGCTGAGCGCGGATGACGTCGAAGGACTGGTTTAGGTCGAGCGTCTTCACGCTTATCCGGTTTCCACTCATCTGGTACACGCCGTCTGGTTGGATGTCTTCATCGGTCTTGGCATAGAGCAGCATGCCCGAAACCTCATGGTTGACGCTCGTGGCGACAAGCTCCGCCTCCTTGTTCTTCACGTAGGTGAAAATCTGGTACAGATTGCCAGAGTGAATCGCCTTCTTGCTGAAGTGCTGCTGCATCGTGCGCGAGTAGTACTTGGCGTCGATGATGAGCACACGGCTACCCTGCGCGAGCATGATGTCGCTGTGCATAGCTGGCAACGCGTCGCCGAAGCCGTCGTCGAGCACCCAGCCAATGTAGCTGGCATTGGCGTTCAGTTCCGGATGCTCCTTGCGATAGTACTCCAGCAGGAACTTCTCGTAGAGGCGACACATGCGCTGTTCGTCGAGGAAGTCCATCATGCGCGTCGAGCCGTCTGCCTGCGTCTGCAGCAGCCCCTTAGCTACAAGCCAGCACACCGCCATGAGCATGCGGTAAGTACGGTTGTTACGATCGTAGCGCATATTCCAGTCGACTGTGTGCAGGTCTATCCGCTCGACATCGGCAAAGTAGACCATGAGTTTCTTCAGGCTTTTCTTGCGGGCCTTGGAGATATCCGAGCGAACAAGCGCTGCCACGGTTGCTTTGATGATGCGGTTCATCTTGGAGTCGACCGAGAATTCGTCGTAGGAGCACACCATCTGACGTCGCAGAAGCGCCTGCGACTTCACCGACTCGGTAACCTCCACTTTCCCCCGAAGCGACGAGAGCGCCTCGATGCGCCCCACGTACTCGCGTCCGAGGCCTCGCTTAACCTGACCCGCGATACCGCGCTCCAATATCGCCGCGCAGAGCTCCGCTGCGTTACCGAAGTCCTCGGCGGCTACGTCGTGCCAACCCCGCTCGGTCAACACCGAGAAGGCATAGGAGAGCATGTGGTATATGTTCTGGACGCGGATCACCGGAGCGCCTCGCGCAGCCGGTCGGTCCACTCGCGCACCTTGCCCAGCTCGTCGAACCAGTACTCCTTAAGCATCGGCACGAGCTCGTACTCCACGATGGCCGAAAGCTTCGCTTCGGTGGCGTCGCCCGGCTCTAAGCCGCAGAAGTAGCTGTGGCCTATGCAGAAACCGTCGCCCAGACTCTCGTCGTCGGCGATCGCCTCGTTCAACTGCTCGATGACCTGTACGAGCGCGTCGAGCTTGGGGCTTTCGAGCGACGTCCGATACTCGCGGAAGCCCTCGGAGGCGAAGCCTGGCTTCAGATCGAAGAACGCGAAGCGGCGGCGCAGCGCATAGTCGAGCATCGCAAGACTGCGGTCGGCGGTGTTCATCATGCCCACCAGGTAGACGTTGGAAGGCACGTAGAACAGCTCGCGCGAGTAGAGCAGCTGCAACTTGTTCTTGCTACCCCGCTTGTCGTTCTCTATGAGCATGAATAGCTCGCCGAATATCTTGGAGAGATTGCCGCGGTTGATCTCGTCGATGACGAAGAAGTAGTCGTTGCCCTCATCTTCGACAGCGCGCTTGCAGAAGGTGTAGAACGCGCCCTTCACCAACTCGAAACCCTCGGCACTGGGCCGATAGCCTTCGATGAAGTCCTCATAGGAGTAGCTCTGGTGGAACTGCACCATCATCACACGGGACGCGTCCTTCACGCCCATCATCGAGTACGCGAGGCGTTTGGCTACGAAAGTCTTGCCCACACCTGGAGCGCCCTGCAAGATGATGTTCTTCTTGGATCGAAGCACGCCCGTGAGCGTGTCGTATGCAGCCTCGCTCATATAGACCTCGGAGAGGAAGTCCTCGACGCCGTAGGGCGGGTACTTGACTTCTGGTTCTTCCGCCTCTTCCCTCCCTTCCACATCCTGATCGAAGAACGCCTCTATCTTCGCGACGAGACCGGGGTAGTCAGTGACATCAGTCAGGGTCTTCATGGCGAGCATCTCGTCCATGCGCCAGCTACCCTTGCTGCTCCATGCGACCTCGCGGAGATTCGGGTATCGGCCTCCGTCGGGGTCGTAGGAATAATCGCCCGAAACGACGCCACGCCCCAGAATCTCGGTACGCCCGCGCTTGACGAATACGACATCGCCAGGCTTGACGTCGTGAACGAACTGTCAAACCGCATGCGCCGAGTTCCTCTGAGAAGTATCGCTGCCACAAACCTCTTGCAACTTGAGACGCATTTCTTCCTTCGCATCGTACGAGGAGAGGTCGCCAAGCTCGGACCAGCCAAGGCCCATCACTCCGCGGTCAAAAAACTCGTTCCACATTCCTGCACCCTCACCGGGCGCGTAAAGCCAGTAGTGGACAGTATCAACGTCCGCATCACCGAGAGCATTGTCTTCCCGTTTCCTGCTTCCCGCCCGCGCGCTCATAACGGGAATGTGCCCGTTCTTGAGGAGGGGCTTGTCTAAAGAAGCAGCCTTCCTCTCCTGGTTAACACGCTCGGACTCGATGAAGGCCGCGTTGCTGAGCGCGGGAAGGCTATTCTGCGGGCAGTCCTGGGTGCCAAGCGCGCCCTGCACGGTATCGCAGATCATTAGGTATGTCGCACCATCGTGAATTGGCGCATCCTTCTCCTTAGGCACCGCCTCGGCGATGCAAGCACCCGCCTTCGCCATATCGCCCAAATACCAGCGGCTCCTCGAGTCAAGGCTGACGAACCGTTGCGGCCTCGACCAATAGAGGCCCATGGTGAGCTTCCAGCCAATCCCGAACTGCACGATGGCTGTCTCAAAGGCGGAAACGAACGCCGTCCTCGTTTCCTCGTTATCGTTGCTTGCCAGGGCAAGCTCCGCCACAAATACGCGCCAAAGGTTGTCGATATCGCTTTCGCCACGCCTTGGATCGCTACTGAACGCATAAAAAGTGGCATTGAGATTGTTCACTACGGGGATGCCGTCGAAGTCTGTGGGTTGACCTGCCTCGATATCGAACGCTTCGGCAATACCAGCGATGATCGACTTTCTGTTGACTTCGGAGATTCCCTTGTTGAAAAGGCCAAACACGGTATAGGGATCGATGTCGGCAGGCACCGGATCGCTGTCGAGCTTGGGGAACGATATTCCAATGCCCTCGTAGAGCTTCTGCAGCTTCTCGATGAGCAACCGCCGGTCATCCTTGAACAAGAGCAGCTTGTCTGACAGCTCGCTATAGAAACTCGTCCATGTGTACCGCTGATTGTTCATAGCATCGTCCTTCACTCAAGGCTATTCGTATACGCTCGCATGTCGGCCACCCTCGACCTCGTGGTCTGTCTCCTTTTGCCGCATCTGCGAGAACCGGTGCCAGCTGCTCTAAGTTGCTGCCCCTTCTTCAATCCCCCGCCTCCCTCTTGCCAGCGACGCGTCTTCCTATTCTCCCAGGTCCTCGGCGAATCCAACACGATAGTTCGCGAACACCACCCCGTCACCTGCCTGCGTGGCGTCCAAATCGACATCGGCCGCTATCGCGAAATCGCTGTCGCCTTCCGCATCGTGGAAAATCTGGCGCACATGCCATACGTGGGCCGATTCCTCGTCGGACTCGTCGAGCACGAGATAGGCCTTCGAGCGCGCATCTGCATCGAGGAGCACCTCTTCGTGTGCGTCGTAGAACTCGTCGAGCGCCACCGCCCAAGCACGCTCGCCGAAGCCCCAGTCCGCATCCATCTCGCCAAGCGTCGCAACGTCGCGGTGCGCCGCCGCACGCACACGGCTGAACAGGGCGTTCCGCACAAGAACGGTAAGCCCACGACGATCGCGTACCACTGGCTCGTCCTCGGGCGAAGGCGGCGCGGCATCGAGCGCGGCGCCCGCGTTTTCCCACTCGTCGACCAAGCTCGAGTCGACCGAGCGCACGATAAGCCCCAGCCAAGCGACGACGTCCTCGAGCCGCTCGTCGCGCTTGCCCTCGGGAACCGTGCGGTCGAGGGCGCGAAACGCCTCGGACAGATACCTGAGAAGGGCACCCTCGTAGCGCGTAATCCCCAGCTTCTGGATATACCCCTTGAAGTCCGCGGCGCTCTCCAGCATGTCGCGCAGCACCGACTTCGGGCGCAGGCAGAAGTCGCGCGCCCACGGCACGCCCTCGCAGTATTTCTCGAAGGCGGCATCGAGCAAATCTTCAAGGGGCTTTTCGTAGGTCACGTCCGCGATGCGCTCGAGGCGCTCCTCGTATTCCACGCCGTCCATCTTCATCTCGGCCATGGCGCGGTCGCGCGCACGGCGCTCCTGGGCGCGCAGCACCTGGCGCGGGTCTTCAAGCGTCGCCTCGACCATCGACACCACGTTGAGCGCATAGTCATCATCTTCAGGGTCCAAAAGTTCCAAAGCCGCGAGCAAGAAGGGTGAAAGCGGCTGGTCGAGCGCGAAGTCCTCAGGAAGGTCAACCGTCACATAGTAGCTTGCGCCCCCGTCGAGCAGATCCTCTTTCACGACCACACCCGCGGCGATGAGCGTGGCGAACACCTCGTCGGCACGCTGCGAGAGCGCCACCTTCTCCTCGTCGGTTTGCAGCGAGTCGGCAATGAGCTCCTCCACGCGGGCGCGGGCGTCACCCCCCTGCTCCACCTCGGCGAGCACCATCGAGTGGGTGACGCGCATGCGGGGCGTGAGCTTCTCGGGAACCGATTCCACCAGGCGGTTGAAGGTGTCCTCGCTCCAGTTGACGAAGTTCTCGGGCGGTTTCTTCTTCTTGATCTTGCGGAGCTTCTTCGGATCGCCCGCAGCCTTCACCTCGGCCTTGTGGTTCTCGATCTCGTGCTCGGGCGCCTCGGCGATGACCACGCCTTCGGTGTCGAAGCCGCTGCGCCCCGCGCGCCCCGCGATCTGGTGGAACTCGCGCGAGCGCAGACGGCGCATCTTGTGGCCGTCGAACTTCGTGAGCGCGGTGAGCACGACGGTGTGGATGGGCACATTGATACCCACGCCGAGCGTGTCGGTTCCGCAGATGACGGGGAGAACGCCCTGCTGGGCGAGCTTTTCCACCAGCAGGCGATAACGGGGCAGCATCCCTGCGTGATGCACGCCGACACCGCAGCCGAGCAGGCGCTTCAACGTCTTGCCGAACGCTGTGGTGAATCGCGCGCCCTTCATGGCCTCCTTCACCGCCTCGCGCTGCTCCTTCGTCGCCACGCCGTAGCTCGCCAGCGCCGACGCGCTCGAAAGCGCCGCGTCCTGTGAGAAGTGGACGATGTAGAGCGGACCCTCCCCTTTTCGCAGCGCGAGCTCGACGGTGCCCTCAAGCGACGTGAGCGCGTATTCGTAGGAAAGCGGCACCGGGCGCGGCGCGTCGATGATGCGGGAGACGTCCTTGCCCGTCTGGCGCTCGAGCAGCCCAGCGATCTGGTCAACGTCGCCAAGCGTGGCGCTCATCAGCAAAAACTGCACATTCGGAAGCGCAAGCAGCGGCACCTGCCAGGCCCAGCCGCGATCGGAGTCGGAAAAAAAGTGGAACTCGTCCATAGCGACGCTCTCAATGGGGGCGTCCTTTCCCTCGGCGAGCGCCTGGTTCGCGAGGATCTCCTCCGTGCAGCAGATGACCGGGGCCGACGTGTTGATGTGCACATCTCCCGTGATCATGCCCACGTTCTCGCGGCCTAAGATGTCCACCAGGTTGAAGAACTTCTCGCTCACAAGCGCCTTGATGGGCGCCGTGTAGTAGGAGCGCTCGCCGAAGCACATCGCAATGAAGTGCATGCCGAGCGCGACGAGCGATTTGCCCGAACCGGTCGGCGTGCCCAAGATCACGTGGTCGCCGACCATGATGGACATGAGGGCCTCTTCTTGATGGGGCCACAGCTCGATGCCGCGCGATTCGACCCAGCCGATGAACGCCTCGTAGGCTTCTTCCTCCGTAAGGTTAGGATTCTCATCGTAGAGCTTGCAGGCAAGTGCGCCGAGCTCGCCAGGCTCATGCGCGCGAGATGCGTCGGCAAGCTGTGCGACCTCGCTCTCGGGGGTCGTGACGTGGACAGATGCGCCGTCGTTGGTTCGTTCAGACAAAAGTCGCTCCTCGTACAGGTTCGCCCGCGCGACAAAACGGGCGGACCTGCTGGCCCGCCCGACTCAGTCACCGCGAATTCGCATTCAGTTCTTCGAAGTGTAGCGCAGTGCAGCCGAATGATGCTAGCACTGCTCAAGAATGGCACGCAGATACTGCTTGTAGCTCTCCGCGAGCGACTCCGGCCCCTCGATACGAACCGTGCCGTTGCACCGCACTAGCCATCCGTAAAACGCAGGGCCTTCCTCAATCCGGGCCTCGATGCGCGCTGTGCCGTCACCGAGGTCGGTGGAGGCAACGTCGCGTCCGAAGCGGTCGACAACGGCGTTCATGGCGTGGCCATCGGCGATAAGCGTCGCGTCGACGAACGCGCCGCCAGCCGCACCAACGACCGCATTGTCGAGCCGCTCGACCGAGAAATCGCTTTGACGGGGAACCTTCGCCGCCCGCTCCTCGGAGACCTCCACGTAATCCATGCGCCCAACGCGAAAGCCCTCGAAGTTGTCGGTTTCGGGATTGTAGGTGACCAGGTAGTACACGCCTTGGTTCACGATGATTTCCACAGGCGTCTCCACATAACGCTCGCCGCTGCGGCGCATGACCTTCTCTTTCGCGGCGTTGTAGCTGAAATAGCGGAACGACACCTTGCGCTTGCCCGCGATCGCCTCCAGGATGCGGTCGACATCGTAGAGCAGCGAGTCGCCCTGGATTTTGATGCGCCCGCTTACGGAAAGGTGACGGTCAAGCAGGTCGCGCTCGCGCTTGGGCGCGAGACGCTTGATCGAGCGGACGAGCGCGTCGGACTTGCGCTGCGTCAAATGGCGCGAACTCTGCACGGCGTCCACGATAAGCATCAGATCGTCAAGCTCGATAAATCGCGTGACAAAGGCGTACTCGAGCGGCGCTCGCTGAAACGTCTGGATATCGAGGCCGAATTCCCGCAGCGACTCGATGTCGCGATAGACCGACTTGCGCTCCGCCGTGATGCCGTGAACCTCGAGGCGTTCGAGAATCTGCGCCATGGTCAAGCCGGCGACAGCGTCGGTCTCCTCCACGAGCATCTTCGCAATGTAGAGGAGCTTGAGTTTTTGCAAATTGGCCGCCACGGGACACCCTCCCTTTTATGCCTCAGTTACCACACTGATTATACTTCTTTGTTTCCCCAGGTAAACTAGCATTCGTTACAAAAATCACGTCGATTATGACATTTACCCGTCCCAAAGTTGTCTCAGAAGACGTCAAATTATCGGAAAGGGCGCAAGCGAGCAAGGTCGGCTATAATCGCAAGGCAGATGCAACCGGACGACGACTTGGATGTGACTTCATGAACGCAGGCACCCTGGCAGGCAACGATTCCCTTCGCGCGGCGCTGCGCCACTACGACGAGGTCCGCGAGACCTACCTTCGCGCGCTCGCCGAGCATGGCGTGGAATTCGCGCCCGCAGGCTCCTCCGATGCCGAGATCGCCCAACTGCGAGACGAGCTTGCGCAACGCGGAGCCGAGTTCCGTAACGCAGGTGCGTCAATTCGCATGGGCTGGATCTCGAAGGCATGCATCGAGTGCACAGGAAACAAAGGCTCCGAGACGTTTTCCACCACGTTCAGGTGCCATCGCGACTGCTATTTCTGCTTCAACCACAACCAGGCGGACTACGACAAGTTCGTCCGCGAGGGCTGCCCATGGGAAGAGGGCCTCGCCCGCGCCGCCGAAACCTACAAAAACGGCCTCGCCGTCATCGGGCTCACGGGAGGCGAGCCGCTTTTGAGCTTCGATGCGTCAATCGCGTTCCTCAACCGCGCACGCGAGCTTTTCCCCGAGGCGCACAAGCGCATGTATACCTCGGGCGACCTGCTGACAGAGGACATGGCGCGGGCGCTGCGTGACGCGGGGCTGCAAGAGATCCGCTTCAGCGTGAAGGACTTCGACCCCGAGCCCATGCAGGAGCGTGTGCTCGATGCGATGCGCCTGGCGAAGCGCTACATCCCCGACGTCATGGTGGAGATGCCCATCATCCCCGGCACCGAGGCGCGCATGAAAGAGCTGCTCGCGAGCTTCGAGGAAATAGGCATCCGCGGGATCAACATGCTCGAGTTCTGCTTCCCCTTCCACAGCTGGGACGAGTTCGCGCGCCGCGGGCTTGTCGTGCGCAACCCGCCCTTCGACGTGATGTACGACTACGGATACTCAGGCGGCCTTCCCATCGCCGGCAGCGAGCAGCTTGCGCTCTCGCTGATGATATGGGCACACGACCAGGGGTTCTCGTTTGGCATGCACTACTGCTCGCTCGACAACAAGCATCGAAGCGAGATGCGGCAGCGAAACGAGCGCGCCGCCCACGTGCACCCCTGTTTCACCTTCGACAAGGGGGATTTCTTCCTGAAGACGGCAAAGGTGTTCGGCCCCGACCGCGAGGTGGCGCGTCCCGTCCTCGCCATTGCCGGCTGCGACACGATGGTCGACAGCGACGAGGAGGACTCGACAACTTTCCCCTTGCGCTATCTGGAGTTTCTGCGCGGCGTGAACGTCACGCCCGCCGTCGCGTATGCCGTGCTCGAGTCTGACGAGAACGGCTCCTACATTCAAGAGCTCGACCTGCGCGTGGCGGAATAGCGCGCTTGGGGCGCCCCGCAGCCTTCGCAACCTAAAAGCCAAGAGAACGACGGCCCATCGGCGCGAACGCGATACCAAATGCCGCGTTCGAGCCGATGGGCCTCGGCAGCTTTCTACAGCGCAGACTCGATTGCGGCCAGAAGCTCGTCGTATTCCTCGAGCGTGGGGACATCGGGGTTCTCGGCCTTCGTCGACGGCGCACCCTTGAACAGCCAGCCCGCCTTGCTTGCGCGAATCATTCCCAGGTCATTGTACGAATCGCCCGCGGCGATGGTCTCCATCCCGCAGCTCTGCAGCGCGCGAACGGTCGTGAGCTTTGTCTGGTCGCAGCGCATCTTGTAGCCGGTGATGGCGCCGTCCTCGCCCACTTCAAGCGAGTTGCAGAATATGGTGGGCCAGCCGAGTTTGTGCATCAGAGGCTGCGCGAACTGTTCGAAGGTGTCGGAGATAATGATGACCTGCGTCTTCTCGCGCAGCGCATCGAGGAATTCGCGGGCGCCCTCCATTGGGTCGATCGTGGCGATCACGTCTTGAATCTCGGCCAGGCCAAGTCCATGTTCGCGCAGGATGTCCAGACGGAAGTTCATGAGCTTATCGTAATCGGGCTCGTCGCGCGTCGTTCGCTCAAGCTCGGAGATGCCGCTCGCCTTGGCGAACGCGATCCAAATCTCGGGGACGAGCACACCTTCCAAATCCAAGCAAACCACGTTCATAGGACATCCTTTCCTTATGCAGGCTCAAGGCGTTGGAGAATTCCAGCGCAACGGAAGTTAGGGTCCGCAGCACGCAACGTCGCGAGCTGGGCGGGCACTGCCCTATGATAGCCTATCGAAAACGTCGGCATTCAAGCAATCGGCTGGACGGCGCCCGCATACGACGTCGATGGCGCTTTGCATCGTTCGCTCGCGTAGCTCAACTGTTCGGGGTGCCCGTCCCGCCGCCCGCCTCGAACCGTGCAACAAGGCCAATCCTGTCGTAAACGGCACGAGCGAGGTCATTTCCCTCATATCACTTGAACTGCCGGGCAGACCGTGCATAATGTTCAATTCGAATGGCTTCTACGATATCCCACATACCCTCTTCAACTGCACGGAAAACATGGGGGTCTCCTCGCTGCGCAAGTGGCAGGAGGTTCATTTCGCAAGCTCAATTGAAGAGGTGGCTGGCATCCTAGTTCCATGCTAGCCGTATCATTTCTCCGAATTGCCAGGAGCACAAGCAATCATGAGCATCCTCGACAAGCAATACCCAACGAACGTTTATCGGCTCATCCTCATCACGGCCGCCGCCATCTGGGGCCTCGGCTTCGTGATCGGCAAAAGCGCCATAACCACCGTTGGCGCCACCTGGTTCACCGCCATCCGTTTCTTTGGGGCGGGCATCGTTTTGCTCATCATCCTGTTTCCCCATATCAAGCGAAGTTTCTGTCGAAAGACGCTAAAAGCGGGCATGATCATAGGCGTGGCAACGTTCCTCGGGTTTTGGACGCAGTTTCTGGGCCTGGGCATGACGACACCATCGAAGAACGCCTTTTTGAGCGCGTGTTATTGCCTGACTGTGCCGTTCATCTGGTGGGTGGTCTCCCGCCGCCGCCCGCCCGCCAAAGTGTTTATCTCCGCGGCAATATGCACGGCCGGCATCGGGATGGTATCGCTGACCGAAGGCTTCTCCATCAGCCTGGGAGACGGCATCAGCATTCTCTCGGCGTTCCTCTACGGCGCTGAAATCGTGATCATCGGCCTGGTCATGCGCGATAACGATATTCTGACCACCACCGTCGTCCAGCAATTCACCAGCGGAATCTTGGCCCTGCTGCTCGCCTTGACCACGCAGCCCATGCCAACGGCGGCGCAGGTGATCACTCCCGAGTTCATCGGCGCCATGGCCTACGTTGCCGTTCTTTCGGCGGCCTTTGGGGCTGTGGCGCAGAACACAGCGCAGGCACATGTGTCCCCTTCCGAGGCGGGCCTGCTCTGCTCGCTTGAAAGCGTGTTCTGCGCCCTGTTCAGCGTGGCATTCTTCGGCGAGGTGCTCACGCCGAGGATGGCGTTAGGCTTCGCGCTCATCTTCGCCTCCGTCGTGGCAACTCAGCTTGGCGACAAGGGCGGTAGCACCGCAACCAACTCCTCTCCCGAGGAGTCCGCCGACGACGGACCAGCGGCCACCACAAGCCGGGAATCCAGCGAACCCGTCAAACGAAACCGTGGAAGAATCGCCCGTTGAACTGCGAGTATCGTAGCTCGCAAGCCCCTTTTGGCTACTAAACGAGAAACCCCGCATTCTCGGTGCCAAGTCCGCGATTGGCCACGGAGCATAGGTCGTGATAGCGGTTAAGCCCGACGGCGAAACACGAGATAGCTGTTCAGGGTGCCCGTCCGGCCATCCGCCTCGAATCGCGCAACGAGGCTCGCCTGGCGGTCGACGGCACGAGCGAGGTCAGCCACCTCCTCGTCCGAGAAGGTGTGACAATAGCGGTATGCATGCTGCCTGTTCTGCCACCCAAGCAGGTAATCGCCCTCATCGAGCGCGGGCAGCCCATACTCCACGCGAGCTTCCGCCGACGTTTCTACCGCCCTTGCTGCAAGCTCGGGACTCTTCGCGAACTGCCAAAGCGACACCGCCACGTGCCCGCCGGGGCGCACGCTCTTGACGAGCGCCCGCAGAAGCGCCGCCCGCGAATCGGCACCGGGGACGTGGTGGAAGAAGCCGAAGCACACCGCCATATCGACAGACGGCGCTTTGATTGCGCGCCCAATCGAGCCGTCTATCAGTGAGTTTGCGATATCAAGCTTCTGGAAGGCAACGTTGTCGGCGTCGCCCGCGAGCCCATCGCGCGCAAGCTGCTCGCAATCGTCCACCGCGAAGTAGGCTATCGCCGCACCGGGCAACGCCTCTTGCAGAAAACGAAGGAAGCGCCCGTTGCCGCACGCCACATCGAGCACACGAAACGGCTCGCGGGAAAGCTGGCCGG
>JABLTN010021124.1_pt1 | contig 21940 bp, 16 predicted proteins | sample 7160141 | NCBI WGS metagenome assembly JABLTN01 (sample SAMN14651226, study PRJNA627086) | human gut metagenome | isolation source: feces | host: Homo sapiens | reverse complement strand
ATGTGAGACATTTGCAGAAGCGGATCTGCGATCTCCGGCGAACTTTTTAGCAGCTGAATCAACTGTTTCGTGGAGGAATCCATGGGCAGTTGGGCAGCTGCTTTTTTGCTTTCTGGGGATGTTAGGAAAAACTGTGCTTCCATTTGCTGTGCCAGATGCTTGCGGCTGCTATCCATGATATGGCTATATACATCCGTAACCATGTTCGCTTGCGCATGTCCAGTGTCGCCTTGCACTGCCTTGATGTCACCGCCGCTGATTTTGAGTTTCACGCTGGTGCTGCTGTGGCGCAGACTGTGAAAGACAACCGGCCGGAGATTGTTTGTTTGAATGAGTGCTTTCAGTTTTTCACTGATGTTGTGTTCTTCAAATGGCCGTCCGTTGTCCCGCGCAACGACCAGATTGAAATCTTGATACACAGAGCCGATTTCATTCTTTAATGCCATTTGATGCTCCCATGCCTGCCGTAGTGCGTGAATGACAGTAGGCGGTAGATAAATCGTGCGGACACTGCTTTCGGTCTTAGGCGTCTTGAGAACAAGTGTCGTAGTAGACGGTGATTTCTTCTTCCAGAGCGGAAAGGTAAAGTAGACATCATCTCGTCCTTGTTCCCGAAGCTTTTCTAAACTGAGATTGGTGCAACGGCGCAGTTCTTTTTCTACGCGGAGATAGGCACTGTCGTTCTGCATCAGTGCCGGTGTGATGTGTACGCAATCCCATGTCAGACCTAAGATTTCTCCGATACGCATGGAACAGCCGAGAGCGAGCAACATACACAGCTTTAAAATCGGATCGGTGCATACATCTAAGGCATATCGCGCTTCTGCATCGTCCCAAACAGCACGTTTCTCTCTTTTATACTTGGGCAGTTCCACAGTCATAGCGGGATTTGGACCTTTTAAGTAATCCCAGCGAATGGCTTGATTCAGTGCACTGCGGATCGTGCCGTGTACTTTTTCTACAACGCTGGGAGCGATTGTTGTCTGCAAATGTTCTTTGCCTTTGGGACACACAGCAGGCTCTCGCAGAAGCTTTCTATAAAAGCGTTCCAGCCGATGGGTTGTGAGAGATTTGATTGGGATAGCACCAATATACGGGTTGATATAGTGTGTGATTCGGTGCATGGTAGAGGTCAGTGTGCTCTCCGACCAATGGTTTAATCCGTACAGATTAACGTATTCGTCTAACAGCTGAGAAACAGTCATGGTTTCCTGAGCCAATGCATGATTGGCATCTGGATCAACAACAGAAGCAGGTGGAAGCAGTTTGTTGTTTTTCTTTTCTAACAAAATCTGAGCAATCCGCAGATTGGCTTCTTCCTCTGTGTCAAAAGATTCATGAATCAGATCCGGATAATTCGGGCACCGATATGTAATGCGGAATTTATTTCCGTGTTTTGTAGGTTTCATACTGATAAGATGCTCCTTGGATGAGTGATTCATCCGTGCCATACAAGCCTCCTTTACTTTATCGGAGCATTTTTCTGGTGTGAGGCAAGTATAGCACGGATTGTCTGCTGCAGCAAGTTAAGAATTTAAAAACTCTTCCAGTGCAGCGTGGGGAATGCGGATGCTTTTTCCGATACGAATGCTGTGAATCTTTCCGGACTTTACGAGGTCATACGCGGCATTGCGGCCGATTTTCAAAATAGCTGCCAGCTCCGGCACAGTATACACTTCATGATTGCTTTCCATTTCTGCGTCCTCCTTTCTTCATAACCAGACAGTTGATTGGAACGCTGGAAATATGAGAGAAAAGTTAGAACGAAATTGTTCTTGAAAAAGTATGAAAAAACCAAATATTTTGAATAAAATGCTTGGTTTACTCTTGCTAAAATGAAGAAAATATTTTATACTGAAATCAATTCCTAAAAAGACGAAAGAATTAACATTGCGCGAAAGAAGGATGAGATAAGATGAATTTAATTATTAAAATTGAGAATCCACAAGAGGATAGAAATACACCGGACGATATTCAGATGTTAAAAGAAATCCTGAAACGCAGCGGAGTTACGATGCGTGCAGAGGATAGCTTTGGAAGCAAGAGCGTATATCGGTTGAGAGGAAGAGAAGAAAAAATTTGGGAAAAGCTGACACGTGGAGCTGGAGCGAGATCGACGACAAAGAACATCCCGATTCAAAAGATTTTAGAAATTGAAGAAAAATACAAACGAATGCCAAAAGAAAAAGAAGCTGCACTGGCTGCATGCGGCGTACAGCTTCGCAATTACCAAGAGATTAAGAAGAATATTTGTGACTGCTATGGGGATTTACAGAGGGCAATGCAATGCGGCCATGTCTATTTTGTTCGCGTAAAAAAAACGAAATAATTAACAATGCGTATTTATAGATTCAAAACGCACAGATTACATAAGCGAAAAATGAAATTTGCAAAATAGTTTGAAAAACAGACAAAAAGAGAGAAACTATCCAGTATAAGCTGCTGGAAAGTTTCTCTCTTTTTTATAATTTTAAATTTTTATTCTCACATATTTGGAATGAAAGATGGAACAGGAGGATCATAGGATGGCCCTCCTGTTTTTATGTGGATACAGAATAGCTGCATAGAAGCGTGTGGCAAGGCAGGCTGATTGACCAGCTGACAGACGTAAAAAAATATGTCTGTCAGCAAAGAGCAGCAGAGGTTCCGATATCCGGTTACGCGGACATAATCGTGTACGAGTAAACGGGGATATCGGAAAAACAAAATTTTCAGATGACTGAAATCGTGCTCCCCATTTGGGTTGAGCTGTTCAGATCGGATGAAAAATCAGACGATTGGTGCATAACAATCGGAAAACAATAAGAGTGCAGTGCTTCGCTTCAACACAGGTATTCACAATTTCACGATGAAAAAGGACAAAAACTATGGGACATAAGAACAAGCCGAACCGCGGCTCATTGGTAAAACAGGTGCAGGATAGTTTGGACGCAAAACTGCAAATTGGAAGAAAAAAGAAACCGGATAAACTTTCCGGTATTTCTCAGAACTACATTTACAGCTGGGAAACCTATCATTCGTATCTCAAGCATTGCTGCTATTTTGTGAAATGGTGCAAGGAAAATCACGGGTGCAAGACGATAGAACAGTGCAAGGTGTATGCTCCCGAGTGGATGAAAACGAGAGAACATCTGTCTGTGTACACGCAAAAAATGGAAGCCAGCGCGCTGGTGAAATTGTACGGCTGTACATTGGAAGAATTGAATATTCACACTGCTGCTAGGCAAAGAAAAGACATTACACGCAGCCGGAACACGGTCAAGCGAGACAGGCATTTTAGTGAGAGCAATCATGCGGAATTGGTTGCCTTTTGCCGTGCGACAGGTCTGCGGCGCGCAGAACTCAAGGCGTTGCGCGGAACGGCCTTGTATCAGGATCGTTCCGGCTATTATCTGCATATCTCGAGCGGCAGTAAGGGCGGACGGGAACGTTATGCGCCAATTATTGGTGATAAAGATTTGGTTATCCGGCTGTGCAAGCAAGCAGGAGACGGAAAAGTATTTGAAGAGATCCCGTCTGGCGCAGATATTCACAGCTATCGGCGCGATTACGCAACAGCGGTTTACCGGAAACATGCGAGACCGTTGGAACAATTGACCGCAAAAGAAAAATATTACTGCCGCGGAGACCGAAAAGGAGAAGTGTTTGACAGAGCGGCAATGCGGATTACTTCTAATGCACTGGGGCATGGGAGAATTGAGGTAATCGCGGGGCATTATTTGAAGGAGGGGGAAGAAAGTCAAATTTGATTGTGCATTTATATATAAAGCATGATATAATAGAGCACATAAGGAACAAGGAGTGAATCTTCTATGGCGAAAACAAAAAAGACAGCTAATATTGGCTTTGAAAAGCAGATTTGGGATGCTGCGTGTGTATTACGCGGTAATATGGATGCTTCCGAATATAAAAGCGTTGTATTGGGACTGATTTTTTTAAAATATATCTCGGACAGATTTGAAGAAAAATATCAAGAATTAGTGGAAGAAGGAGACGGATTCGAGGAAGATATTGACGAATATACCGCAGACGGAATTTTCTTCGTACCAGAAAACGCAAGGTGGAATGTGATTGCATCAAAGGCACATACACCGGAAATCGGAACAGTAATTGATGAAGCAATGCGTGCCATTGAGAAAGAAAATCATCGACTGAAAAATATTTTGCCGAAAAATTTTGCTCGTCCTGAATTAGATAAACGCAGACTAGGCGATGTCGTTGATTTGTTTACTAATATTCAAATGATAGAACATGGAAGCGAAAAAGATATTCTCGGTAGAACATATGAATATTGTCTGTCCATGTTTGCAGAACAAGAAGGTAAACGTGGCGGAGAGTTTTTCACACCGTCTTGTGTAGTTCGCACATTAGTTGAAGTATTGCAGCCATATCAAGGGCGCGTATATGATCCAGCTTGCGGCAGTGGCGGCATGTTTGTACAGTCGGCAAAATTTGTAGAAAATCACAGCGGTAATATTGGAAATATTTCGATTTACGGTCAAGACTCTAATCCAACTACTTGGAAAATGGCACAGATGAATCTTGCTATTCGCGGTATTGAGCCGGATTTAGGTACATATGCCGCTGATACATTTTTAGATGATCGTCATCCGACTTTACGAGCAGATTATATTATGGCAAATCCTCCATTTAATCTGTCAAACTGGGGAGGAGATAAGCTGCAAGATGATGTGCGTTGGCAGTTTGGCGTGCCGCCGGAAGGAAATGCAAATTTTGCATGGTTACAGCACATGATCTATCATTTAGCACCGAATGGTAAGATTGGAATGGTATTGGCAAATGGTTCACTTTCATCTCAATCTGGCGGAGAGGGAAAGATTCGTGAGAATATTATCAACGCTGATTTAGTGGAATGTATTGTTGCTATGCCAACACAGTTGTTTTACACAACGCAGATTCCAGTGTCTCTCTGGTTTTTAGCCAAAAATAAAAAGCAGCCTAAAAAAACACTGTTTATTGATGCGCGAGATATGGGAACAATGATTTCTCGTAAACTGCGTGAGCTGACAACGAAAGACATTGAACGAATTGCAGATACCTATAAATCGTATGTAGATGGCACGTTAGAAGATGAAAAAGGATTCTGTGCGATGGTTTCTACAGAAGAAATTGCGAAACAGGACTATATTCTCACATCAGGACGTTATGTTGGTATAAAAGAGCAGAAAGATGATGGGGAACCGTTTGAAGACAAGATGAAACGTCTTACTTCGGAACTGTCGGATCTGTTCGAGCAGTCGCACAAGTTGGAAAATGAAATTCGGGAAAAACTGGAGGCGATTGGGTATGCGATCTGAGTGGACAATAAAGAAGCTATCTGAGATTGCAGATATCAATCCTCGCGAGTCATTGACAAAGGGAATCATTGCAAAAAAAGTTGGTATGGACAAATTACAACCATTTTGCAGAGATATTCCATCCTATGAAATGAAAGCTTTTACAGGCGGTACGAAATTTCGCAATGGCGATACTATTATGGCTAGAATTGCCCCGTGCTTGGAAAATGGAAAAACTGCTAAAGTCGATATTCTTGCCGATGATGAAATTGGTTTCGGTTCCACGGAATATATTGTATTTCGAGCAAAAAAAGGTGTAGATGAAGATTTCTTATACTATCTGGTATGTAGCTCAATGGTAAGAGAACCAGCTATTAAGTCAATGGTTGGATCGTCTGGACGACAGAGAGTGCAGACTGATGTGATAAAAAATTTAGACATAGCAGTTCCAGCTTATAAAGAACAAAGTTTAATAGGTGGAATTCTTAGAAATCTGGATGATAAGATAAAAATTAATAATAAGATAAACGATAATTTAGCGGCTTAGAGCTGGACGGCAGAGACATCAATCTCGCCGGACATCAGCTTCGGCAGCAGAGAGTCACGGATTGCTTCTAATCGGCAGTTTTCTTCGTAGTTGGTGCGAATCAACTCATCTATCGGATGAGCGACAGACTCAAACTGGTCAATTTCGGTCACGGGAGGAACATTAATCGGTATGGTATTAAGTGCATCCTTATTGATGGAGCCGAAAACTGTACCCTCGCCATTAAAAACATCGAGCTGAGACCTGAGTGCAAACATCGTATAGAGAATAAAAGAACTGTGACCTGTTTTGCTATGAATAGCACCTAAGCCGCGTCCAATGCAGCATCTCTCATACGCTACATTGAGATCACCCACAGGAGCGCGGACGCTGAGAAGAATATCACCAGCCTCAGCCATGCGTTTAGGTTCGGTAGTAAAAAGATGCCGCTTGGGAAAACGAGACCCAAATTCAGCTCGACCCTGATAGAAAACCTCGCCAATACCATCTTCGTTGTAACTGCTACCACTCGGAGACTGCCCCATTGTGATGACTGCAATATCACTGAGAGTTGCAGAGGTAACATCGTCGTCGGAACTGTTAAGGAACATTTCAGCATACAATGCCATCGCTTGCTGCTGTAAATTATCGTTTTCATTACTAAGGAGTGAAAAATTATGTCATTTACGGAAGAAAAGTTCGAACAGGCAATTATTGAATTGCTTCAAAACCTCGGTTATTCTCACATATATGCTCCAGCTCTGAATCGAGAGGACTTTTCTTCTCCGTTTTTGGACAGTGAGTTATTGAGCAGCATTATTCGTCTGAACAACAAACTTCCGAGAGCAGCAATCGAAGAAGCGTTACATGTATTACATAATATTGATACTGGCAGTTTGGTTCAGAAAAATATGCGATTCACGGAGTATTTGCAGAATGGAATTACTGTCAAATATACTGCAGAAGGTGAAGAACAATCATCCATTGTATATTTGATTGACTATGAGAATATAAAACGAAATACGTTTCAAGTCGTGAATCAATTCACGTTTGTTGAAAATGGAAATAATCGAAGACCAGATATTATTTTGTTTATAAACGGTATGCCGTTGGTTTTGATGGAACTGAAAAGTCCGTCTCAGGAAGATGCTGGCGTAGAAAATGCGTATCATCAGATTAGAAATTATATACAAGATATACCATCTTTGTTTATTTATAACGCGATTTGTGTAATCAGTGATTTATCAACGAATAAGGCAGGTACAATTACTTCCGAATATGACCGCTATATGGAATGGAAAACAAAAGATGGAAGCTATGAAAATACTGCGTTTGCACAATTCGATACGTTCTATGAAGGCATGTTTCAACAGGAACGGTTATTGGATATTCTAAAGAATTTTATTTTGTTTTCTGGTGACACGACAAAACCGATTAAAATTTTAGCAGGCTATCATCAGTATTTTGCTGTGAAGAAAGCCGTTGAAAAAGCGAAAATTGCTACACATACAGATGGTAGAGGTGGCGTATTCTGGCATACACAAGGCAGTGGAAAATCCCTGTCTATGGTTTTTTATGCCCGCTTATTGCAGTCAGTATTAAAAAATCCAACGATTGTTGTTATGACAGATCGCATTGATTTAGATGATCAATTATATGCACAGTTTTGTAAATGTGCACCATTTTTGCGACAAACACCGGTGCAGGCGGAAAGCAAGGAACATTTGAAACAATTGTTAGAAGGACGAGAAGCAAATGGAATTATCTTCACAACGATGTTTAAGTTTGAACGTGGAGAAAATCCTCTGTCTGAGCGTAGAAATATTGTTGTAATGGCTGATGAAGCGCATAGAGGTCAGTATGGATTTAATGAAAGACTCGTCTTGACAGAGAATGAAGCTGGAGAAAAAGAAGCACATTTAAAAGTTGGAAATGCAAGAATCATTCGTGAAGCTCTTCCAAATGCAACATTTGTTGGATTTACAGGAACACCAATTTCTGAAAAAGATCGTAATACAAGAGAAGTATTTGGCGACTATATTGATATTTATGATATGACGCAGGCTGTGGAAGATGGTGCGACTCGTCCGGTATACTATGAGAGCCGTGTTATTCATCTGAAATTAGACCAGGACACGTTGGCTTTGATTGATTCTACATATGATTTACTGGAACAGCAATCAGATGCAGCTACTATTGAGAAAAGCAAGAAAATGCTTGGACAGATGGAGAGTGTTTTGGGAGCAGAACATACAATAGAATCTTTGTGTGATGATATTGTTACTCATTATGAAAATTATAGAGCTAATCTGCTAACGGGAAAAGCAATGATTGTAGCATACTCCAGATCAATTGCTATGAAAATATATCAGAGATTATTAAAAATTCGCCCAGGGTGGAAAGAAAAAATTGGTGTTGTAATGACTGGAAACAACAAAGATCCGGAAGAATGGAAAGAAATTATCGGAACAAAAGCACATAAAGAAGAATTAGCAAGAAAATTTAAGGATAATAACGATCCAATGAAAATTGCTATTGTTGTAGATATGTGGCTGACGGGATTTGATGTACCATCTCTTGCAACAATGTACATTTATAAACCCATGCGAGGCTATAATCTGATGCAGGCAATTGCACGTGTAAATCGTGTGTTTCAAGATAAAGAAGGTGGCTTAATAGTTGATTATGTCGGTATTGCATCGGCATTAAAATCTGCTATGAAAGAATATACTGCACGCGATCAGAGCAGATATGGGGATATGGATATAGCAAAACAGGCATATCCGAAATTTCAAGAAAAATTACAAGTATGCAGAGATCTTTTGCATGGATTTGATTTCAGCGGATTCGCAGATGGTACACCGCTTACAATGGCAAAACTAATTGCGGATGGTGTAAATTTTATTTTAGATGCACGAGAAACGCGAAGAAAAGATCTTTTCCAAAAAGAAGCCATGTTGTTAAGACAAGCACATTCACTTTGTTTGAGCATGACGACAGAAGTTGAACGACATGACGCTGCATTTTTTGAAGCATTGCGATCCACTGTAGCTAAGGTATCTTATAGCGGAGAAAAAGGAAGAGCACTGTCCTTAAAAGAGATAAATGATCAAATCAATGAACTTTTGAAAGCGAGCATTCAAAGTGAAGGTGTTATAAATTTATTTGACAGTAAGACTGCTGGAGAGGATTTCTCTCTGTTTGATCCAAATATCTTGGAAGAAATTTCGAAGATGAAAGAAAAAAACATTGCAGTTGAGCTACTGAAAAAACTTATGGCAGAACAAATTCGAGTATATAAGAGAACAAATGTTGTGCAATCTCAGAAATTTTCTGAGAGAATCGCCGAATTGATGAACTCTTATTATAACGGATTGATTACTAATGAAGAGGTTATTAAGGAACTTCTGAAAACGGCGCAAGAGATTGTAGCATTACAGAAAAAAGGGCAAGATCTCGGCTTAAATGAGGAAGAAATGGCTTTCTATGATGCATTGACGAAGCCAGAAAATATAAAGGATTTTTATGAGAATGACGAGTTAATTGCATTAACAAAAGAGTTAACCGAAATGTTGCGCAAAAATCGTACAATCGACTGGAATAAAAAGGAAACCGCTCGGGCACATATGCGTAAGTTGGTGAAGCGGTTATTAAAGAAGCATCGTTATCCACCGGAGCAGTATGAAAATGCGATTAGCATAGTTATCAGTCAGTGTGAAATGTGGACGGATAATATAAGTTGATATAAAGATATGTTTTGTTGCTAAAAATTACTTTTTGGGTTTACTTTATAATAGCATAGATGTATAATATAAAATACAATGAAAAAGGAGGTCGAATGATGACGAATTTGATGATAAAAAATATCCTTATAGAAAAAAGAATATATGCGTTATATCATGCGAATACAGTCTTGACATCATGTACGTTTTTGGAATACGGTGCATTGTTATCCAGAGAACTCGTAGAAAAATATGGCTTAAGACAAACAGAACAATATTCAGATCACCAAGATAAAATACTAGGTGTATATGGAGATTTATTTTTTGATTCCGTTGATATTGCGAATAGGATAAAGGCACCTAATCTTTATGGACCCGTTGTATTTGAATATTCAATTGATTTTATTGATGGCTTGCAGAGCGACGATATTAGAATCACAAGAGATAATCCGGTTCATTGGTGGACTGGAATGAATGCCAATAAAAAATATTTCTACACAGAAGAAGAATTGAGACGAGAATATAGGTTAGGCGAATTCAAACAGCATTTTACTGTCAAAAATCAGAGTAAGGGATTGGGATTTAAATATCTTAGAAGAATTATTTTAGACGATCCGGGAGAAAAATACCAAGATATATTTAATAGGGCGAAAGAAAGAATAGAACAATTTCTCTATATGAACGCTACTAATGTAAGATTGGAAATTCGAGATGTGAAAAGAATACAAGATGAATATGCGACTAAATCTCAGGATAAAATAGAAAAGCTGTTTGGAGTGTAATGAGGTGAATGATATGGATTTATATGCGGCAGACAACGAAAATATGCATTTAATTGCCAGAGTGCATCCAGAAGAACGTGAAAGCGGAATATGCAAGAGAGATCCTTTTCAACGAGATAGAGATAGAATTATGCATTCTAGAGCTTTCAGAAGAATGATGCACAAAACGCAAGTTGTTAATGCAAACATGGGAGATCATTATAGAAATCGTCTTACGCATACATTAGAAGTTTCACAAATAGCGCGATCTATTGGAAAAGCTCTGCACCTAAATGATGAATTAATTGAAGCAATTGCTTTGGGACATGACTTAGGACATACTCCATTTGGCCATGTTGGAGAGCGGACATTAGATGATATATTAACTGGAAAGATTGACATAGAATATGATGTAAAAAAAGTTCTTGCACATGGAGAACGCTTTAAACACAATTTTCAATCTGTACGCGTTGTAGAGAGTTTAGAAGATAGATGTGAAGAATATTCAGGATTAAATCTTACATTTGCTGTTAGAGAAGGCATATTAAAACATACAAAGACAAAGATAGATGGTGAAAAGGTTGTTTATTATAATAGCGATTATGAGCAATACAATTTAGAAGCTCCTTCATGCACTTTAGAAGGGCAAACTGTTGCAATAGCTGATGAAATTGCCCAATGTTCTCATGATTTGGAAGACGGATTTCGATCTGGAATTATTACATGGAAGGACATAAAGAATGATGATTTGATTAATCATGTGCAGATATATTATTCTATAGAAACGCCTAAAGATACTGATATGATGACGTATATTCTGAGGAATTCTATAATAAAACATTTAGTAGGCTATCTGATTAATGATGTCTGTGAGTCATCGGTCAAAAATATAAAAAAAGAAATTCAAAATGGAAAAATAAATAACGGAGAGTTAGAAAATCTTGTAATTAATTTTTCTAGCAAAGTACACAATTTGGTAGAAAATTGCACAAATACTATGAATGAATATATTATAAATTCTGAAATGATAAGTGTATCTGATGCAAAGGCGGAATACTTTATAAAACAATTGTTTAAAGCTTATGTGCATCATCCGAAACAACTTCCTGATTATATATTGAATCGCTATCAAAAGCAGACTGGAAAAAAAATTACGCGTGCAAAAATGAACGAAGATGAAGTAAGAGCAGATCCTATTTTCTGGAGAATAGTGTGCGATCATATTTCTGGGATGACAGATCAGTTTGCGTCTCGAGAGTATAAACGATTATACATGCCGGACTATGTATGATATAGATTTATAATCTTAACAGAGTAATGAAGAAGAGAGCTTTAATATCTTCTGCCAGTAACCACTATTGTCCACTTACATCTAGCTTCAATTTGATTGTTGCGTGATCTATCCGGATCAAATGACGGATAATTTCATTTACATAAAAATTAGTTGGCTAGCCTGATTGCCCCTCACTGGAGAACTATAAATGGTAGATATGCACAAAAGAGCCGCTATAGGATGAAACTTAATAGGATTGACGAAGCGAAAGCAAAGACAGTCCTGTTTTGAGTACGATACGTTCGAGGTTGTAAAAGTAAATGTAGTCATTGATTAGTTCATTGGCTTCCTTAAAAGTTTCTGGATTGTGTCGGTTAACGCGTCTGGATTTGATTTAAGAGCACGGTGTAAAAGCCGTGCTTTTTGCCTGCATAAAAGATGTTATATCAGAGTATCGAAATACGGAGAGCATGAACTGCCGTAAGGATGAGGTCCAGAAGCTAATGATATATTTGCTTAGACTTAAACGAACTGAATGTAATAGAAAAATAACAGCAATAGGGCAAACATTTAATTTAGGAAAATTGAAGAAAGAGTAATATTTTATTTATCCATATAGAACGTTTGACTTCTCTTTGTGGGGAATGCTCGACTTTGCTGAATTTATTTGACATAACGTTATGTAATAACTTATATCGGGATAAGATGGGAAATAATGATATAAGTTAAAAATTATAGCCCAGAAAAACTCAATTGAAGTTGTCGCTTTGGGAACAATTTGGGAACAAATCCCTGCTTCTTCTGGGAACAATTCGGGAACAAATGGGACAAAACGGTATAATTTGGGAACATCGAAGTTCGGGAAAATCCTTATTTAGTACATAATAACATGATATAACACCAGAAAAAGTTCGATAAAACGGTCGGATTGCTGTTGGTAAGGATGAGGTCGGCAGTTCAAATCTGCCTAGCAGCTCCATTAGAAGCCTGATTTCGTAAGAAATCAGGCTTTTTTGGTACTTTTGAAGCCGCTTAATAAATGAGGTTTCGTTCGTGGGAACATTTGGAAACAAACAGGAGCAATTCCTATTTGCTGCCTTTCAAAATATGAGACATTTGCAGAAGTGGATCTGCGATCTCCGGCGAACTTTTTAGCAGCTGAATCAGCTGTTTCGTGGAAGAATCCATGGGCAGCTGGGCGGCTGCTTTTTTGATTTCTGTAATCGGATTTGTATATGGTGATGCGGCATAGAAATCGCATAAATAGATAACGCCATAACTATTTGATACGGAATCAAAGCAGAATGCCGTTGCATTACTAATAGAAACATATTGGAAAGAAAAGACAACAATTCAAATAAAACGGATGATCCGGAATAGGCCTATGAGAAGATGCTTCCGTCTGCGTACTGCTGCCACTTCAGCGATGATTTGATTTATACCGATCCTCTGGGTGTACATATTGTCGGTGCGGCACAAGGACAGGGCACGATGGACTGCAAACGCATGATCGACATGATTCGGGAAAAGTCCCCGATGGACAAAATCATTATGGAAAATGAAATTGCCTTCCTGAGCAAGGATGAGATGATTGCAGACTTTGAGGTTATTCGTTTGGTCAAGGCAGCGCTGACGCCGTTTGAAGTCAATGAAGAAACGCTGTGTCTCGACGACATCAAGGAACAGGCACATACCGGCAGCTTTGTTGCTTGTGATTATACACTGGATTATTTTATGGACTTGTACATGCCGCACATCGGCGGCAGAGGTGCAAAAACCAAGAGTCCAACGTATTATGAGGACAGCATTCAGGAAGAAATCGAACGATTGATGGATGAATTTGAGGATAACCGTCCGGAACTGGACGCGGATACAAAGGTGCGTGTCAGAACTGTGCTACTGAAATCCGGCTTGCCGGCTGATATTCTGGATCGAATTGAAGCAATGTAAAAATACAAGTCGGATTCGAAGATCAGAGCTATTTTACCCGTATTTTCAAACGCCAAGTCGGTGTTCCACCCGGAAAATACCGTGCGAATAACCTGACTGCATAATCCGTGCAATCCCTCTGTCGTGGGACGGAGGGATTTTTCTTGCAAATGATAAAAAACACTTGACCTAAACCTGACTTGAGGTGCTATAATGCCCATGATGAACAGAAACGCACCGAAAATAAGGAGGATACCTCATGTATTTGGAACGAATTGACGGCCCGAACGATGTGAAAAAACTCAGCTTGGAGCAAATGGATGTGCTGGCGCAAGAGATGCGGGAGGCTCTGTTTCGTAAGCTCAGCAAGCATGGCGGACACTTTGGTCCAAACTTTGGTATGGTCGAAGCGACGATTGCACTGCATACCGTGTTTGATTCTCCAAAGGATAAAATGGTCTTTGACGTTTCGCATCAGAGTTATTGCCACAAGATGCTGACCGGAAGAAAAGACGCCTTTTTGTATGAGGCGCACTATGACGATGTATCCGGTTACAGTGAACCGAGTGAGAGCGCGCATGATTTTTTTGTGATTGGACATACCTCCACTTCCGTCAGCTTGGCCTGCGGTCTGGCAAAGGGCAGAGATTTGCTCGGCGGCAGCGAGAACATTATTGCGATTATCGGAGATGGTTCGCTGAGCGGCGGCGAAGCGCTCGAAGGTCTGGATTTTGCGGCAGAGCTGAACAGCAATCTGATTATTGTCGTCAATGACAATGACATGTCCATCGCAGAAAATCACGGCGGTCTGTATCAGAATTTGAAGCAGCTGCGCGATACAGACGGAAAAGCAGCGTGCAATTTGTTCCGCGCGATGGGACTGGATTATGTATTTGTCAAGAATGGCAATGATATCCCGTCTTTGATTGAAGCATTCAAGCAGGTAAAAGACAGCACATATCCGGTTGTTGTACACATCTGCACACAAAAGGGCAAAGGATATGCGCCGGCTGAACAGGATAAGGAAACTTGGCATTGGTGTATGCCGTTTGATCCGGAAACCGGCAAGCCGCTGCTGGCCGATGCGGGCGAGGACTATTCCGAACTGACCGCACAGTATTTGTTGGAAAAGATGAAGAAAGATCCGGCAGTGGTTGGTATTACCTCTGCGACGCCGCCGATTTTGGGCTTTACGCCGGACAGAAGAAAGCTGGCAGGCAAACAGTTTGTAGATGTCGGCATTGCAGAAGAAACAGCAGTTGCATTGGCTTCCGGCATCGCAGCCAATGGCGGTAAGCCAGTATACGGTGTATACAGCACATTTATTCAGCGCACCTATGATCAGCTGTCACAGGATTTGTGTGTCAACAGCAATGCTGCGACAATACTGGTCTTTGCGGCATCGGTATATGGTATGAACGATGTGACCCATCTGGGCATTTATGACATTCCCATGATGGCGAATATTCCGAATCTGGTCTATCTTGCGCCGACAACCAAGGAAGAATACATGGCGATGCTGGATTGGAGCGTGGAGCAGAACAATGTTCCGGTGGCAATCCGCGTGCCAATGCAGGTCGTAACTTCCGGCGTGCCGTGTACCAAAGACTTCTCTCAGTACAATACGTATGAAGTGACGCAGAAGGGCAGCCGCGTTGCTGTCATCGGTCTCGGCAATTTCTATACATTGGGACAGGAGACAGCACAAGAGATTGCAAAGCAGACGGGCGTGCAGCCGACCGTGATCAATCCGATGTATATCACCGGTGTTGATGAAGAACTGCTGGAGAGCCTGAAGGCAGAACATGATATTGTCATCACGGCAGAAGACGGCATTCTGGACGGAGGCTTTGGCGAAAAGATTGCACGCTTCTATGGACGCTCTGACATGAAGGTGCTCAACTATGGTCTCAAGAAGGAATTTCTGGATCGCTATGATGCAGAGGATGTAGTCAAGCGCAATCGTCTGACAGCGGGACAAATCGCAGAAGATGTGATTGCCCTGTTATAAGCAGCAAAACGATGAAAACGGAATTGGAGTATGTTCCAATTCCGTTTTTTCTATGGCGCAATGACAACGGGTGTGATACGATTAGAAGAAATGAAAGCGGGAGGCTGGTATTATGAAACAAATTTTACTCATAGCAACCGGAGGAACCATCGCGTCGGCACCGACGGAACAGGGGCTGACACCGGCGTTAGACGAAAAACAACTGCTTTCCTATCTGCCGGATCTTTCATCCTTGTGTCAGTTGACCGGCATTTCGGTTATGAGTATTGACAGCACCAACATGAATCCAGCGCGCATGGGCATCTTGGCACAGACCATTGCACAAAATTATGACAGATATGACGGCTTTGTGCTTGCGCATGGCACGGATACCATGGCGTACAGCGCTGCGGCACTGACTGTGATGCTGCGGCATCTCGGCAAGCCGGTCGTGCTGACCGGTTCGCAAATTCCCATAGAGGCGCAGGATACCGATGCAAAGAAAAATCTGTTCGATGCAATTTGTTTTGCTTGTGAAGCGGTGCGCGGTGTTTTTGTCGCCTTTGACGGAAAAATCATACATGGCGCACACGCGACGAAGTGCAGAACACGCAGTCGCGATGCGTTCGCCAGCATCAATTTTCCGGTGATTGCCTATGTTGAAAATGGACTTGCCGCATATACACAGCAAATACAACAAACTGCTTTCTGGCATAGGATGCACGAAAAAACAGCGGATTCGTTTTGCGCGCAGCCGGAGCTGTGTCGGGATGTTTTTGTTCTCAAACTGTTTCCAGGCATGAGGGCGGAAATTTTTGACTATATCAGACAGAACTTTCGCGGCGTTGTGATAGAGAGTTTTGGTATTGGCGGCATTCCAAATGAGCAGCCGGATTTGCTAGGAAAAGTACAGGAACTGGCGCAGGCGGGTCTTGCAGTGGTTGTCACCACGCAGTGTATGTATGAGGGCGTCGATTTGGACATTTACGCCGTCGGCAAGAGCTTGGCAAAACAAAAAATCATTGTTGCGGGAGACCAAACGACGGAGTTCCTCGTTATGAAGCTTATGTGGGCGCTGGCGCATTTTGACTCCGTCGATGTGGTCAAAAAATACATGGAGACAAATGGTGACCAAAAATAAGACACCATCGAAACAAAAGCGAGAAAAAACTGAGAAAAATAAGAAATCGGCAAAAAGAAACACAACTGCACAGAAAAATCCGAGAATATAGACAAATCATGTTGTAGAAATTGTTCGGTAAATCCAAAAAAATGCTGTTTTTTCACAAGAAAAATCGAGGTATCATAACAGAGCAAACAGAAAAGCACGTGTGGAGAGCAAACTACTTTTTATTTGCAAAGTGTGTGAAAGACTATATAAGAGAGGGAAAGTGAAACTATGGCATTTACACTGATTACATTTGTTGCATTTACCATTCTGGTTGCTGTCATCTCCTATGTGAAGACAAAAGGTGACGATCAGACAACCGCAGACGGATATTTTCTGGCGGGTCGAGGCCTGCCGGGCTTTGTCATTGCAGGCTCGCTGCTGCTGACCAATCTATCCGCCGAACAGCTTGTCGGCACCAATGGCCAGACTTGGGCTGTTGGTATGAGTCCGATGGCATTCGAAGTGCTGGCGGCAACGGCATTGATTGTGCTGGCGCTGTGGGCAGCGCCGCGGTATCTGAAGAGCGGCATCACAACCATTCCGGAATTGATTGGTCTGCGTTTTGACCGTTCCACCAAGCTGTGGTTCTGCATTGCATATATTATTTTGTATCTGGTTGTTCAGATTCCGGTTATCCTGTATTCCGGTTCACTGGTATTTGAAAATATCTTCAATCTGTCGGGACTGTTGGGCATCACCAAGTTCCAGTCGATCTGTGTTCTGTGTATTGCAATCAGCGTTGTCGGATCTATTTACGCTATCTTCGGCGGACTCAAGGCGGTTGCCGTTTCGGATACAGTCAACGGTGTCGGCCTGCTGATTGGCGGTTTGATGATTCCGTTTTTTGCGCTCAATGTACTGGGTCACGCTGCCGGCAGTGAGAGCGCCATTGCCATTCTGGACGGCTGGAAGTATCTCGTTGCCAATCATGCAGATAAGCTGAACTCTATTGCACCGATCAATGCAGAGGCTCCGGCTGTTCCGTGGCCAACGGTATTCACTGGTCTGGTGTTCTTGGGCTTACAGTCTTGGTGCACGCATCAGTCGTTTATTCAGCGTGTTCTCGCCGCAGAAAATTTGAAAGAAGCACAGAAGGGTGCACTGTATTGTGCCTTTTTGAAAATCGCAGGCTTTATGTTCCTTGCCCTGCCGGGTGTCATTGCATATGCGCTGTTTGAACTGCAGGGGGATCAGGTTTCTATGATGGATGATGCATATCCGCATCTGGTTACACAGGTAATTCCGGCACCGCTCATGGGCTTCTTTGCTGCGGTTATGTTCGGCGCGATTCTGTCTTCGTTTAACTCGGTACTCAACTCCGTCAACACCATGTTCACCATGGATATTTATCATGAGTATATCAATCCAAAGGCATCGGAAGAAAAGCTCGTCGATGTCGGCAAGAAGATTGGCATTGTATTCGCAGTCGCTACAACAATTGTCGGCCCGATGGTATATTTCTTCCCGGCAGGACTCAAGACCTTCTTGGATTCGTTTGTTATGCTGATTGGCCTGCCGGTTCTGTCTGCAGTATTTGGCGGTTTCTTCTTCAAGTATCTGCCAAAGTATGCGGCAAAGGTTATTATGGTGTTCCATGTCGTTGTATATGGTCTGTTTATGCTTTTTGCTCCGTCTTATCCGGGCGGCGGCACCATGCATTATCTGTATGCGGTTGCTGTCCTGTGGCCGATTGAGCTGATCATCATGGCGATTATGAACAAGCGCAACAAAAAAGCACATCCGGACATGCAGGCATGGGAACAGAAGGATGTGCAGGCAGTCGATTTGACACCGTGGAAGTATCGCAAGATTGTCTCGATTGTTATATTGATTTGTGTTGTCGCTGTATACATCTTCTTCTCCCCAGTGGGAATTGGCGTGGCATAAGCGCCGAATTACTGAGATAATTCCAATCCTTTTTTATCGGCAATTTGCCGGAAGGCAGATTGCCGAATCTCTCCAAAACAAAAGTCTCCGTATCCGAGTGTGTGATGCGGAGACTTTTTTGGCGCAGAAATCAAAAAATAACACAACATCAAAAGAAAAACCACAAAATATCCGGGAGACATGGAGAGAAAATCTAAAAATAAGAGAATTTTTTGAGAAATTAGGCAGATTGCACAGGAAACATTCGTAGACAAACTGCGCAAAATCCAAAGAGAGCCGCGTTTTTTCTTTATTTTTGTCGAGATATAATAGCATCACAAGAGAAAACAACCTATTGGGTTGGTACTATGTGAGAGGAGACCACAAATATGAAAGTAGGCATTATTGGTGCCGGCCGTATCGGCAAGGTACATGCAAAGAACATCTCGATGTTTGTTCCGGAGATGGAGATCAAGACCATTGCAGATCCGTTTGCAAACGACGCAACGAGAGAGTTCGCTGCACAGTATCATATCCCGAATGTCACGACTGACGCGGCTGATATTTTAGAGGATCCGGAAATTGAAGCAGTCCTGATTTGCTCGTCTACGGACACCCATTCACACTTCATCATCGAGGCTGCAAAAGCAAAGAAGCATATCTTCTGTGAGAAGCCGATTGACTATGATCTGAATAAGGTACATGAAGCAATCAACGCGGCAAAGGATGCAGGTGTCAAGCTGCAGATTGGTTTCTGCCGTCGCTTTGACCACAACCATCGCGCTGTATACGATATGGTACAGCAGGGCAAGGTTGGCAAGGTCAATCTGATTAAAGTGTCCTCCCGTGATCCGGAGCCGCCTCCGGTATCCTATGTTAAGGTATCCGGCGGTATCTTCTACGATATGATGATTCACGACTTTGACATGGTTCGCTTCCTTGCAGGATCTGAGGTTACAGAAGTATCTGCATATGGTTCTGTCCTGGTAGATCCGGGCATTGGAGAAGCAGGCGATGTCGATACCGCTGTTGTCACCTTGAAGTTTGAAAACGGTGCCATTGGTGTGATTGACAACTCCCGCAAGGCGGTTTACGGCTACGATCAGCGAGTCGAAGTATTTGGCTCCGAAGGCTGTGCACAGGATGAAAATGATATTCCGAACACGGCTGTTCTGTCTACCGCAGAGGGAACAACCTATGGCACTGCTTATAAGGTTATGTGGGATCGTTATACCGGCGCATTTGTTGCAGAGATGCAGGCATTTGCACAGGCAGTGGCAAACGACACAGAGACACCGGTTACCGGCGAAGATGGTCTGTATCCGGTACTGATGGCAGCAGCTGCAACCAAGTCGCTGCATGAAGGCCGTCCGGTTAAAATTTCGGAGGTAGAATAATGGCACTGAGAAAATGCGCGTGCATTGATACCCTGTACACCGAGCTGGATTGGCTGGATCGTTTTCAGGCAGCAAAGGATGACGGATTTGAAGCTGTAGAGTTCTGGGATTGGCGCATTCGTGATCTGGATGCAACGAGAGAAGCCGCTCAGAAGGCTGGCATTGCAATTTCCGGTTTTAACGGAGATGCAGATTATTCTCTGGTCGATCCGACACACAAGAAGCCGTATCTCGCTTACCTCAAGCAGTCCATTGACGCGGCAAAGAAGGTTGGCGCAGCCAGCGTGACGATTCATTCCAACGCGCTGGGAGATGGCGGCATCGTTGTCAATCACTATGACAACCTGTCTCATACCGTCAAGCTGTGCTCGATGTATGACACGCTGCTGGCTTGTGCAAAGCTGGCAGAGGAAGAGGAAATCAATCTGAATCTGGAAGCGCTGAATATTACAACCGACCATGTCGGAAATTTCCTTGCAACGACACAGATGGGTGCAGAGATTTGCCGCCTGATTGGTTCTCCGCGGCTCAAGCTGCTGTATGATGTATACCACATGCAGATCAATGAGGGATGCATCTGCGATACCATCACAAATTATGCGGATCAGTTCGGTCACATTCATGTGGCAGACGCACCGGGCAGACATGAGCCGGGCACGGGCGAGATCAACTATACCAAGGTTATTCGTCATCTGGAGGCATGCGGCTACACGGGCAGAGTGGGCTATGAGCTGTTTCCGGAGACCGACACCAAGACGGCGGTTGCAGCCATCATGCAGCATTGCTAATGGATTCTAACAGCAGGTAGGGCTGTTGAATAAAAATCCACAGGAAAGAGAAAAGGAGAAGAATTATGAAAATGAAGCGTTTTGCAGCGATGCTTTTGGCAGGCACTATGCTGACCGGTCTGTGCGCTTGCGGCAGTTCCGGCGGAAACAAGACGGCTGGTTCCGGTTCTTCCGGCGATGAGCTGAAGGTCAGTGTCGTCCTCAAGACTGAGGCATCCGAGCACTGGCAGCTCATCAAGGCAGGCTGTGAACAGTACGAGAAGGACAATCCGGGCGTCAAGGTTGATGTCAAGGGTCCTCCGTCTGAAACTTCCTACGATGAACAGACCAACATGATTGACACCGATATCAACGGCGGCGGTTATGATGCGTATGTTATCGCTCCGCTGCAGTCGGATTCTGTAGCGGCACAGATTGCAGCGACCGACAAGCCGGTTATTGCACTGGACACCAACATCAACTCGGACAAGGTTGTCTCTTTTGTTGGTACCGGCAATGAAAAGGCTGCGAAGATGGGCGCAGAAAAAGCAGTTGAAGAAGCAAAGGCAGCCGGCTGGGACAAGGTTGAGTGCATTGAGATTGCAGGTGTGCAGGGCGATGCTACCAACACTGCTCGTATGACCGGCTACAAAGAAGGCATTGAAGAAGCTGGCGGCACCTTCCTCGAGAAGGAAACCCAGTACGCAGACGCAGTGGCAGATAAGGCTGTAAACTCCATGGAAGCGATCATGCAGACGCATCCGGAAGGTGTGGCAATCATCTGTGCAAACAACGACGATATGGCTTGTGCAGCTGCAAAGGCAGCAAAGGGCAACAAGGCATATGAAAAGACCATCTTCCTCGGATTCGATGGCTCTACCAGTGCTTGTCAGGCAGTTCTGGACGGTTCTCTGACGCTGACCTGTGCACAGCAGCCGTATGACATGGGCTATAAGGCTTGTGAGACTGCGGTAAAGGCTGCAAAGGGCGAGTCGGTTGACAATGTAGATACCGGCACAGAGATTATCGAAAAGGATAATGCACAGGCTCGCATTGATAAGATGAACGAGTATCTGGCAAAGATCAAGTAAGTATTTCGCGTTTGTCCGTCATTTAACCGACAAGGAAAGTGGAACAGACGGCATCCGCTGTCTGTTCCATTTTTTCATTACAGAAAAGGGTGAAAATCAATGAGTGAATATGTAGTAGAATTAAAAAATACGACAAAGATATTCCCCGGT
>JABLTN010065923.1_pt1 | contig 22183 bp, 10 predicted proteins | sample 7160141 | NCBI WGS metagenome assembly JABLTN01 (sample SAMN14651226, study PRJNA627086) | human gut metagenome | isolation source: feces | host: Homo sapiens | reverse complement strand
GGTGATTTCCGAGACATTAAGCTCGACTTGGCAGGCGGCAGTTTATTTACTGCTGATGAAATGTCAACTCAGTCGGCTACATCTTTCGGAGTCTCAATAGCCACCGACGGAAGCGCGACTCGTGTTGCGGCAGATGCAACGGATGCTAATGTTGCGATTTCATGCAAGTATCATGACAATCAACATGGAGTGACCAACTTCAAGGCAACAGTCCCTGTAACAGGTCCCGTAAAAATCACAATGGGTAATTGTTTCTATGGTAGTACTGCCACTGTAAAAGACGCACAAGGAACTACCATCGGAACAATTAATGTAAAAGAAGCAGGAAATTGCTGGCATGGTAACAAAACCGCCAATGTAACCTCTTGCGTTTACAAAGGCACAGAAGCCACTACCCTTACTATAGAAGGTGGAGGCTATGTTCCTTATTTGGCAGTTGAGGCTGTAAACGCTGCCGACTTGGCAAGTGACATTACCCTCACTTACTCTTTAGGAACGACGACAGCAGAAGGAACTCTTCCTGCAAGCGCAAAGGTAGAAGTGGGAAGCAGTTATACTCTTCCTGTCAATACCACACTCTACGTAGCAGGCAGCACTCTCACTGGCTGGACAGATGGCACCAACACCTACAAGCCTGGTGAAACCATCACTGCTCCAAGCGCAAGCGCTACGCTGACCCCAGTGTTCACTGCCAACACCAAGTCGCTTGCCGACCGCACAGAGGCAACCACCCTCACCTATTACTTCGGTCACAAGTATGGTGCCCAGGATATCAACTATCAAGGAAAGAAAGGCATTTTGGTAACCCAGGCTACTGTCGATGGTGAAACCATTGATGTAAAGATAGACCTTGATGGAACACCAAGCGGAGCTAAGTTCAACAATGCAGGCCGTACAGACGAATGGGCACAGATGAATGCAAACGGCATCATCACCGTACCTTCTTGCAAAGGTGCAACCATCGAAATGGCTGCATACGGCAACATCACAACGACAACAATTGATGGTCAGGCAGAATATACTTCAGGTAAAGTCATCAGCCAGACCATCGCGTCAAGTGCTGAAACAGTGAACATCGTCATTGGCGATGGTTCATACTATAGCTATTTGAAGATTACCCTTCCTGTCGTTGCAAGCAAACCTGCTGGCAAGACTTTCAACAACGAGGCTGCCAGCGTCGTATTTGCTATGAACGACCTCAGTAATGCAAGTGCCAACACAACCTCTCCAACTGATGCTTTCAGCACCATTGCATTTGATTACGGAGCAAACTTATCTTTGAAAGGAATTCTCGAAATTACCAAGGCGGATGGTACCGCATCAGGTATCAAAGGTCTTAAAATAAATAATGACTCAGGAACTAAGCAAACTGAACTCAACTGGTTGGTTCGTCCTGCTGCAGGACTTACTTTCACCCCTACCAAGGTGAGCGGTTATGTAAATCGCTGTGGTACGAATGTAGAAAACGGAATCGTTATCAGCGCCCATAAGGCAAACGGAGAAGTAGTAGCACTGGGCACCTATACCGCTTGGCGTCAAGGCAAGGCTACATCAGATCAAACTTACGATGACACCGCTATCCATCAGTTTGAAATCACACTGACAGCAGAGCAGCAGGCAGCCTTGGCTGGTACCGATGGCTTCTATCTGACATCTACTATCGGCGTAGCTAAAAATAAGCAGGCAGTTTTCGGTCCTGTTACTATCGAAGGCACCGTCAACGGAACACTCGTTGCAGTAAACAAATACAAACTCTCTGTCGTTACCAACCCTGAAGGCATCACAGACATTACCGTCTATCCTAAGTCTGACGAATATCAGGAGAACGACGAGGTAACACTGACTGCAGCCGATAAATTCGGTTATAATTTTGTCAACTGGACCGACAAGAACGGCACAGTGCTTTCTACTGAGAGCAAATTCAAATATACTGTAACAGAAGACCAGACTCTCACTGCCAACTATAAGAAGGTAAAGACCTATGCGCTCGACGTAAACGTAGAAGGTGGAGCCAAGGACTATATGGTGACTCTCTCTCCTGCCCCAGAGATGGTAGATGGCAAGAAGATGTATGAAGAAGGTACAGAGGTGACTCTCACCGCTACTGGCAACGACATCATCGACTTCAACAACTGGAGCAATGGTGAGACAACAGCAGAAATCAAGACGACAATGAATGCAGACCAGACTTTCACTGCCACATTCTCATCTAAGGACTACATCGTGGCATGGGACTTCTATCAGGAAGGCAAGGAAGGTCGCACTGCCGACTTTGCTGCAGCCGACAATGACGCTGTACAGCTCGTACTCCGTGATGCAGAAGGCAACTCATACGGCTGGCTCGACAAGAGCAACACGGCTGGTGGTTACGAAGGCAAGAATGCAGCTGTCAACTGGACCAAGACTACAACAAAGGCTCTGGGTGAAACCTACTGGCAGACCAAGTTCAACGCCACAGCATTCACCGACATCAAGGTAAAGAGCAGCATGCTCTACAACTATAATGCTTACGAGACCTACAATGTAGAGTACTCTCTTGATGGCGAGAAATGGACCAAGGTTGGCGCCATCGCTATGCCAGGAGCCAAGGCTTGGACAGCAGGCGAGTTCACTCTCCCTGCCGAAGCCAACAACCAGGCAGCAGTATTTGTTCGCTGGATTGCCGACAAGACTTCATCTGTCAAGGGAACAACAGGAACCAACGACGGTATCGCTCTCGCTCAGATCTATATCACAGGTACGGCCAAGCTCTTCGATGACGGCACAGCTCCTGTTCTCCAGAGCCAGGTACCTGCAATAGGTGCAACCAATGCTTCAGCCAATGGTAAGATTGTATTGACCTTCGATGAGAAGGTAAAACTGACTGAAAGTGCCAAGGCAACCCTCAATGGTCAGGAGTTGACAGGTACCGTATCTGGCAAGACCATCACCTTTGCCTACAAGGGATTGAGCTACGCTACAGAATATACCTTCGCTCTCGCAGCAGGTTCTGTAGCCGACTTGACCGACAATGCCATACAGAGCGACATCACCTTCAGCTTCACCACCAAGGAGAAGCCTGCAGTAGCAAAAGCTCTGTATGATTTCATCGTACCAACAGACGGTTCATTCACAGAAGCTCTCGCAGCAGCTGCCAAGCGTGCTGATACCAGCAAGCGTTTCCGCATCTTCATCAAGCAGGGCGACTACAAGATTCCTGCCAACCCGAACAGCATGGTGACTGGTATTGATGGCAAGCAGTATCCAAGTGCTACCACCTATATGAATACACCTAATGTATCTATCATCGGTGAAAGCAATGAGAATACTTCTATCACCAATACCGTACCAGCAGTAGAAAGCAGCAATGGCTACAATATCGCCAACGTACTGGAAGGTATCGGACGTGGTGATGTATTGAGCTTGGAAAGCGGTGCAACAAACACCTACTTCCAGGACATCAAGATGTACAGCAGCATGGGCGACGGCAAGGGTCGTGACATCGTACTCAACGATAAGAGTAACAAGACCATCTGTAAGAACGTCAACCTCTGGGCTTATCAGGACACCTACGTATCCAACAACCAGAAGGGCCGCTTCTACTTCGAGGGTGGTATCCTGCGTGGCAACACCGACTACCTCTGCGGTAAGGGTGACGTATATTATAATAATGTAGATCTCCTGATGTGTGGCACCGGCTATCTCGCCGTTCCTTCACAGCCTACCAAGTATGGTTACATCTTCAAGGATTGTACCATCAAGGACGGTTCAACCGCAGGTATCAACGGCAAGTACAAGCTCGGTCGTCCTTGGGGCAAGGGCACTCCTATCGCTCTCTTCATCGACACCAAGATGGAAGTGATTCCTACAGCAGCAGGTTGGGACGAGATGAGCGGTGGTTATCCTAAGCGATTTGCTGAATACAACTCTACCACAGCTACAGGCACTGCAGTAGACCTGAGCGGAAGAAAGCAGGTTTATGATGCCTACGATGCAAAGGATGGAAATAACTATACCAACCGTCGCAACGAGACTGCAGAAAGTCCTGTCCTTACAGCAGAGGAAGCTGCATTCTACACTATCGAAACCGTTATGGGCGGTGATGATGACTGGGATCCAACTGCTGCCACAGAACAGGCTTCAGCTCCAACTAATGTGAAGATTGCTGGTAACAACCTGACATGGGACAACAGCAACTATGCTCTGCTCTGGGCAGTATGCAAGGACGGCAAGGTGGTTGACTTCACCGTTGAGCCTACCTACAACGTTGACGATGCTTCAGCAACATGGAGTGTCCGTGCAGCCAACGAGATGGGAGGTCTTGGCGAGGCTACAGTAGCAAGCACCAGCACCGGCATTGAGAACATCGCAACTTCTTCCGATGTTTTAAGCACCAAGATTTACTCTGCCGACGGTGTACAGGTAAGCAAGTTGCAGCGTGGCATCAACATCGTCGTAAAGACCATGACTGACGGTAGCAAGAAGACCAGCAAAGTGGTACTGAAGTAAAAGAAACTTCTGAATAAATAAAAAAGGTGCAATGCCCGTTCGTAGGTGTTGCACCTTTTGTTTTTTATACGTAAAAAAATTTTTTTTACGCAAATATTGAAAACGTTTACGTAGATTTTAACACACCATATTTATTAAAAAACCAAAAAAGATAGTATCTTTGCAGCGAAGAAATATATTTTTTTACTAATCTAACCAAATAAATGTATGTCTGGTAATTTAAAACAAATTAGAATTGCGTTGGTTAGCATCATGCTGTTTTTTGCAGCAAGCCTATCTGCGCAAACCGTAAAGGGTACAGTTATCGACAATACGGGCGAGCCAGTTATCGGCGCCTCTGTCTTCGAGCAGGGTGTGCAGAGCAATGGCGTTGCTACCGATATTGATGGTAATTTCACCTTAACATTGAAAGGCAACAGTAAGAAACTGAAGATTTCATACATCGGTATGAAGACTCAGATCGTGAATGTTGCAGGTAAATCAACCGTTTCCGTTAAGCTCGAGGACGAGTCCAACAGCCTTAACGACGTTGTCGTTATCGGTTACGGTACAGTAAAGAAGAAGGACTTGACAGGTTCTGTGTCTTCCATTTCTTCTAAGGAAATCGCCAACGTTCCTGTTTCTAACGTCAGCGAGGCAATGACCGGTAAGTTGGCTGGTGTGAACATCACCACAACCGAAGGTTCACCTGACGCAGAGGTAAAGATCCGTGTACGTGGTGGTGGTTCTTTGTCACAGGACAACTCTCCTCTTTACATTGTTGATGGCTTCCCAGTAAGCTCTATCAGCGATATCGCTCCCAGCGAAATTGCAACCATCGACGTTTTGAAGGATGCCTCTTCTACAGCTATTTATGGTGCCCGTGGTGCTAATGGTGTTATCATCATCACTACCAAGAGTGGTTCTGAGGGCAAGACTCAAGTAAACTTCAACGCTTCTTACGGCTGGAAGAAGAACGCTAAGGAAATCGAAGTTCTCAATCCTTATGAATTCGTACTCTACCAGTACGAAACTGCAAGCGCCAGCAACAACCCATCAAACCTGGGTGGTAGCAACTATGGTAACTATGCAGACTATGACATCTGGAAATCAAGAGCAGGTCACAACTTCCAGGATGAGGTATTCGGCCGTACAGGTACACAGGCTATCTACAATGCCAACGTAAGTGGTGGTAGCAAGGACTTCAAGTACAATGTAAGCTATGCTCACAATCAGGAGAACAGCATCATGGAGAAGTCTGGCTACAACAAGGACAACATCGGTGCTAAGTTGCAGGCCAAGCTCAACAAGTGGCTGACCTTTGACTTCAATGCTCGTATGGCATACCAGAAGATCAAGGGCCTTAGCGGTGGTGCTGACACCAATGATAGCAATGCTGCCAACTCAACCGTAGCACAGACCATCACCTTCGCTCCTATCCAGGAGTTGGTATCTGCTGATGAAGACGAGGAAAACTCATCTTCTTCCCGCCGCTCACCAATGGAACGTCTGGATGGTACTTACAAATTGCAGACACGTTTCCAGCAGAACTACAATGCTGCTCTGACATGGAAACCATTCAAGCACTGGACTGCCAAGACCGAGTTTGGCTATGGCTGGAAATACTATGACACAGACCAGGCATGGACAGCTTTGGCTGTTAACAACTCTAAGTTTGGTCACAATGGTCGTCCTCAGGCTCAGTTCGTACGCGACACATACAAGTCATGGCGCAACGCCAATACTTTGACTTATGACAACAATAAGCTCTTCGGTGGCCGTGATCACCTGAACGTATTGATTGGTCATGAGTGGAGCTCTGATATGCAGACTACACGTACCAGCACATCAGTAGACTTCCCTGTAGATTTCACTATCGATCAGATTCTTTCTTTCACCAATACAGCAGAAAGCACTCTGGGCAACGAGGTTGACATCAAGGCTAAGGACAATATGCTTTCTTTCTTCGGTCGTATCAACTACACCTTGGCAGACAAGTACTTGATGACCTTCACTCTGCGTGAAGATGGTTCTTCTAAGTTTGGTAAGGGCAATCGTTGGGGCTTGTTCCCATCATTGGCTTTGGCTTGGCGTATGTCTGACGAGAAGTTTATGAAGGGTGCCGACAAGTGGCTCTCTAACTTGAAGCTTCGTCTTTCTTTGGGTACAGCAGGTAACAACCGCATCCCTTCTGGTATGCTTTCTCCTACTTATGGCGTGGCTGATGCTGCTGGCAAGCACCCAGGCTTCAATGAGGTGAACACTGGTATGCTCGAGTCTTATAAGGCTAACGGCAAGACCGTTCTCTACAATCCTAACTTGAAGTGGGAAACCACTACAACCCGTAACTTCGGTATCGACTACGGTTTCCTCCGTGGCCGCATCTACGGTACTTTGGACTTCTATTGGAATACAACCAAGAACTTGTTGATGCTTCAGACTTTGCCTTCAGCAACAGGTTATGAGCGTCAGTACCAGAACGTAGGTACTACCTCTAACAAGGGTATTGAGTGGGCACTGAATGCTGCTATCGTAGACAGCAAGAAGTTTAACCTCAACTTCAACTTCAACATCTCTTACAACAAGAACAAGATTGACAAGTTGGAAGGTGGCGCACACTATGAGACATCAAGCTGGGGTGGTACCAAGGTAACCAAAGGTAATGGTGACTTCCTGCTCGAGGAAGGTGGCCGCTTAGGTGAGCTTTGGGGCTACAAGCAGCAAGGTTTCTATACCGTATTCGACCCTGCAACAGGCACAGGCGACCTTATCTATGATGGTGCCAAGTGGCGCTTGGCTACAGAGGCTGACGGTCATGTAGGTGGTGACGTAAATAACAAATCTTACTCTAAGTTTGGTGGTTCTCTCTATCCTGGTGGTGCCAAGGTAGAATGTGATGAGAATGGTGATCCTGTCTTCCAGCGCTTGGGCAATACCGTTCCTGAAGTAACTGGTGGTTTCGGATTCGATGGTATGTGGAAGACCAACTTTGGTAACTTCGACTTCAACATCTTCTGTAACTATTCTTTGGGCAACAAGATCTACAATGCTACAGCACAGGGTGCTTCTTTCTACAGCGGTACTTCTGCAGGTTGGAACATTATCAATGATTACAACTCTAACAACCGTTACACATGGGTAGACCCAACTAATGGTTTGAACCTCGGTCGTCCTTCAAGTTCAACTGTTGAAGCTTATGGTGGTGTTGAGGGCTTGATGAGCCGTCTCAACGAGATCAACGCCAATGCTAACGTATGGAATCCAGCAGCCAACAGCAATATGGTGATCTTGGATACCTACTTGGAGGATGCTTCATTCTTGCGCATCAATAACATTACCGTAGGTTACACATTGCCTAAGAACTGGGTAAAGAAAGCATGGCTTGAGAGCGTACGTGTATACTTCACTGCTTACAACGTATATTGCTTCACCAACTACAGTGGTTACGACCCAGAGGTGGACACATCTTCTAAGGGCAATCCTATGACACCAGGTATCGACTACGCTGCTTATCCTAAGAGCCGTTCTTTCGTAGCTGGTATTAACGTGACATTCTAACTTAGACAAAGGAGAAAACAAAATATGAAAAAGATATTAGGAATAGCAGCACTCTCAATGGGTGTCATGCTGACAAGTTGCTCCGACTTCCTTGATCAGAAAGCTGACTCAGCTCTGGACCAGGAGAACGTGTTCAACTCAAGCTATTTCACAGGTCTTGAAATCAACAAGATTTATGGTGATTTCGGACAGGATAATATGTATGCCAACCGTATGACCATCTCTTACGGTGCCAACACAGATACCGAGTTAATCGATGGTTTGGGCTCAACCTCAACATCTTCTAACGAGCGTGGTTACATGAACTATAATGGTACTGCAGGCGGATGGGCTAACTTGGGTACAACATGGACCAACATCTATGGCTGTATCGAATATTGCAACAAAGCCATCGAAGGTATCCGCAACAGCACTATCGCTGAAGAAACAGCAATGAAGCGCTACTTAGGCGAAGTACTGACTCTTCGTGCTATGCTCTACCTCGACTTGGTTCGCCTTTGGGGTGATGTGCCTTACAAGACATCTGCTACCAAGCCTGACTTGAGCGATGCCTACGAGGGAAAGACCGACCGTGATATAATTCTCGATGGTCTGCTCGAAGACTTGGAAGAGGCTTCTAACTTGCTCCCATGGGCAGGTACAGGCAACTATACTACAGAGCATGCTACTAAGGGTTATGCTGATGCTCTCTATGCACAGGTAGCCTTGACACGTGCAGGCTATGCTATCCGTGAAAGTGCTAAGGAAGGTTACGAGAATCTCCCAGAGTTCTCTGATCCTACTTATCCTACACAGCGTCCTGACGAGGCTACCCGTAAGGTATACTACGAGAAGGCTTTGGCTAAGTTGACTGAGATTATCAAGAGTGGCAAACACAGCATGAACCCAAGTTTCAAGAACGAGTGGCAGCTTCTCTGTGCCCGTCAGCTTGATCAAACCTACAAAGAGAACATCTTTGAGATACCTATGTTGCTGAATGTTACAGGCGAGCTTGGTTATACAGTAGGTAAGCGTATCAAAGGTTCTACATCAGAATTTGGTAAGAAAGGTAACTCTACTGGTAAATTGAATACCACAGCTACCCTCCTCTACTCTTACGAGAAGGATGACACACGCCGCAACGTAACATGCTGCCCTGTACAGTATGGAGAATTAAATGGTCAAACCGTAGAAGGTATCGGAGATGTAAAACCAGACAAGCAGAGCGTGAAGCCATTCGGCATCACTATTGGTAAGTGGCGTCCTGAGTGGATGGGCGAAGAGTGGAAGGCTGCAGCAAAGGCATCTACAGAAAAGGTAACCACAGGTGTTAACGTTGTAAAGATGCGCTACTCACAGGTTCTGTTGATGTATGCAGAGGTAATGAACGAGTTGGCTGGTGCCAATGGCAACTACCAGGGCGATGCTGGCATGACAGCACTTCAGGCTTTGGCAATGGTTCATAACCGTGGTGTGAAGGAAAGCAACAACGACACTTCTATCGAAGGTGACTTCCTGCAGGCTGCTGCCAACCACAACAAGGAGCAGTTCTTGAACGATATCGCTCAGGAGAATGCTTGGGAGTTGACTGGCGAATGTGCACGTAAGTGGGATCTCGTACGTTGGGGTATGCTGGCAAGCAAAATAGCAGAAGCTAAGGCTGAGTATGCTCAGAAATGTATGGAGTGGCCTACCACTATCTACTTCAACTATACCGATGCCACTAAGACTCGCATCGACGAGAGTTCTATCGCTTGGTATGGCTTAGAGAATGGCAAGACCGAAACTGACTATGATAACAAAGCTACAGGTTGTGGTTTTGAAGACGAAGAGGCAAGAGACAAATCTAACTCTGAGTATACTAAAAACCTGAAGACCATCAGTGCAGGTCTTGTAGGTACAAGCATCGACGGTACATTAGAAACACCAGACCATGGTGTGAAGAACCGTTACATCTTGCCTATCTACACCAAGACTATTGCCGACTCAAGAAACGCTTTGGCAAACTCTTATGGTTTCTAATCATTAACAAAAGACAACAATGAAAACAATAAAATATTCAGTTTGGGCCATCATGTTGCTCGCTGCAACATTGGTCTCTTGTACTGACAAGATGGACTGGGACATCGACCCAACCTTAGACCGTTGCTTTAGCGCAACATCTCTGTCAGTAGATCCAACAGACACTGAGGCTGAAGTCACCTTCGATGCCGGCATGATGAAGGCAAATGGTGCAGAGAAATTTGAGATTCAAGTGACTACTGCTACTTTGGAAGACGATGAAGCATGGGACAATTCTGACGAGGTGCTTACCTTTGAGACTGATAACAGTCCTTATACCATCACTGGTCTTATCGGCGATACAGAGTACTCACTCCGTATACGTGCGCTCTCTTCTCAGAAGACTGCCAGCCATTGGGTACACTATGCTTCAAGCACAAAGACTACCTTCAAGACCAAGTCTGAGCAGATCATGAATGCTGTAGCAAACGCTGATCGTGGCGAAGACTTCATCACCGTATCTTGGGACGCAAGCAAGGCTGTTACCAAGTTGACAGTATCAGATGGTACAGAAAAGGAAGGACAGGAGCCACGCACCATCGAGTTGGATGACGAGGCAAAGGCTGCAGGTCGCTATACCATTACAGGTTTGACACCTTCAACCAATTACACCATCAACATCTATTACAATGACACAAAGCGTGGTTCTGTTACAGCAAGCACTGCTGCTGCAATGCCTGCTGGTGACGAGAAGGTAGAGTTGGATCCATCTATCACAACCATCAACAACGACGTGATTGCAAACATCGTAACTGCTGCTCAGGAGAAGACTGGTAAGACCAATGTTGCTATTACCATCGGTTTGCAGGCTGGTCAGACTTACACCATGGTTTCTACAGCAGAGGATGGTACAGATGCCAACGTAAAGATTCCTGAGGGTGCTTCAGTTACATTCTTCGGCTTAGCAGGCGAGAGCAAACCTGTATTAAATTGGAAGAAGTGCCTCGACATCGCAGGCTCACACGCTTACATCCGTTTCCTGAACGTAAGTATGAAGGATACTGGTTGCCAGTACCTCATCAACCAGGATAAAGATGCTGCAGTAGGTGAATTGTCATTCACAGATTGTACATTCTCTGATTTCGAAAGTTCTGTATTCCGTACAAAGGGTGGCGTAGTTAGCGTTGATAAGATTTTGGTTGACAACTGTGTGATGACCAACATGTCTACTGGTGGTGGTTACCCTGTATTCTACATTGGTACTACCAACACTAATTTAGTTAAGTTGGAGTTGAAGAATTCTACATTCGATACAACAAGTCACAACTTCATCCAGTTGAAGGCTGCTATCTCTGGTGGCGTAACTATCAGCGACTGTACCTTCTACAACAACGTTTCCGGTAGTAAGTATTTCATGGATTCCAACAAGTTGAGCACAGACCTGACTATCATCAGAACAGTTCTTGGTATGTCTATGGATGCTGCAGCAAAAGGTGTCCGCACTACAGGTTCTATCGTTATCAACGAGTCTATGCGTGCAAAGGATTGTGTATACGGTTCTAACGACATCAAGGAGTTCGCTGCAGGCAGCTTGACATCAGATGAGATCTTCACTGATCCTGCCAACCACAACTTCACAATGAAGATAGACGACCGTATCGGTGACCCACGCTGGTACAAAGCAGAATAAGCAAATAGCAAGCATCCACAAGATGCTTCGCTATAACAAACTATAAAGGAAGTGCAATGCTCACATCGGGCATTGCACTTTTTTTATTGTTTCACTTGGAAGTTACAAAAGAAAAATGTATCTTTGCAGCGAGGTATTAAAATAGTTAAGATATGGCAAGATACATCAACCCTTTCTCAGACTGGTCGTTCAAGAGAATCTTCGGTCAAGAATACAGCAAAGACTTGCTGATAGAATTCTTAAACCAACTTCTCTTAGGAGAACAACACATTACTAATGTCAAATTTAAGGACAAGGAAATGTTGCCGGAAACAAAAGACCAAAGAGGAATCATATACGATGTCTTTTGTACAACTGACACTGGCGAGCACATTATCGTCGAGATGCAAAACAAAAGTCAGGCTTATTTCATAGACCGCTCTCTGTTTTATGCTTCTAAAACGATAGTTGACCAAGGCGTAAAAGGACAATGGGACTACCATCTTACGCCTGTTTACGTAATCTGCTTCATGAACTTCGATGTAGACGAAAATACACCTAAGAAGTTTAGAACAGACGTTGTGCTGGCAGACAAAGAAAGCGGAGAAGTTTATTCTAACAAAATCCGTTTCATCTACTTGGTGATGCCCCTTTTCAAAAAGAAAGAAGAGGAGTGTAATACGTTTTTAGATTGTTGGATTTATAATTTGAAGCATATGGAGACTTTAGAGAAAATGCCTTTCGAGGCTCAGCACAAAATATTCAAGAAACTGGCAGAAATAGCAGACTCAAAGACCCTGACAAAAGAAGAGCAGGAGAAATACGACAACAGCATGATGGTCATGTGGGACAATTATGCAGTATATAAGCATGCAGAGGAAAAAGGAATAATAAAAGGAGAAGCAAAAGGAAGAGCTGAAGGTAAAAAAGAAAAAGCTGAAGAAATCGCCCTCAATCTCCTTGCATACAATACACCATTAGAGGTCATTGCAAAATCCACAGGTTTATCTATAGAGGAAATCAAGAAATTGAAATCATAAGCGCATAGGTAGTGCAATGCTCACATTGGGCATTGCACTTTTTTATTTCATTACCACTCCCCTACTTCCAAAGAACAAGACTGAATTCGTAGATTCATCGAAGAGAAAGTGAACATAAAAGTATTCCTTATACGTAATCGTTTTCGTATAATTTTCTGAGGTTTATACCTTATTATATATAGAATAATTGTAATTTTGCCATATAATAAATATAAGCCTAATTTATGAACAAGACTTTTTTCAAAAACATGGTGCTTGCAGCACTTATGACATTACCCGTACTCGCAAAGGCACAGACTTTTGCGGGAATCACCGCTGAGCAAAATGCTCAGAATACTCCTGAGGGATGGACAGCAGTTGAGTTACCACAATTGCCAGCCATCACATCAGCAAATACGTTAAACATCAAAGACTATGGTGCCTCCACATCGGCAGCAGACAACACCAAGGCTATTCAGAAAGCCCTTGATGCTGTTCCTACCACTGGCGGTATGGTCGTAATACCTGCGGGTACATGGATGTTTGGCAGCACAGACCAGATGACCAGCAAAACCGAGGTACTCAGCATCAAGTCTAAGACCGTACTCCACCTTTGCGCAGGTGCCACCCTGAAGCTCGTAGAATACGGCAAGGCTCCTAACAACAAGACAGTATTCATCGGTTGTAAGAACAAGGGCAAGAATGTTACCGATGTTGTTATCGAGGGTGAAGGCGAGACTTCTATCATCGACGGCCAGGGTGCACGCTGGTGGCTGGCAAAAGAGCAAAGCGAGACCTTCAACCCTGGTGCGATGATACGCTTCGAACAGGGTAAGCGTTTCTTGCTCCGCAACTTCAAAATTCAGAATACTCCCGGTGTGAACATCACCATCAGCAATAGCGGTAAGGCAAGTCATGCTACTATTCATGACGTAACCATCAGCGAACCTGCTTCAGAAGCAGGAAAGGGCAAGGCATCTCATAACACGGATGGTGTCTCTATCTGGGGTCCATACGTCAACATCTACAACTGTAATATCAGCAATGGTGACGATAATGTAGTTTGCGACAATGACGCACAATACATCCATGTATGGAACTGCAACTTTGGAACAGGGCATGGTGCTTCTATCGGTAGCTATACTAAGAACATCAAGCATGTATGGTTCGATAACATCACCATGAATGGTACCACAGCTGGTATCCGTATGAAGACAGGCATCAATAATGATGGTACTCTCCGCGGCGGTGGTGAGGAAGACTGGAAGTTTACTAACTTCACTATGAACAAGGTTAAGAACCCACTCTCTATCGACTGCTTCTACGACAAGAACTACAATAGCGATCCTGCTGTAGATAAGGCAAACGCAAGAACATTGGATAGCACTACCCCAACCTATAATGGTATTTATCTGCAGAATGTGAAGACAACTGATGTTTGCGATGGTAACGCAATCTTCTTTGTTGGTCGCCCAGAAAGCCACATCAAGAACGTGACACTCGACAACGTACAGATATCAGCCAAGAAGGGTATAGACATCCGCTTCGTAGATAATCTCGTGTTCAAGAATGGATCAAAGATTACAGTTAGCAGTGGTGCTATGTGGCTGAAGAAGTTTGACTCCACCTACGAGGATCAGTGCAACGCCACATCGACAGGTACTATAGAAACAGATCCTAATGGAGTTTATACTTTGAATAATAAAACTCTGACTGACAAGGTAGCAGGTACTTTCAATAATGGTTTCTCTATCTCTAATGAAAAGGGTAAAAAATACGACGTTGGATCAGGAACTAATTACATCAAGTTTAGTGCCAATCAATATACAATCAACATTCCTGACGGCATCAAGATTGTCAAGATGGATATAGAGGGTAAAGACAACTATGACACAGATGATGCGTACATTGGCGAGATTAATGGTGTGGACTATGATGCTACGACCTATGTTTTTCCAAAGGATAAAAGCATAAAGAAATACAGCATCAACTTTGCTACTCCTGTAGAGCACACGCTTACCTTCACCCCTAAGGTAAAGCAGTGTATCTTGGCATTTACTCTTTACACTGACGCCACAAGCTCTATAGCTGGTATCACGGTGGATAATAAGCTTATGGCAGACACCAACATCTATGACCTCAGCGGCCGTGTTGTAGCACAAAAAGGTTCCGAAGGTCTGAAGAAAGGTATCTATATCTTCAACAACAAGAAATTCGTTGTGAAGTAACCTACTCTCTGTACACTACGGGCTCATCACCTGTCAATATAGAACAAACAAAAAAGGCAATCTGTCAAACAGCAGATTGCCTTTTTTATATTTATAGGATTATACTCTTATTTCTTTTCTGTAGTTTCTTCCTTAGTGGCAGCTTTCTTTGCAGGAGCCTTCTTGGCTGCAGCAGAAGCCTTAGTAGCTGTCTTCTTGGTAGGAGCCTTGGCTGCAGTAGCAGTCTTCTTGGCAGCTGGCTTCTTCTCGGCACGAAGTTTCTCAGCCTCTTTCTCTATCTTCTCGAGCTTAGCCTGCAGACGGACAATCTCCTTGTCCTTTACCTCGATTTCCTCATCCTGATTCTTGATGGTGGTGAGAAGACCCTCCAACTGATCGTTATCCACATCAGAAGGATACAAGTCGTTGACGCGATTGAGGAAGTCGCCAAGAATATTCATATAGTTGGTGAAAGCATCGAAAGGATCGCTGTAGATACCACGGTCAAGACCTACATTGCTTGGTTTGGTGGTCATGAAGCGGAAGTTGTTGCTTGCCTGCAGGTAATCCCAGTCCTGATTGATACGAGGATCGTTGGCAATGCGTACACGGTCGGCAACACTATAAAGTTTGTTGAAAGCCTCACGCTGCATAGAGTTACCCAACCATGTGCTGACATCGCGCTCCTCGTCTACCCAACTCAGGGTATCAGGAACATTCAACTCGCCTACCGATTTCATCTTCTTGCAAATCTCGATAGGAGTAGAGAAGGTGATACCCTTCTCCTTGGCGCAAGCTGGCAGAGCCTTCAGGAACTCCAGAATGTTGCTTGACAAGGGCTGGGCAATACCGAGAGCAGACAGCTCCATGAAGATATTGATTACCTGCTCCTCTTGAGGCAGGGCAGCAATCTGATTGATATAGTTGTCGGCGAAGAGAGGATAGCCGTCCCAGTTGCTGTTGTTAAAACGCAGAGAGACATCATCGCTCAGGCGCACATCACGCAGCAAGAGCTTGAGCTTTGGAGCCAAGGCGCAGTTGTAAACATAGTGAGGAGACTTCCATCCCAACACATGCTTGGCACCCTCGGTAAGCATGCCGGCAAAACCCATCTGTGAAGCCTGCAAACCGATATCATCGCTATAGATGAGTGAAGAGTTGCGCAACACCTGTGGCTTCTTGCCAAAGTACTCCTCCATCTTGGCAGCCTGACGCTGTACTTCGGCTTTAAAGCTCTCCTCGTTGACGAGAGATGCCAAACCATGAGAATAAGGTTCGGCGAGGAACTCTATGCAACCTGTCTTGTTGAGGTCCTGCAACTTCTCCAACACCTGTGGTGCATGAAGTTCCAACTGCTCCATACCCACACCAGAGATAGAGAAAGCCACCTTGAAATACTGTCCGTTGGCCTTGATCATATCCTCAAGAGCTGTGAGGGCAGGCATATAAGAACGCTCAGCAATATCACTGATATTACGCTCGTTCTCATAGTCATCGTAGTAATAATGGTCGGTACCGATATCGAAGAAACGATACCTCTTCAGATGGATGATCTGATGTATTTCGAAATATAAACAAATTGTCTTCATAAAAAATTAAAATTTGAACGTTTAACTTCACTCTTCACTTCACACCTACTTCCACCCCAGTGTCTTGAGGTAAAGGTCCTTGATACGTGCTCCCACCTTCTCCCAGGTTATCTGGTCGACCTCATTTTTGCCTTCCACAGACAGATAGTCGAAGAGACTCTCGTTGTGGCAAATGCTATAGATGGCATCAGCCAGAGCATGAATGTCCCAGTAGTCTACCTTGATACAGTTGGTCAGGATTTCACCACAACCACTCTGCTTGGAGATAATCGTAGGCGTGCCACACTGCATGGCCTCCAAAGGAGAGATACCAAAAGGCTCGCTCACCGAAGGCATGACATAGACATCAGAGTCTTTCAGGCACTCATACACCTGCTTGCCACGCATGAATCCCGGGAAGTGGAAACGGTCGGCAATGCCACGCTCTGCAGCGAGATAAATCATCTGATTCATCATATCGCCGGAACCAGCCATACAGAAACGCACATTGCGAGTACGATGCAACACCATATTGGCAGCCTCGACAAAGTATTCCGGACCTTTCTGCATAGTGATACGTCCCAAGAAGGTTACCACCTTCTCCTTGCCCTTATGGTCGGGACGAGGAATGTCCTGCCACTCCTGCTTCAATGGATAAACAGCATTGTGCATGGCAAAACACTTGCGTGGGTCCTGATGATACTGATTGATAACTGTCTGACGGGTAAGCTCTGACACACACATGATACAATCGGCATTGTCCATACCATCCTTCTCGATAGAATAAACAGTAGGGTTCACCTTGCCACGGCTTCGGTCGAAGTCGGTGGCATGCACGTGGATGCACAGAGGCTTTCCACTCACCTTCTTGGCGTGGATACCTGCGGGGAAGGTAAGCCAGTCGTGAGCATGAATGATGTCGAACTCCTCAGAACGAGCCACCACTCCTGCAATGACAGAATAGTTATTGATTTCGTCGTGAAGGTTGGAAGGATATCCACCAGCAAAGCCCATACAGCCGAGGTCATTGACATTCATATAATTGAAGTCGGCATAGATATGATCACGATAACGGAAATAGTCATTAGGGTCCATGATGTTGCCCACACGCTGCTTCACATAGTCATAGTTGACATCGCGCCAGGCTATAGGCACACAGTTCATGGCTACAATTTTAGCGGCACTGCGGTCTTCATCACCAAAAGGATGAGGCAGACAGAGAGTGATATCCACATCGCCCTGAGCATGTAAGCCCTGTGAGATACCAAAATTGGCAGTAGCCAAGCCACCAAATACATGAGGAGGATACTCCCATCCAAACATTAATACTTTCATATTGCAGTCCTCCTTATTTAATATTGATATTTTTCAAGTAGTTCGAGCGCACGCAGAATCTCTGCCACATTCATGGCAAAGGAGATAGCACCTCGCCCAGTAAATGGAGGGTTGCCATCGAAGAGCTCGCTGATAGTGCCCAAACAATGGCATGACATCTCATCGTCATAGCCCACCATCTGGCGCTCAATGAAGCTCAGACGTGTACGCTTATACATCTTCAGACTTGCCTCCATATAGAAGCCACCCAGCCATGGCCATGCTGTACCCTGATGATAAGCATAGTCGCGTTGGCTCTGCGGACCTACATAGACAGGGTTGTATCCGCCACTCTTTGGCGAGAGTGAACGCAGGCCCTTAGGTGTAAGAAGCTCTCGGGTACAGATGTCGAGCACACGCTTCTTCTGGTCCTGCGACAATGGAGAGTAGTCGAAGGCTACAGGGAATATCATATTGGGACGAACACTCCAGTCGATCATCTTGCCGTCAACATAGTCGTAGAGATAACCATACTCGTTGAGGAAAGTGTCGAGGAACGACTGCTTGGCAAGTTCGGCTGCCTCGAGGAACTGCTGCTGATCTTTCTCCTTGCCTGCCAACTCGCACAGAGAGGCACAGAAGCAAAGGGCATTATACCACAATGCATTAAACTCGACGATGTATCCCGTACGGGGAACAACAGGATGCCCGTTGGCAGTGGAGTTCATCCATGTCACAGCCTTGTCCTTTCCGTCGGTATAAAGAAGTCCGTTGGGCATCAGCTTCAGGTTGGGGTGATGATTGCACTTCACGTACATCACTACGTCCTTGATAAACTTGCCGTACTTCTTGAGGCAAGCTTCTTTTCCTTTCTCCTTGGCATACTGCTGCAAAGCCCATACTGCCCACAAAGGCACATCGGGCTGGTCAATCTCTGCAATATGTACGGTGACAGGCTTGCCCTCCATGAACTCGTAATAACCCTTCATAGCGGTCTTCATCACCAACTCGAAGTAATCGTCTTCCTCGATGGAGAGTGTCAGACCAGGCAAAGAGATGAACGTGTCGCGGGCACGGCACTTGAACCAAGGATAACCGGCAATGATGTATCGGTCGTCGTTGCTTTCGCGACGATGGAACTGATGGGCTGCATTGACCAGACAATGGAAGAAATTGTCGCGTGGCGCACGCTCATTCACTTCCTTGTCGAAGAGTGCCTTCAGACTGCGCGATTTGATTTCGGATGTGGAAGCGGCAAAGACGATGGTCTCACCCTTCTTGATGTTCATCTCGAAATAGCCGGGAACATAGAGGTCCTCATTGGAAGCATAGCCGCGCTCCTGCTCCTTGGGATACTCCACACCACGATACCAGTCGGGCTGGAAGATGAAATTATTCTTCTTGGAGAACTGCATGAACAGGTCAGGATAACCGGCATACATACATGTCTTGATGCCATTGTCAACCTCAGCATAATCTCTTGAAGCAGTTGCATTCTCGTGAGTAAACTGTCTCACGCTGCGGAATGCAAGGAAAGGACGGAACCTCAGTGTAGTGGCAGAATGTCCATCCACCAAGGTGTAACGCAATAAAATACGATTCTCGTAATGCTGGAACACCACTTCCTTCTTCAGAATGACGCCTCCCACACGATACAACGTGGTAGGAACCTTATCGCAATCGAATTCACGGATGTACTTGTGTCCCATCGGATTGTAGTTGTTGCCTTGATACTTGTGCAGTCCAAGATTGAATTCAGCGCCATGCTGAATCACCGTAACATCGAGCGAGCTCAGGAGCACATGGTTGTCATCGTCCAGTTCTGGAACCGGCACAACCAATAGACCATGATACTTGCGGGTATTACAGTCCACAATCGTAGAGCACGAATAAGCACCAGAGCGGTTGGTACGCAACAACTCCTTGGGCAATGACTCTTGAAGGTTAGTCATCAGGGCCTTTTCGAATTTTAGATAACTCATAGATCTATATTAAGGTTTTAGTTTTTAATACATTACTTTAGATTGGTTCAAAGGTAACGATTTTTTGTTGTATAACAAAGTTTTTTCGGATAAAAATAGTTGAAATTTTGCTTTATCATGTTTTTTTAGCCAAATCAACTTACTTTTTGAGCAAAACAGCATGTTGACAACACCCAGACTGGCAACCGTCAACCACTTTATACGAAAAAAGAGGAGCAAGTTGCCCGCTCCTCTTATCAGGCAGGAATCAGGAAATTGATGACCTCCTGCTCTACCGTTATCTTATAGCTACCGTTAGGGGTGTTCATCAGACGGCCATCCACACCGATGAGGGCATGCGAAGCCTCCTTCACCTCCACCTCACGGGTACGGTAAGGATGCACACTGCGATGGTTGAGAAACTTACCACGCACAAAGAGATAGAATCCCTCGAAGAGCTGTGTGATCTGCGGATGATACACCACCGACACATCGAGCAGTCCGTTATAGGGCACGGCGTTAGGTGTCTGCCCATATCCTGAGGCATTGCCTATGCACATGGTCATCACCCTGCGCTGTATCTCATCCTCATTGATCTTGACATGCATCTTGTAGTCGAGGCGCTGGAAAATCATGAGCACAAAAGAAGAGATGAACGAAAGTGTGCGGGAACCCAGGAAGTGATGGGTCTTGCGGCGCAGATTCATGATAGCGGCAATCAAGCCCACGTTGATGCAGTTCAGGAAGTAACGATGGCACTTCTCGTCGCGCTTGTTCGTATAACGGATACAACCCAAGTCGATTTTCCTGATACGGCGCTGTTTCAACCATTTGATGGTCTGCTCATAATCGCTGTCGGAGAATCCCCAGAAATGAGCAAAGTCGTTCATCATGCCATGAGGGATTACGCCAAGGGCTATCCCTTCACGAGTAGCCTTGTCTACCTGCATCAGACAGTTGACGGCATCATTGAGTGCAGAGTCGCCTCCCACAATGACTATTGTCTTATAGCCATTGTTGATAAACATCTTCACCAACCGTTCCACACTTTTCTGGTTCTCACTCTGCACAAAGTCGTAGTCGATATGCTGCTGGCGCAACACCTTCTCTATCTTGAGCCAGCGTTTTCCTTCACGCCACCCGTTACGGGGGCAATAGAGCAATCCCCACTTGTTTTCATTAACCGCCATGATCTATATTTTGTTTTTTTATTTCAAGATTTACCTGTCCACATCACCTGTCAGCTCGAATATCTGTTCCACCTTATCTGCCATGGGCTGCAAGGCGTCCACCCAATGTATGGTAAAGCCTCTGCGCTCCATGCCGCGGAACCATGTCATCTGTCGCTTGGCAAACTGATGTATGGCTATCTCCAAGCCTCGGAACATCTCGTCGTAGGATGTCTTACCTGTCGCATATTCTGTGACAAACTTGTATTCCAAGCCGTAGTATATCAAGTCTTCTGCAGGAATGCCCCTGTCGAGAAGCGATCTGATTTCATCGACCATACCTTCATCAAGGCGTTGCCTCAGTCGGCGTGTAATCTTCTCACGACGAGCCTCACGGTCGATGCTCACACCGATAATCAAGGAGTCAACCGATGGCAGCTCCCTCTCGGGCATGGGATGCTCGGCATTATAAGTCTCAATCTCTATGGCACGAATGGCACGCTGGGCTGTGTCGACATCGGTGCGGTTGTGCATATGCGAGCCGTTCCTTGCCTTGAGCTGTTGCAGCATCTCTGTAAGCTCAGCCAGGCTCTTGTCGGCAAGACGCTCACGAAGCAAAGGGTTCTGAGGCACAGGCGAGAGGTGATAGCCCTTGAGTACGGACTCAATATAAAGTCCCGTTCCGCCACAAAGGATGGGCAACCTCCCCCTTCTAAGAACATCCTGATAGGCATCATAGAAGTCTTGCTGATACTGAAAGAGGTTGTACTTGGTTCCTGGCTCGCAGATATCTATGAGATGATAGGGAATCTGCCTGTCCCCTACAGTATAGTCGGCCAGATCCTTACCCGTTCCTATATCCATTCCGCGATACACCTGTCGGCTGTCAGCACTGATAATCTCGGCTTCCATCCCGTCCATACGCGAAGGAAAAGCAGCAGCCAAGGCTGCAGCAAGACTGGTCTTTCCGCTTGCCGTAGGACCCAATATCGTTATCATCGTCTGTTTCATGGTGGCAAAGATACAAAAATTTCTGATATAGCTAAACAAAGAAAGCGAAAAAAAGAAGTTTAGCATCACTTAAAGACCCGAAATAAGGTTTCATACGGGTGTTAAACGCAAAAAAGCCTGGCATTTTGCAATGCCAGGCCTATAATATTGTTGAATATCGCTACTGCGGTATTACTTCAACTCAGCGAGGTACTTGATAGTACGAACCATCTGAGAAGTATAAGAGTTCTCATTGTCGTACCAAGAAACTACCTGTACCT
>JABLTN010001124.1_pt1 | contig 22238 bp, 19 predicted proteins | sample 7160141 | NCBI WGS metagenome assembly JABLTN01 (sample SAMN14651226, study PRJNA627086) | human gut metagenome | isolation source: feces | host: Homo sapiens | reverse complement strand
TTTTCAGGGTGTGTTTCTAACTTCATATGCACCATTAGCTCAGTTGGTAGAGCAGCTCACTCTTAATCAGCGGGCCCCGGGTTCGAGTCCCTGATGGTGCACCACGAAGAAGTACTCCATTTGGGGTGCTTCTTTCTTTTTAATAACTGGAGGGCATATGAAACTTGTATTTCTTTAACGGTGATCTTGCTTCATCCCCATCAAAGTTGTGGCATATAACGACTCGATCTTCATAGACAAATACAGAGTTGATGAAGGTATTCACTATGCGCTGCATATAATTTATATCCGCCCGGTCACCTTCGGGAACCTTTGAGAGGAAGTACATGATTTTCTTTTCGTCGAACTTTTCCTGCACCAGCTCCTGCTTTGCAATGGCGTACTTGATGTTCTCCAATTCTTCCTCTCTATCTCTTACCCTTGCCGCAATGGTGGGTGATGCAGCGCCTGTTTCGAGTGCGGCAACAAAGATTACTGATCGCTTTCTCGCACTCTCCCCTGCACGATTTTAACCCGTCCAGGATCGCAATATCTTTCTGCCTTTGCTGCCATGCACAAAGGTCTGCGGCAATCGACTGGATGTTTTCTTTGTGCAGTGCCACATCGAGGGTCGTATCGATCACGAGCCGCTTTAAGAAGTCTTTCCTTACTGGCCTCTTGGGGCAGGCTTTGCTTTTATCCAGGCTGTTCTTGTGGTGAACGCAGCCGATGACAACGCCAAGAGAGATAGAGAACAATCGATTCCGAGGGATGATGTATGGCTATTTGTGGTGGATCATCGACTCGTAAAAGAGAATTTCCGCGGCTATTGGCAATAGCGGCAATGTGATTTATGTCAATGTACTGCCGCGTATCGTCATAGCTGCTGCGCATTCCTTTAAGCCTGCCATATATGATTGGGTCGATTTTATCTGGGAACATATTGAACCGTTTGTGCTGGAGCAGCGAGAAAAGATAGATGCCCAAAAGGAAAAATACAGTCGCTTTTATAAAAAATGTGTTGACAATGCAGTGTGCTTTCTGTATAATAATAAAGCTGACCTTCGGGACAGTACTATGGCCCGTTGGTCAAGCGGCTAAGACACCGGCCTCTCACGCCGGTAACGCGGGTTCGATTCCCGCACGGGTCACCATAGTCGGTGTTGATTGCGATGAGGTTCCACCTGTTCCCATCCCGAACACAGAAGTTAAGCTCATTCGTGCCGAAAATACTTGGCTGGAAGCGGCCCGGGAAAATAGGTCAGTGCCAATACAAGCTTAAGTGCCATCTCTTTGCGAGATGGCACTTTTCTATCTCAATAATTATTTCAGGAGGAGCATTTTATGAAGGCCAAATCCCTTTCTGCGCTTCTTATTCTGGCGTTGCTGCTGGCGCTCTGTGCCGGCTGCACTATTCACATCAATCCCAGCGCCGGCATTACCACCAATGACTCGTTCCACTATTCCACTTACGATAACGCTGCCGATTACACCGCGGGCCGCTTCACTTATCAGGCGGAGGACATTCGTGCCGTCCGTGTTTATTGGGTCGCGGGCAGCATCGATCTTATCGAAAAGAATTCTGCTGAGCTTTCTGTCAGTGATTCAGCGGATAACCGTTCGCAGGAGGCCCAGCTTCATTCTCTGCTGCGGGATGGCATCCTTACCATTCATTACTGCGCCTCGGATTACCGCGGTGAGATGCAGTCCGAATGGAAGCAGCTCACCATCGAGATCCCCAGCGGTATCGAACTGACGATCGAAAATGTCAGCGCACCGATCCAAGCGGCCGCACTTACCACACCGCAGCTTCACATTGCCACGGTCAGCGGGGATATCTCCATCGATAGCCTGGTGGGGGAGAACGCCGAGTTTGATACCGTCAGCGGCAATATCGAGGTAGATACCGCCAATGTAAAGACCGTATCCTTGAATAGCATTTCCGGCAATTTCGATTGGGAACGGCTCACCGTGGATCAGCTCACGGCCGATACCGTTAGCGGCGACCTGGATTTTGAATTTATCTCCTGCCGGGAAGCGGCGCTGAATACCATCAGTGGAGAAACCGACCTAACTCTCCCGGCACAGGGTGGCACCGTCCGCTTTGATACCGCCAGCGGTGCTTTTATCACCCAGCGCGCCTATCAAAAGCAGGATCATTTCTACGGTTTTGGCCCGGCGGATTGCAAAATCAGCGTCTCCTCCACCAGCGGCGACCTGGAAATCGAATAACCATTGCAGAAATTAAAGCTCTCCCGGGAAAAATTTTCCTCGGGAGAGCTTTTACTACTACTTCACCCAGTCGTCCGGCAACTTCTTGGCGGTAAATTCCTGTCCGTTTAGGTAAAATAAGGGGGAGCCTTCCGGAATGCCGGTAAAGCGCAGCCGCCAGGCACACAGCACCTGCTGCTGCAATTTTAATGCCCGGTTTTTCTTCAGACTTTCCGGTGTGCAGTACTTGGTATCCCCCAGCAGCGGCCAGCCCATGTGGGTCATATGTGCTCGTATTTGATGGGTGCGGCCGGTGTGCAGTGTTACCTCCAGCAGGGCCAGCCCATTTTTTTGCCGCAGCACCCGGTATTCTGTCAGGATGGTCTTGGCATCCGGCTGTGGCTTATCAAATACCGTTACGGTTTTTGTCCTGGTATCCCGCCGCAGAAAGGCTTTGCAGGTAGCATGGTCGGGATTGGGGACTCCCACAGTTACGCAGCGATAGGTCTTTTCCACCTGCCGCTCCTTGATGATCTCATTCATTGCCTGCAGCGCTATGGCATTCTTGGCGCACAGTACCAGCCCGCAGGTGTTGCGGTCGATGCGATTGCAAAGTGCCGGTGCAAAGCTGTTTTCCTGTGCAGGGTCATATTCGCCCCTTTGGTACAGGTATTTCTGCACCCGTCCGATCAATGTATCCGCGGTGCCGCTTTCATCCTCATGTACCACCAGCCCGGTGGGCTTATCAGCGATAAGGATATTCTCATCCTCATAGATGACCGAAAGCGCGTCCCCAGCCCGCAGAAAGGTCTCATCTGCCCGCTTTTCCTCAAAAAACTCATCATTGAGGTACAGGCTTACCACATCCCCCACGGCCAATCTGGTGCTTATTTCTGCCCGCTTGCTATTCACCTTGATTCGCTTGGTGCGGATTCCCTTATACATCATAGAGGAGGGCAGCAGCGGTACGGCTTTGCCCAGGAATTTATCCAGCCGTTGTCCGGCGTCATTCTGTCCTATCGTAAATTCTTTCATTTATGATTCCTTCTTTTACGCCCGGCGGCTCGCAAAAATGAGCCCCGGCTGCGTCAGCCTGCCTGCGGGCCTTCCTTGCCGTCTTCTCATTTTTTTTGGCCGTCCGCCGTCTGTTCTTTTTTCAAAATTCAATATAAGCATACCCGGATTTCAGCTCACCGTCAAGCCCCACCGCTCTTTACTTTTTTCGGCGGGAATGGTAAGATAGGAACAGAATTTTGTCGAAAGGGGAGGGGAGCGCATGGCCAATGAACATTCCGGTCATCGGGATCGCCTGCGGGAGCGCTATCTCTCGGAGGGCCTGGATGGCTTCCCGCCCCACAATGTGCTGGAGCTCCTGCTGTTTTATTCGGTGCCCCGGCGGGATACCAATGTCTTGGCTCACCGCCTCATTGAACAGTTTGGCTCCCTCGTTGGTGTCCTCAATGCCGCCCCGGAGCAGCTGGCCCAGGTGGAGGGCATCGGCATGAATGCCGCCGTTCATCTCCACCTCGTCGCGGATATCGCCCGCCGTTACTATGCCGAAGCCATCACTCCTCTGCCCAATGATGCCCAGCGGGAGGACCTAATGCGCTATTATGGAAAAAAGCTGGTGGCCGCCTGCAATGGCCTGCCGGAGGAAACACTCTATCTCGTCTGCCTGGATAATAACCTCCGGGAGATCAGCACCGACCGCATCTCCACAGGTGCCCCCAATGCCGTGCAGCTGCCTGGCCGTAAAATCGCTGAGGTAGCGCTGCGGCACCATGCTCCCAGCATCCTGCTGGCGCACAATCACCCGCGCGGGCTGGCCATTCCCTCCCGGGAGGATATCGCCGCCACCCTTTCACTGCGGGATGCCCTGCGCGCCATTTCGGTCGATCTCATCGACCACTTCATCATCGCAGGCAGCGATTATGTCTCGATGGCTCAGTCGGGTTTCTTCAGCTCGGCGGCCCGGCAGACTTTCGCCTTCCGCAGCCCGGAGGATGACCTTGATCCCGGCTTTCCAGCCGATTGAACGGGCGGGCACGCCTCCGCTTCCCCTCGGGCTAACCCTCGCGGGCAGCCCTCGTCCGCTCCGCCGCGCCCGCCCTAAATATTCCCCCATAAACCAAGAACCGGCTTCAGAGCGTTTTGCTCCCCAGCCGGTTCTTTTTGCACCTTATTTCTTCTTCTTCAGCAGCTTTCCAAGGTACTGCCCGGTAAAGGAAGCCTTGCAGTCCGCTACCTCCTCCGGAGTGCCGCAGCAGACGATCATTCCGCCGCCGTCGCCGCCCTCGGGGCCCAGGTCGATGATATAATCCGCCGTCTTGATGACATCCAGGTTGTGCTCTATCACAATAACGGTATTACCTGCGTCCGCAAATTTCTGCAGTATCTCAATGAGCTTCTTCACATCATCGGTGTGCAGGCCGGTGGTGGGCTCATCCAGGATATATACTGTCTTGCCGGTGCTCCGGCGGGAAAGCTCTGTCGCCAGCTTCACGCGCTGTGCCTCGCCGCCGGAAAGGGTCGTCGCCGGCTGTCCGATCTTGATATACCCCAGCCCCACATCGTACAGGGTTTGCAGCTTGCGCTTTATTTTTGGCAGGTTCTCAAAGAAGGTCAAGCCCTCTTCCACGCTCATCTCCAGTACATCATAGATGCTCTTACCCTTATATTTGACCTCCAGCGTCTCCCGGTTATAGCGCTTGCCCTTGCACACCTCGCAGGGGACATACACATCCGGCAAAAAGTGCATCGGGATCTCCAGAATACCGGCGCCCTCGCACGCCTCGCACCGGCCGCCCTTCACATTAAAGGAGAACCGCCCGATCTTATACCCGCGCATCTTGGCCTCATTGGTGGCGGCAAAGACCTCTCGGATATCATTGAACACGCCAGTGTAGGTGGCAGGGTTGCTGCGGGGCGTCCGCCCTATGGGGCTTTGGTCAATATCAATGACCTTATCCACCAGCTCCAGCCCGTGCAGCGCCTTATACTTGCCGGGCCGCACATGGGCCCCCATCAGCTCCTTGCTCAGCGCCTTGTTCAAGATCTCATTGACCAGCGAACTTTTGCCGGAACCAGATACACCGGTCACCGCCACAAAGCATCCCAGCGGGAATTTGACATTGATGTTCTTGAGGTTATTTTCGGCAGCGCCCACAATCTCCAAATAGCCGCCGTTGCCGGGTCTGCGTGACTCCGGCAGCGGGATCTTCTTCGCCCCGGAAAGGTACTGCCCGGTGATGGATTCCTTGCAATACTTGATCTCGTTTGCCGGTCCGCTGTATACCACATGGCCGCCGTGGATGCCCGCGCCCGGGCCGATATCCACAATGTAATCAGCGGCCTCCATCGTCTCTTCATCGTGCTCCACCACTATGACGGTATTGCCCAGGTCGCGCAGGTTCTTTAGCGCCTCGATAAGCCTTGCATTATCCCGCTGGTGCAGCCCAATGGAGGGCTCATCCAGGATATACAGCACCCCCATCAGGCTGGAACCGATTTGGGTCGCCAGCCGGATACGCTGGCTTTCCCCGCCGGAAAGGGTGCTGGCGCTGCGTGCCAGGGTCAGGTAGTTGAGCCCCACATTGCTCAGGAACGAAAGCCGACTCTTGATCTCCTTGATGATCTGCCCGGCGATTTTCTGCTGTATATCGGTCAGCTGCAGCTCGTCCATGAATTTCAGTGCTTCCCGCACGCTCATTTTACAAAAGTCGCTGATGTTGATGCCGCCCACCGTCACCGCCAGCATTTCGGGCCGCAGGCGGTCGCCGTGGCAGTCGGGGCAGGGGACAGAGGACATGAAAGTGGCGATATCATACCGCATCCATTCGCTGCTGGTCTCCTTAAAGCGCCGCTCCAGGTTATTCACGATGCCCTCAAAGTCATTGACGAACTTGCCCTTAAAGCCCGCCGATTGCCGCACCATCTCAAATTTTTCGCCCTTAGTGCCAAAGAGCACCAGGTCCAGCTTGTCCTTTGGCATATCCTTTACCGGTACATCTAGCGGTACGCCAAAGTGCTTATTCAGTCCGGTAAAGTACATCTCCCCAATGGAGCCGGGGTCGCAGCTCCAGCCCGTCACCTTAAAGGCGCCGTCCCGGATGGAACGGTCCGGGTAACGCACCACCAGCGCCGGATCGACCTTCTGAAACACACCAAGGCCGGTACAGGTGGGGCAGCTCCCGGCGGGGTTATTGAAGGAGAACATATTGGGCGAAAGCTCCTCGATGGAGATATCATGGTCGGGGCAGGCATAGTTCTGGCTAAATAGCATCTCCTCGCCGCCAATGACATCTACCAGGGCCAGCCCGCCGGTCATGGCACAGCAGGTCTCTATCGAATCCGCCAGCCGGGAGCGGATCTCCGGTTTGACCGAAAGGCGGTCCACCACGATCTCGATGGTGTGCTTATAGTTCTTCTCCAGCTTAATTTCCTCGGTCAGCTCGTACATATTGCCGTCCACCCGAGCTCTTACATAGCCGCTGCGGCGGGCCGCGTCCAGTTCCTTCTGGTAGGTGCCCTTGCGCTGCCGCACGATGGGCGCCATCACCTGGATGCGGGTCCCCTCCGGCAGGGTCAGCACCTTATCCACCATTTGGTCCACCGTCTGCTGGGTAATCTCCCGTCCGCAGATGGGACAGTGGGGGATACCGACTCTGGCATATAAAAGACGCAGGTAGTCGTAGATTTCGGTGACGGTGCCCACGGTGGAACGAGGGTTTTTGCTGGTGGTTTTCTGATCGATGGAGATAGCTGGGGAGAGCCCGGAAATTTCGTCCACATCGGGTTTTTCGGCCTGCCCCAGGAACATCCTGGCGTAGGAGGAAAGACTCTCCACATAGCGTCTTTGGCCGTCTGCGTAGATGGTATCAAAGGCGAGAGAGGTCTTGCCGCTGCCGGAAAGCCCAGTAAAGACAATCAGCTTATCTCTGGGGATCTCCAGGTCGATATTTTTCAGGTTGTTCTGCCGCGCGCCGCGGATCACGATTTTATCTAATGCCATTGGTTCCTCCTTGCCGCAAAGGCCTAATGTTATCAGCGTTTTGCGGCAGTAAAGCTTACTTCTGTTACAGGGTCTCTTTCAGCTTGGCTATCTTATCCCGCAGGTAGGCGGCGTGCTCAAATTCCAGCAGCCTTGCCGCTTCCCGCATCTCGGCGGTCAGCTTGGCGATGGCCGCCTCGGTCTCCTTGCGGCTCATCTTCTTGCCGCCCTTGCCGGTCTTCTTATCCGCCACGCTGATCTCCAGCACATCCCGGATCTCCTTCTGGATGGTCTGCGGGGTGATGCCGTGTTCGGTATTGTATCTCTGCTGGATCTCCCGCCGGCGGTAGGTTTCCTGGATAGCCTTCTGCATGCTGTCAGTCACTTCATCGGCATACATAATGACCTTGCCTTCCGCATTGCGGGCCGCCCGGCCGATGGTCTGCACCAGCGAGGTCTCGCTGCGCAGGAAACCCTCTTTATCGGCATCCAGGATCGCCACCAGCGAAACCTCCGGGATATCCAATCCCTCGCGCAGCAGGTTAATGCCCACCAGCACATCAAATTCGCCTTTTCGCAGGTCGCGGATGATCTCCATTCGCTCGATGGTATCCACATCATGGTGCATGTACCGCACCTTGATGCCGGTTTTTTCAAGATAGGCGGTCAGATCCTCCGCCATCTTTTTGGTCAGCGTCGTTACCAGCACCCGCTGTTCCTTTGCCGTCCGCTGATTGATCTCCCCAATGAGGTCGTCAATCTGCCCCTCGACGGGTCGCACATCAATTTCGGGATCGAGCAAGCCGGTGGGACGGATGACCTGTTCAGCGATGAGAGCGCTTTCGCTCTTTTCCAGGTCGCCGGGCGTGGCGCTCACGCAGACGATCTGTTTGAGTTTGCCCATAAATTCATCGAATTTCAGCGGGCGGTTATCCAGCGCCGAGGGCAGCCGGAACCCATACTCGATGAGGGCTTCCTTGCGGCTGCGGTCGCCGCCGTACATGCCTCGGGCCTGCGGCAGCGTCACATGGCTTTCATCGATGAAGATCACAAAATCCTCGGGGAAATAATCTAGCAGGGTGTAGGGCATGCTGCCGGGGGCGCGCCCGCTCAGCACGCGGGAGTAATTCTCGATGCCCTTGCAGAAGCCGATCTCCTGCAGCATTTCGATATCATAGTTGGTGCGCTCGGCAATGCGCTGCGCCTCGATGAGCTTATTGTTGGCCCGGAAATATTCCACCCGTTCATCACATTCCCGCCGGATCTCCTCGATCCCGGCCATGAGCCGCTCCCTGGGGACGATGTAGTGGGAGGCCGGGTAGATGGCCACATGGCTCACCACATTTTTCGCTTCGCCGGTCACGGTATTGATCTCGCAGATGCGGTCGACCTCATCACCGAAAAACTCCACCCGGATGGCAGTCTCGCTGGAATAGGCCGGGAAGATTTCCACCACATCCCCGCGCACACGGAATTTATTACGGACGAAATTGATATCGTTGCGCTCGTACTGGATCTCCACCAGCTTGCGGATCAGCTCGTCCCGGTCTTTTGTCATGCCCTGCCGCAGAGAAATGACCATGTTGCGGTAATCGATGGGGTCGCCCAAGGTGTAGATGCAGGAGATGGAGGAAACGATGATGACATCCCGGCGCTCCGAAAGGGAGGAGGTGGCGGAATGGCGCAGCTTTTCGATCTCCTCATTGATGGCACTGTCCTTCTCGATGTAGGTATCGGTAGAGGCGATGTAGGCTTCCGGCTGGTAGTAGTCGTAGTAGCTCACAAAGTATTCCACCGCATTTTTCGGGAAGAACTCCTTGAACTCGCTGCAAAGCTGGGCGGCAAGAGTCTTATTGTGGGCCAGCACCAGCGTGGGACGGTTGATGCGCTGGATGATATTGGCCATGGTAAAGGTCTTGCCACTGCCGGTTACGCCCTTCAGCGTCTGCATCCGGTTGCCGGTCTCTATGCTTTTTACCAGGGCATCTATGGCCTCCGGCTGGTCGCCGGTGGGCTGGAAAGGGGATACCAGTTCAAATTGGTCTTTGCTCATACGCCCTCCTTGTCGCTTCTTTTCCACTTTCTATTGTACCACAAAGAGAACGCGAACACAAGTTCGTTTCGCAAAAATCAATGAGGAAATTTGCGGGAGAAAAAGATGCAATTTTGTGCGAAAGCGACCAAAACGGCCGGTGCAAAATGCCAACAAAAAGCGGATGCCGCAGCACCCGCTTTTGGAGATCATTCTTTTGCCAGCACCTCTGCCAGGATTTTTTGGAACTGGGGCAGCCACCACAGCAGGTAGCCGGCCCGGGTGGGGTGGATGGCATCGTTCATGTACAGCGCCCGTTCCTCCGGGGAAAGGGCATTAAAGGCGTTATCATGCCACAGGTCCAGCAGGGCAAAGTCCCATTTTTCCTGCAGATCCACCAGCAGGTTCACCAGCTTGTGGTAGCGGGGATTATCGTACCGGGCGGCGGTGTAAAAGACAATGGGACAGTCCCATTTTTCCCGTACCATGGCCAGTATGGCCTCCATGCCGCCAACGGTGGTGGAAGCGTCAAAGTCCTCCGCCCGGAAGCAGCGGCTGACCCGGCCCGGCACACTGCGGAAGGTGGCGTCATTGGTGGAAAGCTGACACAGGAAGCAATCGGGCGCCTGCGGCATGCGGGCCATGCGGCGGCGCAGCCGCTTAAGGTAGGAAAAGTATCCCCGGTCCGCCAGGGTGGTGGCGGAAACAGTCTCCTGAATGATGCGGCAGCCATCAATGCGGGCGAGATAATCTAGGAAGGAGACCCCGCCGGAGGAAAACCCGGAGGAGATGGAGGAGCCGAGACACAGGATGGTTTTTCCCCGCAGGGGGCTGTTATCCCTGGGCAGCTGGCGGCGCAGGGCATAGGGGGCGGCATTGCCGGGGTGGCCCAGCCCAAAGAATACCCGCAGCGCAATAATGGCGGTAATGAGGATTATTATGCCAATCGCGATGAAAAGGACTTTCATTTTTCTTCCTCCTGTGCTATAATTACAAGAGTTGGCTCCGATAGAGCGGCCTGTGTGGTGGTTTTCTACCTCCATTAAGCAACAAATGGGTGGGTTTTGTCAATACGGGAGCCGAAAGAAATACCCAAAGGAGGAAAAGCGCATGGGGAGACCATCACTGGCGGAGCAACGCCGTGTGGAAATATGCCGGGCGCTGCAAAGCTGTGTCATCCGCAACGGATCGTATGAGATGACCTCGGTGAAGGACATTGCGCAGGAGGCGGGTATGGCCGCCGGAATGCTGCATCACTATTTTGAGAGCAAGGATGATATTCTGCTGGTGACGGCGGAAATGGTGCTGCTGGAGCTGCAGAACCACCTGAGCGACCTGCTGCGCATCAAGGATGCCGCGGAGAGAGAAAAGATGCTGGAGGAGCTGCTGGGCGATAACGAGCAGAACCGGTTTTACATCATGCTGCAGGCCATGGCTCTGGCCATGCCGACGGTGAATGAGCTGCTGCTTGGCAAGCAGGAGGAAATGCGGGATATCCTGGCAGAACGGCTGGAATTCCGCGGGAGTGACCCGGAAAAGGCCAAAGCCGATGCGGATCGGATGACCTTCCTGCTGTGCAGCGCGCTGACCACCCCCAAGGGCGTACAGAGCGCAGCCGCGCGGCAGATGACAGCGGATACTCTGCAGGAGCTTTTCCCATTGGGCTAAATTACAACAGGCACGCCTTACGGGGCGTGCTTTTTTGTGGGGTGGGGAAAGGATTTCTTGCGGCAGGTGTTGCGGTGCGGGAGGATTCATGATACAATATAGGGTGGAAAATTGTAAAAAGAGAGGGTGGCGGGCCTTTGAGCCAAACCGAAAAAACCATACAGAATTACCGGACGCTCCGCGAGCAGCAGGGGTGGGCCGATGCCATAAAAAAATACCTCAGCGAAAAGTACGAGACCCCGCCGCTGGCCCATGTGCATTCCTTTGGCTGCCAGCAGAGCGTTTACGATGGCGAGCGCTTTAAGGGGGTGCTGGCCCAACTGGGCTATGGCTTTACCGATGAGATCCGTCAGGCGGATCTCATCCTGTATAATACATGTGCCGTGCGGGAAAATGCCGAGCAGCGGGTATTCGGCAATGTGGGGGCGCTTAAGGGCCTCAAAAAGCAAAAGCCGGACCTGGTGATCGCCCTGGCGGGCTGCATGACCGAACAGCAGCAGGTAAGCGAAAAGCTGAAAATGAGTTATCCCTATGTGGATCTTGTAATGGGCAGCAATGCCGCCGGCCGGCTGCCGGAGCTTTTGTACCGTGTCCTTATCGAAGGGCGGCGCAGCATCCGCCGGGACGCCGGGGAGGGCGGCACCGATACCACCCTGTACGAGGAGATGCCGGTGCTGCACGAAAGCCGGTTCAAGGCCTTTGTGCCGGTGATGTACGGCTGCGATAATTTTTGCTCCTACTGTATTGTGCCCTTCGTGCGCGGGCGCGAGCGCAGCCGCCTGCCCGCGGATGTCGCGCGCGAGGTAAAAAATCTGGTGGAGAACGGCTGCCGGGATATCACCCTGTTGGGGCAGAATGTAAATTCTTACGGTAAGGGGCTGGAGGAACCGTGCAGTTTTGCAGAGCTTTTGCGGATGGTAAATGCCATTCCCGGGGATTTCCGTATCCGCTTTATGACCAGCCACCCCAAGGACTGCACCCATGAACTGCTGGACGCCATGGCGGAGTGTGATAAGGTGTGTAAACACCTGCACCTGCCGGTACAGAGCGGCAGCGACCGCATCCTAACGGCGATGAACCGCCACTACGATCTGCGGCATTACGAGGAGCTGCTGTGCTATGCCAGGGAAAAAATGCCGGGGCTTTCCATCACCAGCGATATTATTGTGGGCTTCCCCGGAGAAACAAGGGAAGACTTTGAGAAAACGCTGGAGCTGGTACGACGGACAAAATACAGCGCGCTGTTTACTTTCATCTACTCCCGGCGCAGCGGCACTGCCGCCGAAAAGCTGCCCGACCCCATCCCTGCCGAGGAAAAAAGCCGGTGGTTTAGGGAGCTGCTGGACACACAAGGGGCCATCGGCAGCGAACTGCTGAAAAACTATGTGGGCAAAACGCTGCGGGTGCTGGCGGAGGACGAGGGCAAGACCCCCGGGACCCTTAGCTGCCGGGCGGAGGATAATACCATTGTGGAGGTGGCCGCCCCGCCCGAAATGATCGGGGAGTTCCTGCAGGTGCACATCACCGCCGCCATGAACTGGGCGCTGCGCGGAGAGCGCGCCGAATAAAACAATAAACTATGGAGGATAAAAAACATGACTTACACTGAACTGGTAGAGAAAGCGAGAGAGCTGGGTGTTGCTATCCAGGATACCGATGAGTTTACTGCCTTTATCGTGGCCAAAACTGCTGCCGATAAAAGCGAAAAGCTGCAGGATAAGCTGGGGCAGTTCAACCTGAAAAAGCTGGATCTCAACCGGGCCATCATCGCCGAGGAAAAGGACAACGAAAAAATAGCGGAGCTGAACGGAGAGGTGAAGAACCTGTACGAGGCGATTGTGAGCGATCCCCTAATGATCGCCTATTCCACCACCAAGGACGAACTGGATAACACGGTGCGATTCATCATGCAGATCATCCAGGGCAGCGCCAATGGCGATAACCCCTACGAGATCGAGGAACAGTCCTGCGGCGGAGATTGCTCCGCCTGCGGCGGCTGCCACTGACGCCAACTAAGACCTGACGAAATGACAAAAAAGAGGGTGCCGAAATGTCGCTGATACCGCAGGACCGCAGTAAATTATCCCCCATGATGCAGCAGTATCTTTCCATGAAGGATGAGCATCGGGACCAGATCCTCATGTTCCGTCTCGGAGATTTCTACGAGATGTTCTTTGATGATGCCGTGACCGCCTCCCGGGAGTTGGAATTGACGCTGACCGGGCGGGACTGCGGCCTTCCCGACCGTGCGCCCATGTGCGGGGTGCCCTATCACAGTGTGGAAAACTATATTGCGCGGCTGGTGAAAAAGGGCTACAAGGTTGCCATCTGCGAGCAGATGGAAAACCCGGCGCTGGCCAAGGGGATGGTCAAGCGGGATATTGTACGGGTGGTGACCCCCGGCACCCTGATGGAAGCCAACATGCTGGAGGAGGGCAGCAATAACTACATTTGCAGCCTGTGCCCGGCAGGGGAGCGCTGCGGTCTGGCCTTTGCCGATATTTCCACCGGCAGCGTGCTGGTGACCGAGGTCTCCGGGGAAATGGCGGCCATCAACGAGCTGGGCAAGTACGCGCCGCATGAGGTCATCTATGCCGAGGAGCTGCCGCAGCTGCGTTCAGTGGTGGGCTTTCTCAAGGACCGGCTGTGCTGTGCGGCCCAGGCGGGAGACCGTGATGCCTATACCGAGGAAACAGCCAAAAAGCTGGTAACGGAGCAGTTTGGCGCGGATACCGTGACCCGACTGGCGGGTACCCCGCTGGCGGTGCGGGCCCTGGGCGGGCTGATGGCCTACCTGAAGGTGACGCAGTTTACCGGATTGGAGCGCCTGCTGGAGGCAAAAAGCTATCTGCCGCAGGAATATATGCGGCTGGATGTGGCGGCCCGCCGCAACCTGGAGCTGACCGAAACGATGCGCAGCCGGGAAAAGCGGGGAACGCTTTTCTGGGTGCTGGATAAGACCAAGACCTCGATGGGACGGCGTTTGCTGAGAAGCTCTATCGAGCAGCCGCTTTTATCGGTCAATGCCATTAACCGGCGGCTGAATGCCGTGACCGAGCTGACCCGGAACAGTATTCTCATCAGTGAGCTGGCGGTGGCCCTGGATGGCGTGTATGACCTGGAACGGCTGATGACCCGTGTGGTGTACGGCAATCCTCCGGTGAAGGATATGATCGCCCTGGGGGCCACTACAGCCCGTCTGCCGGCCATTAAGGAGCTGCTGGGCGAGGTGCAGTGCGCCCTGCTGCGGGAAATTGAACAGAACATAGACCCCCTGGAGGATGTGGCCCGGCTCATCGGCTCGGCCATCGATCCGGACAGCGATATTCCGCTGAAAGAAGGCGGTGTCATCCGGGAGGGGTACGATAAGCAGCTGGATGAGGCTCGGCATCTTTCCAAGGATATCCGGGGCATCCTGGCGGAGATAGAGGAACGGGAAAAGGATGCCACCGGCATCCGGACGCTGCGCATCGGGTATAACCGGGTGTTCGGCTATTACATCGAGGTTTCCAATTCCTTCAAGGATCAGGTGCCGGCGCATTATATCCGCAAGCAGACCCTGACCAATGCCGAGCGGTACATTACCGAGGAGATAAAGGAGCTGGAGGAACGGGTGCTGCACGCCCAGCAGGAAGCCATAGACCGGGCTTCCGAGCTGTACGAGCAGGTGAGAGCGACGGTTGCGGCGGAGCTGCCGCGCATCCAGCAGACGGCGGCGGCCGTAGCCGGGCTGGATATGCTGTGCAGCCTTGCTACTGTGGCGCTGAATAACAACTACTGCTGCCCCACGGTGGATCTCTCGGATGAAATTGAAATCAGCGAGGGGCGGCACCCGGTGGTGGAGCAGCTGCTGGACGGCGTGCCCTTTGTGCCCAACGATACCAAGCTCAATAACCGGGAAAACCAGATTGCGGTACTGACCGGCCCCAATATGGCGGGTAAATCCACCTATATGCGGCAGGTGGCGCTTATCGTGCTGATGGCGCAGGTGGGGTCTTTTGTCCCGGCGGCCAGTGCCCGTATCGGCATTGTGGATGGCATCTATACCCGTGTGGGCGCCAGCGATGACCTGACCACCGGCCAATCTACCTTCATGGTGGAAATGAGCGAGGTGGCGAATATTCTGAAGGAAGCCACCGAAAAGAGTCTGCTCATTCTCGATGAGATCGGGCGGGGAACCTCCACTTACGATGGCATGAGCATTGCACGGGCGGTGATCGAATATATTGCCGACCGCAAAAAGCTGGGGGCCAAGACGCTCTTTGCCACCCACTACCACGAGCTGACCGAGCTGGAGGAGCTTATTCCCTGTGTGAAAAACTACAATGTGGCGGTGAAAAAACGCGGTGAGGATATCGTGTTCCTGCGGCGCATCATCCCCGGCGGGGTGGATGAAAGCTACGGTATCGAGGTTTCCAAGCTGGCGGGTATCCCCCGGTGGGTCATCGACAGAGCCTACGAGGTGTTGTCTTCTCTGGAGGAGGGGCAGACCGTGAGCGAGGCAAAGGTAAAAACCCGCGCCAAGCCCAAAGAGGAAAGCGAGCAGTTGTATTTCATTGATGAAAAGGCGGAAGCCATAAAGAAACGGCTGCGCGGTGCCGACCCCAATACCCTAACGCCCATCGAGGCGTTGAACCTCATTTATGAACTGAAGAAGCTGCTGTAAGCGGCAATATAAACCAAAGACACCATGGCAAGTACAGTGAAAGGAGATGAGCCTGTGCCGAAAATCAATATACTGGACCGGGAAACCGCGGAGCTGATCGCGGCGGGTGAAGTGATAGAGCGTCCCGCCTCGGTGGTGAAAGAACTGGTGGAAAATTCAATCGATGCCGGGGCGACCGCCATCACGGTGGAGATCGGACACGGCGGGGTACGGCTCATCCGTGTGACCGATAACGGCTGCGGCATCGAGCGGGAGGATGTGCCAAAGGCATTCCTGCGGCATGCCACCAGCAAGGTGCTGCGCCCGGAGGATCTTGACCGCATCGGGACGCTGGGCTTCCGCGGGGAGGCGCTGGCCTCCATCTGCGCGGTGAGCGAAACGGAGATACTGACCCGCGCGGCGACCGAGGAGATCGGGACGCGGTACACGCTGGCCGGGGAGTGCGCCGGAGAGCTGGCGGAGGCGGGCTGCCCGGTGGGAACCACCATCACGGCAAAAAATCTCTTCTACAATGTGCCGGCCAGGATGAAATTTCTGAAGAAGGACAGCACCGAGGGAACAGCGGTGGCAACGCTGATGGATCGGCTGGCGCTTTCTCACCCGGAAATTGCGTTTAAGCTTATCCGGGATCGGGAAGTAAAGCTGGCCACCCCTGGCAGCGGCGACCTGCTGGCGGCCATTTTTGCGGTATATGGCAATGAATTTGGCCGGGGACTCATCCCGGTGGAGTGTGAGAATGGGCCCATCCGGGTCAGCGGCTACCTGGCAAGGCCGGAATGCTGCCGGCCCTCCCGCAGCATGGAGCACTTTTTCATCAACAATCGCTATGTGAAAAGTGTTACCATCATGGCGGCGGTGGAGGAAAGCTACCGCAATCATATCATGGTGGGCAAGTTCCCGGGGTGTATTATCAATCTGATGGTAGATCCCGCCCAGGTGGATGTGAATGTCCACCCGGCCAAGCTGGAAGTGAAGCTCAGCGATGAGCGGACGGTCTTTGATGCGGTGGTGAACGCCTGCCGCGGCGCCCTGGCCCGGATGAACAGGACGGTGGCGGTGCGGGATGTGGGCGGCAAGCGCTTTAGCGATTTTGAGCTGCGTAACCGCCCCACCGAGGGAACTCAGACTCGCATGACTGTGGAACAGTACCGTCAAATGGCGGAAAGCCTGCCGGAGAAAAAGAGCTACGGCAGCATGGGTACCCTGATGAGCGGCGGCGGAAGCGACCAGTACCGCCGTGGCCTGCCGCCAAAGGGGACAAGCTATGGCATGGGGGCGCAGCCCCCGGCAGAGCCGAGAAAATGGGAGCCGGTAAAGCCCAAAACATCTGTAGAGGAAATTGGCGTTACAGATGATGAACCGCATAAAAAGGCGGAAAACCCGGCGGTAACTATTACAGATAAGAGCAATGAGGCAGTAGCACTGCCGGCCATAGGCGGCAGGCCTGTGGTAGTTGATCTACCGGTGGAGGAAGCAAAAGCCGAGCACCATGAGCCGGTGACCCTGCCCATGTACGGCGGTAAGCCGGTGGTGACTGAGCCCCTGGAACCGACGGCACAACGAGAGGAACCTGAACAGGCGCAGGAACCGGAACCGGATTACCGACTGATCGGAGAGGTCTTTGCGACATATATCATGGCGGAGCGGGACAATGAAATGCTGCTTATTGATAAGCATGCGGCCCATGAGAGGATCCTCTTCAACCGGCTGAAGCGCCAGCACCAAAGCGGCGCTGTGGAACGCCAGGTGCTGCTGGTGCCTTTGACCATCCATATGCCGCGGGAGCTGTACGATGCCGCCATAAAGAACCTGGATTGCTTTGAGCGGGCAGGCTTTGCTGCGGAGGACTTTGGTGAGGGGTGCCTGCGGGTGCGGGAAGTCCCGACCATCCTGGAGGATACCCCGGCGGAGGATCTGCTGACCGAGCTGTGTGAGCGGTTGCTGCATCGCGGCGGCATGGATGAGGAAGCTATTTATGATGAGCTGTATCATTCGGTGGCATGCAAGACGGCCATCAAGGGGAATATTCCCTCGATGGAGCGGGAGCAGCAGGAGCTGCTGCGGCTGCTGCGGGAGGACCCCACAGTGCGCAACTGTCCGCATGGGCGGCCGGTGGCCATTGTCATTACCCGGCGGGAGCTGGAAAGAATGTTCGGGAGGATCGTTTGATCCATTTTGCGTAGAAGGAGGGGAGTGCCGTGCGGCTGAAACCGAATACGCTGATTGTAGTGGCGGGGCCCACGGCCTCCGGCAAAACAGCGCTGGCCATCCAAATCGCGAAAGCGGTGGATGGAGAGATCGTTTCCGCCGATAGTATGCAGATCTACCGGGGAGTGGACATTGCCACGGCAAAGCCCACCCCGGAGGAGCTGGCGGCGGTGCCTCACCACCTTATCGGCTTTTTGCCGATGGATCGGGCTTTTTCGGTGGCGGATTACGCGGAGTTGGCTCGCAAGGAGATCAATGATATTCTAAGCCGGGGCAAGGTGCCGGTGCTGTGCGGCGGTACGGGGCTTTACATCAAGGCCATTGTGGACAATGTGCAGTACAGCGAGGCAATCACCGGCGATGAAGCGCTGCGGGAGCGGCTGCGGCAGCTGGCGGAGCGGGAGGGCAATGATGCCCTGTGGCGGCGGTTGGAAGCAATGGACCCCGAAACGGCCAAGCGTATCCACCCCAATAATGTGGGCCGGGTCATTCGGGCCATTGAGGTGATGACGGTCAGCGGAAAGTCCATCCGGGAACACGAAGCCGAAAGCCTGCGGGAGCCATGTCCCTATCATGTCATTGAGCTGGGGCTGCGCTATCACGACCGGGAAACGCTGTATGGACGCATTAACCGGCGGGTGGATAAAATGGTGGAGATGGGGCTGACTGAGGAGGTAAAAGCTGCCCGGGAACAGGGCCTGACCGCTACCGCCGCGCAGGCCATCGGCTGTAAGGAGCTATATAGCTGGCTGGACGGCAAAGAAACCCAGGAGGAAGCGCTGGAAAAGCTGAAGCAAAGTACCCGCCGCTACGCTAAGCGTCAGCTGACCTGGTTTGGGACGGATCAGCGGATGCGCTGGATCGAGCCGGACACGCTGGCCGCGGGGGAAACGCCGCTGGATAAGGCAATGGAGATACTGGAAAAGGAGGGAATGGCATGAAAAGCGGAATGGGCAAGCTGCTGACCTTTATTATGGCGGCATTTTTGCTGGTGTTTGCGGGCTACCATGCCTACCGGCACTTTTTCAGCGACTATACTACCGAGAATGTATACCGCTATACGGTGTACCACAGCACTACCGCTCAGGGGGTGTTTTTTCGGGAGGAAAAAAGCCTGGACCAGTCCGCAGGCAGCAACCTGCGCTATGCGGTGCGTGATGGCGAAAAGGTGCGGGTGGGCAGCGTGCTGGCCTACCGGTACAGCGATGCCCTGAGTGCCGACTTGGCGGAGCGCCGGGCAGAGGCCCAGAAGGAGCTGACCATGCTGCAGCGGGTACTGGCCCAGCTGCAAAGCAGCAATACCCCTACCGTAAGCGACCTGACCAGGAATACCGATATCGACCTGCAAAAGCTGGCGGAAGCGGTGGCACTGGAGCATTACAGCGGGATGGATACCCTGGCGCTGAACCTGCAGGAGGAGATCAACCTGGGCAGCGGCATTACCGGGAAAACCGCGGCGCTGGAAGCCCGCATTGCTGAGCTGGAGGCCCAGACATCTGGGAGTGCCAGCGGGGAAGCGGTATACAGCACACTGGAGGGGTATTTCAGCAGTGCGGTGGATGGCCGGGAAGGGGAATATACCCTGGCCCGCCTGGAAGCGATGAGCTGCGATGACCTGCAAACGCTGCTGACTGCCGGTGAAACGGAAGAAGCTGGGCTGGGCAAGGTAGTTTCCGGGCCGGAGTGGTACTTTGCGCTGACCATCAGCAGCAAGGAGCACAAAAACTACCAGCTGGGCAGCCGGGTCAATCTCGCTTTTGCCGGGGGAGGCACAGCACAGGGCACGGTGGTGCGCACCGAGCTTTCCGATGACGGCAGCGCCATGATGTTGGTCATCCGGGGTGATACCGTTACGGAGGATACCGTATCCCGCCGGGCAGCTACGGTGCGACTTTCTTCCGAAAATTATACCGGCGTGCGGTTCGATAAAGAATACCTGCGCATTGTGGATGGCGTAAAAGGCGTTTATGTCGATAACGGGTACAGTGTCAAATTCAAGACGGTGGATATCATTTACGAAGGGGATACCTACTACCTCAGCCGGCTGAATTATACCGGCGAAGAGCAGCTCAATATCTTCGATAAGCTTATTGCAAGTAAAACGGAGCTTTACGATGGGATGCCGCTTAGTGATTTGTGAGGGAACTTCCGGACATGGACACAATTTCTTGTGGTAACGCATTGACAGGAACCACAAAGAATGGGATAATAGATTTATATATCAAATATTCTGCGCAAGGAGGCCGTTATGAGTTTCATCAATAAATTCAAGGACTTTATGGGGATCGGCGAAGAAGATTTCGAGGACGATTTTGAGGAAAACGAGCAGCCCGAGGAGATGGAAGACGATCCGTTTGGGGGCTTTTCCATGCAGCCGGAGTACCGCCCCGGCAAAACCGAGCCGGCCGAAAAGACCGCGGCGCCCCGCAAGGATAATAAGGTCGTCAATATCAATACCACAACGCAGCTGCAGGTGGTGCTGGTAAAGCCGGAGAAGTTTGAGGACGCTTCCGGCATCGCGGATCATCTGCTTGCCAAGCGCACCGTGGTGCTCAATCTGGAATCGACCAACCGCGAGATTGCCCGCCGTCTGGTGGATTTCTTAAGCGGTGTGGCCTATGCCAACGGCGGCCAGATCAAGAAAGTGGCAAATTCTACTTATATCATCACCCCCTATAATGTAGGCGTGATGGGCGACAGCCTGCTGGACGAGCTGGAAAACAGCGGACTGTATCTGTAAGCAAGGGACCGTAACACTGGACCGGCACGACCGGGGGAGGAACAGAAAATGACCGAGAATTTGGCTCATCCGCAGTTTAGCAAGGGACTTTCCGGCTATAAGGTCGAGGAAGTGGATTCTTACATCGATAAGGTACTGGATACCATCAAGGATCTCAAGGACCAGAATGAGGTTTTGGAAGAAAAGATAGGCGTACTGGCCGAAAGTCTGCAGAAATACCGCGAGGATGAGGACAGCCTGCGGGAGGCGCTGCTGGGCGCGCAGAAGATGGGTGACAGCATCATCAAGAACGCGAACAATAAGGCGGAGATCACCATGCGGGAGGCTTCCGTTAAGGCGGCGCATATCGTGGAGGAGGCCCGCAAAAAGGTGGAGGATGAAAAGGACGAGCTCATCCGGGTACAGACCGCTGCCGCCGATTTTAAGGCAAAGCTCATTGAGCTGTACCGGGAACACATCGAGCTGGTGACCCGCATCCCCGTAAGCGATAGCGCCCCCGCAGAGGAAGCTCCTGCCGTGGAAGAGCCCATTGCCGAGGAAGTGGCCGAGACGGTGGAGGTAGCTGAATCGGCTGTGGAACCTACCCCTGTGGAAGCGGCCGAAGAAGCGGCAGCCGAGCATGAGGAGCAGTCTGCCCCCGTGGAGGAAGCACCTGCTGCCCCCGTAGTGGAAGAAAAATCGGATATCCCCGCGGCTGGTGAGGACATCTTTGCCGAGTTTGAAAAGAAAAAACAGCAGATCCTCAATTTTGATATCGGGGAGCAGCCAGAAACTGAGCGCCGCAGTAAATTTGCGGGGCTGAAGTTCGGCAACGATTTTAACCTGATGGATGATGAGGACGACGACTTTTAATAAAAACTAAAGCAGTCTGCGGCCTGTGGTAAACGGGTCGCAGACTTTTGAGGGTATTGATATGTTTAAGATCATTTCGGTTGTGATCGGTTTTCTGCTGCTGGGGCTGGACCAGTGGAGCAAGCAGTGGGCCATCACCCACCTGGAGGGGGCCGGTACGGTACCAGCGCTGCCGGGACTTTTCAATTTTGATTTTTTGCCCAATGGCAATGACGGCGCTGCCTGGGGAATGCTCTCCGGCAAGCAGACGCTGCTTATCGCGGCGACGGCCGTTATGCTGCTGGCTATCATCATCTACATGGTGGCCAAGCGCAAAAAAATGGCCAACATGGCCTTCCTTTCGCTGATACTGGTGGTATCCGGTGGCGTCGGGAATCTTATTGACCGCGTGGCGCAGGGCTATGTGGTGGATTTTATCCGCTTTGCGTTTTGGAACCGTTTCCCGACCTTTAATGTAGCGGATATCGTCATCACCGTTGGCGTGGCGCTTTTGGTCATCTATATTCTGTTCATCGATGGCAAAAAGGAGAAAAAGAGTGGAACGCCATGAGCTGACCGTGACCGCCGAAGCGGCGGGCTGCCGGCTGGATAAAGGATTGGCGCTGCTGGCACCGGAACTTTCCCGCAGTCAAATTCAAACTTTGGCGGAAAAGGGAAGTATCCTGAAAAACGGCGCTGCGGCAGGGAAAAAGGACACCTTGCGGGAGGGTGACAGTATCATCATTACCCTGCCGGACCCGGTACCCACCGGCACCCAGGCCGAGAATATCCCGCTGGAGATTGTCTACGAGGACGATGATCTGCTGGTAGTGAATAAGCCCAAGGGAATGGTGGTCCACCCGGCGGCAGGCAATTAGAGACCATCGCAGCATTGACCTTCTCGTTCTTCATA
>JABLTN010127791.1_pt1 | contig 22519 bp, 19 predicted proteins | sample 7160141 | NCBI WGS metagenome assembly JABLTN01 (sample SAMN14651226, study PRJNA627086) | human gut metagenome | isolation source: feces | host: Homo sapiens | reverse complement strand
GCAATCGGTGTTGCTTCACCAACTTCCGTACGCATTGACACATTTGGCACCGGACTTCTTGCAACTCATACCGACGTACTCAAAACCCACGAGCCACAAAGTTTTTCTAAATTACTGGAAATCTAAAAACTGACAGCGAGCACCCGGCACAGGCTACTGCTTTAACAAGTCAGTTAGATGGGTTTTCAATGCAAACTTTTCAGTCGAATTATTTTAATTGAAAGAAACTCATCGTTTTCTTTAACTTGTTTGAAATTTCATCCAAACGGGTTGCAAAACCTGCCAGCTGGTCAATGTTACCATTTAATTCTTCCATCGATGCACTTGTTTCCTCTGTGGAGGCTGCATTTTTTTCGGAAATGGATGACAGATTTTCAAGTACTTCTGTGACTTTGTTTTTCGCACTGTCACATGTTGCTGCACTCTCTCTTACAACCTCAATATTTTCTTTGGTATCGCCAATTCGATTTGAAACTTCTTCAAATTTATGTTTAGTTTCATCCAATTTGCTTTTTTGTTCTTTGGTCTGCTCGGAAAGTACTTCCATTGTTTTCACCATCTCACCGGAAGCGGCAAGCAGTGTATCAATAATCTCTTCAATGGTAACAGTCGAATTCTGGGACTCGTCTGCCAACTGCTTAATCTCATCTGCGACAACGGCAAATCCTTTACCGGATTCTCCTGCACGGGCAGCTTCAATGCTTGCATTCAGACTCAGAAGATTGGTCTGTGAAGCAATCTGTGTAATTAACTGCGTTGATTCCTGTATTCTCTGTACTAAAGTATTCGTCTTTTCAATCTGCTCTGCCACTTTGTAAATCGCATTTGTGGTATCCTCATTGCGGCTTTCCAGTTCTGCCATAATAACGCTTGCATTTTCCCCAGCTTCCGTCATCTCATCCGACAGTTTTGTCATATCAAATATCTTCTGCTGCATCTGGTCAATCATATGATCCATAACCTGAATTGCATCTACGGCATCCTGCACCTGTTCTGCCTGTGAATGTGCTCCCTGCGAAACATTGTTTACAGCATTTGCAATTTCTTTGGAATTGATGCGGCTGTCATTTGAGCGTTCTTTAACAACGCTTTCTGTCTCCGTAATATGTCCGGATGCCTCCTTGATAGAACGGACAATCTGGTAAAGTGTTCCTCTCACTTTTTCCAAACTCTCTCCCAATACGCCAATCTCATCCTTGCAGCACAGCGCTTTTTCATTTACATGGAAATCCAATTCTCCTTTTGTAAAACGGAGCAAATCATCCTTAAGCGCAATAATCGGTTTCAAAATCCGTTTGGTTGAGAAAATGCTGAAAAGAAAAGCCACGATCATCATGACAATGATACCTACAATTAACTCTATGGCAATATTGCGAATTACAATATTCATTGCCTGGCTGGTATCTTTCACCTGAGACCGCATATCATCTACGTAATTTCCTGTCGTTATAACCCAGTTCCATGGTTCAAATTTTTCTGAATACGCAATTTTCGGAGCCACGGTAGTTCCATCTGATTTCGTAAAATAGAACTCGTTAAAGCCACCACCGTTATTCGCTTTTTTCATAATATTCTGAAGAATCAATACACCGTTCTGGTCTTTTAACTGCTTACGGTTTGTCCCTTCCTGTTTACTCAGAATCGGGTGCATTACTAAGTTATAATCCGTATCGTCAATCCAAAAATAACCATCATTTACACCATCTTTGTCATAATCTGTACCATAACGCATATTACGAATTACTTCTAGCGCCTGTTCTTTTGCTTCTTCTTCGGACAATTTGTCATCCTGCGATAAATTATAATAATGAGAAACAATCGAAATTGCTGACTCAACCTGCGTCTTAATTTCAGTATTGTATCCATCGGTCATCGTATCTTTATAATTCTTTATACCGATATTATTTGTCGTCCGAACACCTATCATACCAATTACTGCTGTGATAATTACCGCTGCAATCATAATGCTCATTGTGGTAATCATCATAATCCCTCTTGTGCCAATTTTTCTTTTTTTCATGCTTAACCTCCTCGATGTCATCCAAAACTGCATTTATTCAACACAAAATATTATACTCCTTTTTTTCCTAATTACTACCTTTTTTTGTGAATAATGACATATTTTTAACAAATCTACCTTTTTTTGCAAACGCTTTGTGGGAAGTGTTTGCAAAAAGTCAGTTAGATGAGTTTTTCAATTAAAAAAATTCAACTGAAAAGTTTTGCACTGAGTGGGTTTTGAGTGCGTCGGCAGGCGGCACTGGTAGTTTCAGTGCCCCTGCTGCTACGCACTCAATTAGCGAGAGCGCCCACGAAGTGCAAACTTTTCAGTCGAATTCTTTTCATTAAAAACTACATCTTATTTGATTGTCAAATAGTCAATATAACCATCCCATGTACCATCGTCACTTGTCACAACGAGTTTTACCTCTTGATTGCCAAGTCCGTGTGTTACATTTTTAATCGTATATTCTGCCGGATAACTTCCGCCATAGTAGAACGTTCCTTTTTTCTGACCGCCTACATATAAGTCAACCCGTGCCATCTTTGAGTTGTTTGAACAGCCACGCAATGTAAAGTCATGTGTTCCGTACCCAAAATTCTGCGTATATGAACAGGAATCATTGTTTCCATACAAGGCAACACCATTAAATGGATAGCTGATTTTACCTGCATAGGAACCACCAAGTTTCATATCCTCGCACTGCACGGTCAAACCATTCCATGTACTGCTTCCACCGGATGTACTTCCCCCAATCGTCAGATTGTTTTTGTAAACATCCGCATAACCGCTGCTCTGGTAACCTTCTACATTCAAAGCTACTTCATAGAGTTTACCCATCGGCATGCCAAGGCTTTCCCATTTTTTAAAGTGTTCTGTCACCGAAATGGTTCCGCTTGTACGTTTGCTTGTACGTACACTCCAGTACTGTTTGAATGTTGTGTTACCGTCAATTGACGGTTGATTGTAACGAGTTGTTTCATATACATCATACGTTCCGCCATCGACTGTAATCTGTCCTTTGGAAGAAGCTCCAGGCGGACGCCAGGTTCCCCAACTGTCTACGATGTAATATTCAACCAACGGGTTTCTGGACTAGCCATATACACAAAGGTAAGAATTTCCTTTTGGCTGGTAGTAACATCCATAATCAATGGAAATGTTACCAATCTGGGAATATGTTTTTGTGCAGTCAAAGGTTTTTCCTTTGCGGAACAACGCATTCCCAATGTTGTCCCACCAGCAGCTGAAGTTTCCACCACCGTTTAAGGTCATGCTTGTATCGCCATAATCCTTCCACAGTGCGTAATCATAACCGTCTTCAACGCCGGTCTTTTCGTTGTAGATCGTCGTAGCTGCCTGAGCCGATACGGAAGGAATCATCATTCCGATGCATAAAAGCAATGCTACAACACCCATAAGTTTGTTTCGTTGCATTTGGCAACCTCCTTTCTCTGACATAAAAATACCACATTTTGGCTATAATGTAAATACTATATTTGTTGATTTTTGATAGTTTTTTAATTATACTTCTATTAGTTTTTGTGCAAATTGCATGCGTTTTATGTTGATTTTTCCCCGAGAATTGCATATACTTAGCACAGCAAAGAAAAAAGGAGTCATTCGATGGAAACAAATAACCTTTATATCTGGTCCATAAAAAATATTAAAAGCAATCGCATTTCCGTTCATGCGGCGCAGGTTGCTTTTTTTATCATGGTGTCCTTTTTTCCTTTTTTAATGTTTTTTATTACCTTGTTAAAGCATACTCCCATCAGTGAAGCGGTCCTTCTTACCTCCGTACAGAAGGTCATTCCTGCCAGTTTAAGTTCCCTTATCTCAACGTGGCTGAATGAATCGTTTGAGGCATCCACAACCATTCTTTCCGCTACCGTTATTTCCGCATTATGGGCCGGTTCAAAAGGGTTTGCCAGTATTGCCTATGAATTGGAAGCAATATATAGTGATGGATTGGATAAACACCGTTCTTTTTTTTCAAGGCGTTTTCATTCCATCTTAGATACCGTTTTATTTACAATTATGATTATTATCAGCTTAATTCTTCTTGTTTTTGGCAACCAGATTATCCAGTTGATTAATCGCTTTCTGCCGTTTATGCAGCACATGACATTACTTTTGTTTTTGCTGCGCTCGGCATTTTCTCTGTTACTGTTTACGATTTATTTCGCCTTTTTGTACTATTTTATACCGGGCCGCCATGCGCTGTTTAGGGAAGAACTTCCGGGTGCCATCCTGTCTTCCTTTCTCTGGATTTCGTTCTCGTATCTGTATTCTTTTTATGTGGATACCTGGGGCACGATTTCATCGATTTACGGCAGTTTGACATCCATTGTCTTTTTGATGTTATGGCTTTATTTCTGCATCACTTTTCTTTTTCTTGGTGCGCTTTTAAACAAATATCTGCAAACCTACCACAGCATTCACCCCATCAATGACCTCAGACGGATTTCTGATATTGTAAAATGCTACCTAAAAAGTAAAATTTGAGAATTTCCTCGCACTTTTTTCCCTGAGCTGCCATTTGATTGGCACCGTTTTGGCTCATCCCAACACCGTGACCATAACCGCCTCCGGTGAAAATATAAGAATCTCCCTTTTTTTCTATTGTAAAATATCCGCTCGGCAGACAACTAAGTCCCGACACTTCTTTTTTATCTTTTCTAAGATAGATTAATTTCTCACCACCAAACAAATTTCTTAAATTATATTCTGTGTAAATCCGCAGTGTATTTTTGCTCCCCGTAATTTGCGCCATCACTGCCACACCACTTTTTCCTCTTTTTAAAATTTCTACTTTTTTGATTTCTCCTAACTCTGTCTGTCCGGTACTGAAAAATGTTCCATCCTTTTGTTTTGTCTGAATCTGTGTCGGATTTTTTTCATACCGGCTTTTTATCTTTTCGGAAATAAATTGCTGCAATTGTTTTTCAGACACGGTTGTCCGCCAGCGATACCATGGCGAATTGGTATCATAACTTTTTATTTCACCTTGCAAAAATTCAGAAAAATCCGCTTCTTTCTGCAAATCCAGTGTTTTTCTACTATCTCCTAACAACACGCACGGCATAAGATAACTTCTGTCTTTTTTCGCAAACCATACCTCCTTAATCCCAGCAGAAACTCCTGCAGAAACAGAATAAAAATAAGTTTCTGCCACTTGGTTTTCTGCAAAAACAACCTGACCTTTTGTTTCATTAACTGCTGCGATGGACGCAGCATCCTCGCGCAGATTGTTATACACCTGGAATGACACACTGTCGTCGACGTGCGCACCTAAAGCTGCCAGTCTTTTTCCCGCCATCTGCTTGATGGCATAACTTCTGGCACATACTGCCTGCGCTTTCAAAGCCTCCTTTTGATATTCAGTCGGCATTTCACTTGGCACAACACTATATAAATATTCCTCTAATGGCAACTCATTGATTATATGTAATGCCTTGTCCACTAAATCAATTTCAAAAATGCCCCGGTACTCCGGATGTCCATACTGCTTATTTACACTCTCTACCCGGATTTTACCACCCGAATCCGGTATCACCACGATATGTTCCTTCACGTTTTGTGCCGTCAGTTTTTGCTTTTCTGATGCATCAAAATGTGTCTTCTTCTTTCCTGCAACCACGGTATACCCGGTTGTTCCTGAAAGCGTAACACTTGAGAAATCATAACTGTGATTTTTGTCATTTTGTAAAATCACACGAATATTAGCCGTTTTCTCTTTCTGTTCATATAGCAGCACCGCACAGATTTGCCCGGATGCCGCAACATATTTTGCTCCCGACTCACCTACCGATAATTCGTTTGCTTCCCCCGGTATCACTGTGCCATCACTTTTCAGATGATAAACACAAAATTCTGCATCCAGCGAAACAAAACCATAATTTTCAATCTGCAGTTTTTTATCCATAATACGCAGAATTTTTCCTTGGATCATATCTGGTTTTTTCCGAACTTTTACAACTTTTCCCTGCTCTTCAATTAAGTCTGCTACCCCGCTTATTTTTTCTTTGGAAACAGCAGAACGAAGCTGCCACGTTTTTTTCTGCCCGCGCCAGATTCCCTCAACTTTCTGTTGTTTTACGTCGGTTATGTACACATTGCGATACTCTTTTTTTGTTTTTACGACGCGACTCTCCCGAAAGGACTGAAACAGCCACAATCCGGCCACACAAAAAAACACAAGAAAAAATACAACAATTGGTCTGGCGAAGATTCAGTGCCTCTGAGTCAGTCAGATTTACCTCGATACCGCCAAGTTCATCAATAACATTAACAAAGGCGTCGAAATTCACTTCCACATAACCATCTAATTTGATACCAAAATTTTTCGCCAATGTTTTATAAAGCAATTTGATACCGCCAAAGGAATAAGCAGCATTTAATTTATAACCGCCATATCCCGGTATATCCACATACATATCACGCATCAAAGAAGTCAATTTCAGCTTGTTATGTTTAATATCCAAGGTTGCAATCATCATCGAATCCGAACGTCTCTCAACATCCTTATCCTGTTCATCCAGATTCTTATCTGCACCAACCAATAAAATATTCACAATTTCTGTATCACTGTCTAACGCATATTTGCTCAAATCCATCCCGGATACTTTATTCGATTTGTCGTAATTCATCAAACCCAACATTTTATCTCCGGTATGCTTAACATAAGCCAAACCACTACCTGCGGTCATCGACAGCAAAATTCCAATCACAAGAAATATTCTTGCCACAATCTTCCCTTTTCCCGCTTTTGTTTTACCCATATCAGGCCTCTCTTTCTATTCTCTCGTATTTACAATAAGAAAAACAATCCTGCATTTCGAATCAGACCGCTTTTCAAAAAACCATACCGCAATGCCAGATAGCGTCGTCCAAAAAAGGAAGCATCCGCCATTGTGGCAAACTTCGTTGCCGTTTTTCTCTGTTCTTTGGTCATCTGTGAATCAAAGACCCGCAAAAAAGCTTTTCCCTGCCGATACGTGTCAAAAAGTACCTGCCGCTGCTCTTTCATTTTGGAAATTCTTTTTCTTAAGTAACCGGAATACGATGTTCCTCCGATTTGATTTCCTTCGTGCTGGCGATACATAAGTGTCGCCTCCGGCAAATATCCAATGGCACCAAAGTGACTGCATATCAAAGCAAGCCACCAGTCATGCACCCGTATTTCTTCCGGCAGTTCTCTCAAATACGGAAGAATTGCCCGGTTCATCATAATGGTGCAGCCAATACACTTATTTTCCATAAAAAGATGTGCGGTGTCAACCTTTTTTACATTCAAATGACTCATTTCGTGAAAACGTCCCAGTTTTTTTCCGGTACTGCTGTCAAAATTCATGGCATCGGTAAAGACAAGCACCGGCTTTTCCGGATTTTCTCTCTCCATCAGTTTCATTTTCTCCAAGGTAAGCTCTACCTTATCCCAATTCCAGATATCATCCTGGTCACACAGCATAATATACGGGCTGTCACAACGAACAATGCCAGACATAAAATTTCTTATATACCCTTGATTTGTCTTATTTTCAAAGAGACGGACACGACTGTCCTTTTTTTCATATTCCTTTACAATCGAAACCGTGTCATCCGTAGAGCCGTCATCACATACATCCACCAAAAGATACGGATGACTCTGTGAAAGCAAAGAATCCAACTGCTCTTTTATATATTTTTCTCCATTATATGTTGCCATCACAATCTCAACTTGTTCTTTCACTCCTTGTCCCTCCAGTACGATGGATTCATCGAAAATTTCTTTACCAGCCAGAGCGGAAGTTTATCATACTTCTTACCAAACCGGTATCCCAAAAACTTAAAGCCGCTTTGGAAAATCAAATCCGGCACAAGATACCATTTTCCATGACGGAACAAATATTTCATCGTGTTTTTCACTAACCGCATTCCCTCGGATTCCGATTTCACCGCATCAAAAATTTCATGATACTGGCGCTGGGAAACTGCCAAATCAAAATTTCTCGTAAACTGCTGCCTGTAAGTGTATTTATGAGCATGGATAACCATCGCCTCTGCCACATAAGCAATTTTATATCCTGCCTGTATCACTTTCGATGCCATAATCATATCTTCATTGAAAATGGTATGAAGCACAAAGCCGCCCATTTTTTCATATACATCTTTACGGTACATTGCGCAGACATTTGAGCAGAAATACGTTTTAATACCCATTGTTTCCAAATCCTTTTGGGATTTCACATAACTCTTTGCCGGATAATTAAACTCTCTTGTATAATGTTCAATCACACCAACCGTATCATCCGGCAACTGTCTTCCATAGGCTGTTGCGGCTTCTTCCTCTTCCATTGCCTGTACCAAATTCTCAATGAGATAAGCATCAACCGGAACTGCATCCTGCGTCATAAAGAGCATATAATCTGCCTTTGACAAGGCCGCCCCTTTATTTCTGGTGCCGCCATGGTCAAAATCCTTTTTCTCAATCGGAACAATCTCCACATTTTCCGCCTTTTGTAACATCTGTAAAACTTCTTCATCTTCTTTTTCCTCAACTAACGTCTGCATAAAAAATACATGTGAAGGTTTTACAGTCTGTTTGTTCAGCCAGTCAATTAGTTTTGTCAATTTTTCTCTCTCCGGACGGTATACCGGAATAATTACATCAACCACCATCAAAATCCTCTCTTCTTACTTCTCAAGCAGACGATTCACTACTTTAACCGCCTCTCTGGCATCTGCCGAATAGCCATCTGCTCCAATTTCTTCAGCAAAACTTTCTGTCACTACTGCGCCTCCAATAATAATCTTGGCTTTTACGCCCTGCTTCTTTGCCTCATCCACAACTTCTTTCATCTCCATCATCGTCGTTGTCATAAGGGCAGACAGACCAATAATCGAAGCATTCTCAGCTTTCGCAGTATCTAAAATTGTCTGTGTTTCCACATCTTTTCCTAAATCAATGACATGATACCCATAGTTTTTCAGCATCAGCGCCACCAGATTTTTCCCAATATCGTGAATATCGCCCTTTACGGTTGCCACCACGATAGTTGCCAGTTTTTCATTCCCTCTTGCCGCCTCCAAAAGCGGCTCTAAACGGTTAATCGCCTTTTCCATCGTTTCGGCACTGGCAATAAGCTGAGGGAGAAAATATTTCTTCTGCTCAAATAATTCGCCGACATAATTAATTGCCGCAATCAAATACTTATCAATAATCTCAGACGGCTCCGTTCCTTTTTTCAGTTCTTCCTCCACAAGTTCAAGCACGTGTCCACTCTTTCCTTTGACAACCGCTAAATACAAAGGATGTCCGTCTTCCTCTGCAACTTCATTCTTTGGCTGGCTCTGCGTAACCACAGCTCCCGCCACACCATTAATATAATGCAAATCCGCTTCTTCTTTATTCAAAAGCAAATCCGAAGCAAGTGCGGCATTGACAAGCAATGTCTGTGACGGATTCGCAATTGCCATCGTAAGTCCCTGTCCAATCGCAAGTGTTAAAAATGCTGTATTAACAAAAACACGTTCCGGCAGTCCAAAGGATATATTGGAAAGACCGCAAATCGTAGCCACGCCCAAATCATTTTTACAATAGCGTATCGTCTCCAACACTTCCAGTGCGGCATTTTTATTTGCCCCTATCGTAGCCACCAGACCATCCACAACAATGTCTTCTTCTGCCATTCCATGGCGTTTTGCCTCGTCTAATATTGTATGGATAATCGTTTTTTTCTCATCCAAATCTTTTGGAAGTCCGGCATCCGACAAAGGAAGCAGAATAAACATAGCTCCGTATTTTTTTGCTATTGGTATTAATTTTTCAAACTTTTCCGGTTCCAGAGAAATCGAGTTAATCAAAGCTCGTCCCGGATAAATACGAAGGGCACTTTCCACAACGTTAACATAACTCGAATCAATGCTAAGCGGCAAATCCACTGTCATCGTCAACTCATTAACCGCACGTAACATCATCTCTTTTTCGTCAATTCCGTTCATTCCCATATTGACATCCAGAATTGATGCACCTAATTTTTCCTGTTCTTCTGCCATATCCATAACAAGACTCAAATCACCCGCACGCAGTTTTTCCTGCAGTTCTTTTTTCCCGGTAGGATTGATTCTCTCGCCGACAATTCGAAATCTTCCATCTAATGAAATCGGTGTAATGTTGCGCTCTGTTGTCAAGGCACGGATACTTTTCCTCTCCGGAATTTCTCTTGCTTTTTTCTCTTTTAACCGGCTGACAAGTTTCTGAATATGCTGCGGCGTTGTTCCACAGCATCCGCCAAGCACAGTTGCCCCAACATCCACAAGCGGCATCATTGCCTCTGAAAAACTCTCAGCATCCATATCGTAACACGTCACACCATCCTGCAAAAACGGCAGTCCGGCATTCGGTTTTACAACAAGTGGAACACAAGCATACTCCGCCATTGCTTTTACCGCATCTACCATCTTGTCAGGTCCTGTCGAACAGTTAATTCCGATGGCATCTGCCCCCATCGACTGCAAAACAACCAATGCTGTCTCAGGGCTCGTTCCATACAACGTCCGTCCATCCTCTTGGTACGTAAGCGTCACAAGCGCCGGTATGTCACAAGTTTCTTTTACCGCCAGCAAGGCAGCACGGCATTCCTGCAAACTCATCATCGTCTCAATCGCAAATAAATCGACGCCCTCTTTCGCCAACAAACGAACCTGCTGTTTATAAACATCTACCAGTTCTTCGAACGGCATACTTCCAATTGGCTCTAACTGCTGCCCGGTCATGGAAATATCCCCGGCAACATAAATTTTGCGGTCTGCTTTACTTCTGCGAATCGCTTCTTTTGTAAGACCCACCAAGGTTTTCGTAAGTTCTTCCTGCTTAGACGCAAGACCATATTCATCTAATTTAATTCGATTACAGGTAAATGTCGGAGTATAAAGGACATCCGAACCTGCCTCAATATATCGGCACTGTAAGTCAATAAACACTTCCGGGTGTTCTGCAATCCACTGCTCCGGACAGTCTCCGCTTTCCATACCGGCCTGCTGCAAATTTGAACCGGTTGCGCCGTCTAATACCACAAATCCTTGTCGTAAAAATTCTCTAAAATCCACTCTTTTGTTGCCTCACTTTCAAAAAATCCCCCATTTCACAATAGAATATCATGAAAAGAGGGATTTTGCAATCTTCGCTTATAAGCTGCGGTAAAAACTTTCTTTCATATCACACCGGCAGGAAAAACCTAAATCATTTAATGCCTTCGTAAACGCAGATAACATATCTGCCACCTTTTCAACTCTTGCATTATTTCCCATATGTCCAAGACGGATTACTTTACCGGCAAGAACATCAAAGCAGCCTGATATCAGAATACCGTATTCATCTTTCATAGTGTTGATAATATCTATATCACGCAGTCCCTGTGGCACATTAATAACAGTCACAGTAGCGGAATCTCCGTAATCCAGATAAAGAGATAAACCTGCTTCTTTCACTGCTTTTCTTACTGCCCCGGCAATCTTATGATGGCGGGCTACACGCTCGGTATCTTCCTTCACCAGTCTTACCGCCTCACAGAGACCATAAATGTCACTGATTGGCATCGTGTATGGAAACCACTTATCTTTGTAATAGTTCTTAAATGCAAGAATATTACAGTAGAAAGAAGCCACTTTGGTTTTCCGGCTTTCCATCGCTTTCATGGCATCCTCACTCACTGTAACAAACGCAAGTCCGGGAGGCGCCGACAAAGCTTTCTGTGAACCGCCGCAAATCACATCAATCTGCCATTCATTGACTTTCACATCTTCACCAAACATAGAGGCAACCGCATCGACTACCGTAAGAATCCCATACTGCTTTAACAGCGGGCAAATCTTACTGATATCATTGAGCACACCACTTGGTGTATCACAGTGAACAACTGTTGCGTACTTAAAATCGTGATTTTCTTTTAAATATTCTGCCAAATCTTCTACTACAATCGGATAGTGGTAATCAACGGTATATAAGGTTGGCTCTCCGCCGTAAAGACTTACAAAATCAGCAAAGCCTCTTCCAAAAATACCATTATCAATAACCAACACCTTATCCCCCGGCTCTGTTAAGGTTGCACAGGCAGCCTCCAAGGCAAGAATCCCCTCGCCGCCCAATACATAAGTCTCGTTGTCAGTGCCAAGAAGATTTGACAAATCTTTGCATACCTGATGGTATTCTTCACAAAATGTCTCATCTACATCCGGGTTTGCAAACGCCCTGCTTCTTGCTTCCATTACAGAAGCTGCCGGCATCGTAGGTCCCGGTGTCATCATCTGATACATTCTTATCATCCTTTCTGTCCGTTCTTTTCGCCAATTAAGCTTCCATAGAACGTTTTACCTTTGCCATACCGACACGTGATACCAAAATAATCGGAATAGCAATAATTGCTCCTGTTACAATCTGCATAATGTTGCCCGGTCTTGAATCAATTACTTTCGTATTTTCTTCTGCACAAAATGGACATTTCATAGTCTTCTCTCCTTCTTTTCACTACTGTAAGTATATCGAATTTTTCGCATGAAGTAAAGACTAGCTTCCACATTTGTTTGTAACGCGCTCCTTATTTACCTCCACAAGAATCAAATCTGTTCCGATTTTACAGATATGGCATATTTCAATGACGTATTCTTCTTCTCTACCCAGCACACCAAAAAATTTGCAGGGGCCTGGAATAATAATATGTGTAATTTTTCCGGTGCACAAATCAAACTCGACGTCTTCTACAAAACCAAGTCTCTCGCCATCACAAATATTAATAACTTCCTTCTCCCTCAAATCACAAATCCGCATAAAAATCTCCTTCTCTTTCTAAAATATTATATGTAACAAACGCATAAATTGTGTTTCATCTGTTCATGATAAAAGAGAGGACATCAATGGACAAAATGGAGGACATACCATGGCACACTACAAGGTAGAAATCTGCGGCATTAATACAAGCAAACTCCCACTTCTGTCAAATGAAGAAAAAAAGACACTATTCGATAAAATAAAAAAGGGTGATAAAAAGGCACGTGAAGCTTACATCCACGGTAATCTCCGTCTCGTGTTAAGCATCATCCAAAGGTTTAATAACAGTACCGAAAATGTAGACGATTTATTTCAGATTGGATGCATTGGTTTAATGAAGGCAATTGATAATTTTGACGTTACACAGAATGTAAAATTTTCAACTTATGCAGTACCGATGATTATTGGCGAGGTACGGCGCTATCTTCGCGACAACAATGCGATTCGTGTGAGCCGTTCTCTCCGTGACACTGCCTACAAAGCTATTTATGCCAAAGAGGCACTGATGAAAAAGCAGGAAACAGAACCAACCTTAGAAGAAATTTCAAAAATGATTGATGTTCCACCAAAAGACATCGTATTTGCACTGGATGCCATCCAAAGTCCGGTCTCCCTGTATGAACCGGTTTACTCCGAAGGCGGGGATACGTTGTATGTCATGGATCAAATCAGTGACAAAAAAAACAAGGAATCCAACTGGGTCGAACATCTCTCCTTAAAAGACGCATTGAGCCATCTGCCGGAACGGGAAAACCACATTATACAACTCCGCTATCTGGAAGGGAAAACACAAATGGAAGTGGCAAACGAAATCCATATTTCTCAGGCACAGGTCTCACGACTGGAAAAAAACGCCCTGAAAATCATGAAAAATCACTTAGAAGCATAAAATAAAGAAGTTCAATTTGATTTAAGATGTGATAACACCTCATGTTAAAATCTCTCACAAATTGAACTTCTTTTTTCATATCCTAAAAGAATATGTTATTTTAGTCTACATACTTCTTTAATGTGCTGCGAATTGCACCTTTTCCGGCAATCAATTCCACAAACATCTTCTCCACTTTCTCACCAAGAGAAACCGAATAGAGGTCTACGGCAAAAATCGATGCATCGCTCAAAATCGGCTGCAATTTATCATGTACATCCGTGTCACCAAAGGAAATTCCAGCGACATGAGCTTTCACTTCATCCAAACGTGGGTCAGGACTCTGTTCAAAAGCGTTTCCTTCGTCATCAATTCCCATCAAATAGCGGCACCAGCCTGCTAATACAAGTGGAATTAACGTAAGGCTCTTTGTATCTAAGTCTTCTCTGTTCTCATAGAACTTAATTGTCTCGCCAAAGCGGATTGGGAGTTTTTGTGACGTATCACAGGCAATTCTCTGTGGCGTATCCGGCATAAATGGATTTGGCAGACGCTTTGTCAATACTGCGTTTGCAAATTCTTTCGGATCAATAACACCCGGATTTACAACAACCGACATTGCTTCCTCATAACACATCTTCTGAATCAACTGAGAAAGTTCTTTATCTTCCATCTCATCATGAATGGAAGTATGTCCTAACATACAGCCATAAATAGCAAGTGCTGTATGCAGCGGGTTCAAGCAGGTACAAACTTTCATTTTTTCTACTTTATCCACCGTTTCACGGTCTGTAAATACAATCCCCGCTTTTTCCAATGGTGGACGTCCATTCGGGAAGTTATCTTCAATAACAAGATAACCGGTTTCCTCTGAGTTAACAAACGGTGCCGTATACGTATTACGGCTTGTAATAATCAAGTCGGTATCTTCAAAACCATCTTTTTCTAGCATTTCTTTTACTTTCTCATCCGGTCTTGGTGTGATTTTATCAATCATCGACCATGGGAAAGATACTTTTTCTTCCATATAGGAAACAAAATCATCATCCACTTTTCCTGCCTGTTTCCAAGCATCTACATATGCCATAACGCCGGCCTTTAACTTGTCTCCATTATGAGAACAGTTATCGGTGCTGACAAGGGCAAGCGGTGTACCATTTTTAACAAAACGTGCATAGCACAGAGAGGCAATGCGTCCCATCAGGTGACTCTGATTTCCCGGGCCTGCTAAAAATCCATCCTCTACACCCGGCAGTTTTTCTCCTTTACCATTGACTAATGAATATCCTTTTTCCGTAATGGTAAATGTCACCATCTGAAGAGAAGGATTTTCAAAAATCTCAGTAAGACGTGCATAATCTTCTGGTGCCACCGGGTCAGCAACTAACGATTCCGTTACGCTTCCAACCACGTGTTTCTCAATGGTTCCCTCCGCTTTTAACACAACCGACAAACTCAACCCATCATATGGTTTGTATGCCTTTGTAATAATCTCATGGTCAAAGCTCTCTGCCACAACAACACCGCGGTCATATTCTCCTAAATTCAGCAAATCCTGTAATTTTGCAGCCGGAAATGCACGGAAAATATTACCGGCACCAAAGTGAACCCAGGTCGGGTTTTCCTTTGTTTTTTTCTTTAATTCTTCTCTGTCGTACTTAGGAAGAAGATATCCTTTCTCCTCCCAGACTTTTGTCTCGCCATTTTGTAAATCTAATAATTTCATGCCCAGTCACCTCTTATTTATTTTTATGAATTGCTTCCCACAAACCATTCAGATAAGCGACACCAAGAGCACGGTCATACAAACCGTATCCCGGTCTTGCCTGCTCGCCCCAAATCATACGGCCATGATCCGGACGAATGCATCCGTCAAATCCGGTATCAATCAATGCTTTTACGATTTCATACATATCAAGATTTCCATCGCTTGACAAATGAGATACTTCATGGAACAAATCTTTGTTTTCATACTTAATGTTTCTCAGGTGCGCAAAATGAATTCTCTCTGCAATTTTCGGATTGCGTATAATCTTTGGCAGATCGTTGTTCAAATTACTTCCAAGCGAACCGGTACAGAGTGTAAATCCATTATAAATACTTGGATTCATATCGGCAATTTTCAAAAGATCCTCTTCGCATGTTACAATACGTGGAAGTCCGAATACATCCCAAGCCGGATCGTCCGGGTGAACTGCCATTTTAATTTTGTATTTTTCACAGGTAGGAATAATTCCATCCAAGAAATATTTATAGTTCTCACGCAGTTTGTCTGCATCAACGTCTTTGTATTTCTCAAACAAATCCATAATCTCATCGCGGCGGTTCGGCTCCCAGCCAGGCATTACAAAGCCGCCACTTGCCTTTTCAATGCGGTCAAACATCTCGCTCGCATCGATACCGTCAATAATGGATGAATCATAAGCAAGTGCTGTAGAACCATCTTCCAAAGGCATTGCCAAATCCGTACGTGTCCAGTCAAAGACCGGCATAAAGTTGTAACATACAAGATGAATATCTGCCTTTCCAATAGCTTCCAATGATTTGCAGTAGTTTTCAATCAATTCATCTCTTGTCGGAAGACCAATTTTAATGTCCTCGTGTACGTTGATACTTTCCACACCAACTAACTTCAAACCTTTTGCTTCTACTTCCTGTTTTCTTTTCATGACGTCTTCATACGTCCATGCTTCTCCTGCAGGAATATCATGAAGTGCTGTAATCACACCGGTCACGCCGGGAATCTGGCGAATCTGATCCAGTGTCACACTGTCGTTTCCTTCTCCATACCATCTTAATGTCATGTCCATAATCAATAACCTCTTTTCTTTTTATTATACTTTCTTAGTATGTTACGAATGACCTTGTCTAAATCATCCTATTCATATATTTTTCGGGAAAGTGCATCTTTTACTCCACTCTTCCGATAAAAATATGTATTTACGCGGTCTCTCCATTCGATTGCATTAGAAAGCTGTCTCTCCATGCGGGAAAGGACTCTCTCGTAGACATCCTCTGCCATCTCCTCTTTCCACGCCTTCCAACCAGCAATCATTTCTTCCACTTCATTAACACCCTCAAAATGCGTGTCGTATATATGCTGAATCAGTGTTTTTCCTGAAGCTAACACTTCATCATAGCGGACATAATGAAAAAATAACAAAAGCTCCTGTGGGCACTGTTTTTTATCTGCATACTTTGTGCACCATGGCTCATTATACTGGGTTGTGTAGCCGGTACCGTTTGGTGTACGGTCAACACCAAGACCATTTCTATCTGCTCTGTGATAAGTTCCCCAGCGGTCATACTCATATCCGTCAATATCCGGTCCGTAATGATAATGTGGTGTCACCATCCAGCCAATGCCAAGCGGAGACGTATACTTTTCATATGTGGACCAGGACTTCATGAGCATCGAAACGACGCCGTCGGAAAGAGATTTAGGAAGGGTAAGTTCTGCCCATTCTTTTGCAATAACCGCCGAATCTTCGGACGGATTCATCGCCATCCTTCCATAGCCGTAAGTGTTTGCCGCTGCTAAATCATTTCCGGTCCAGTTATAGTCATTACCAGTGTTAATAACAGCTGCCATACCGCACAAATGCTGCCCATAAACAGAGCCATCCACTATTTTCTGCACGGTTGAACTCTCGCCCGCAGCATACGTATCAAAGTCAAGAATTTCACGCCACATCGGGAGCAGATAACACAAATCAATCTGCTGTCCGGTGTACTCCTGTGCAATCTCTACTTCCAAAATCATGTTGGTCTTTTTCAAGCCGCCAAATAATGGCGAAACCGGCTCTCGCACCTGAAAATCCATCGGTCCGTTTTTTATCTGTAAAATAACATTGTCATCAAATTTTCCATCTAATTCTACAAAGTTGTCATACGCTGCTCTGGCACGGTCTGTCTTTTTATCACGCCAGTCCTGCCCGCAATTATATACAAAGCAGCGCCATACCAAAATTCCGCCATACGGAGCAAGTGCTCTTCCTAACATATTTGCACCATCCGCATGCGTTCTGCCATACGTAAATGGTCCCGGTCTTCCCTCAGAATCTGCCTTTACCAAAAATCCGCCAAAGTTTGGAATCACTTCATACACATGTGCCACAGCCTTTTTCCACCAGTCTGCAACCATAGAATTTAATGGGTCACAGTCTGTAAAATTATCTAACTCCATCGGTGCGGCAAAATTTACACTTGTATACAATTTAATTCCATATTTTGCAAATAAATCGGCATATTGTTTTACCTGCTGCAAATAACGGTCTGTAATCAGATAAGTCTCATTCTCGTGAACATTGACATTATTGATTACAATCGCATTGATGCCAATCGATGCCATCATTCTCACATACTGCACAATGCGGTCATTCCATAAAATCTTATAACCCTTGTAGAAAAAGGATTCACCGGAATATCCTCTCTCAATACTGCCATCCATGTTATCCCAGTGATTCATCATGCGAAGCGGCATTTCCGGTGTATTGTAAACCGGAAGACAATTCATCTGTTTGGTCCGAATTAAACGAAGAAAATGGAACACACCATATAACAGTCCACTCTCCGACTCCCCGGTAATCTGATACCGGCTCTCATCTTTTGTGATAATATATCCGTCTTTTCCTTCTTTTATGGATGAATCCACGGAAAATACCACGCCTGCCTCTTCTTTTGTTACTGGCTGAGGAACTTTTCCTGCCATGTTTTCCATAGCAAGTTTGTATTCACTGACAGCACTTTCTACGATTTCTCCCTCACAGGATTGAAAATATGTCAGCCATTCTTTTTCAACTGTATCTACAGGCTGATAATCCAGCCAGCATTTGCTATAATCCATCTGTTTCTCCTCATATTCTGCAAGTTTTGTATTTTATCAAAAGATTTAAAAATCTCTAATTTTCTATCCTCACTCTTTAAGAAAGGGCTGTGCAAAACAAACCTTCCGCTTATTCTGAACAGCCCCATGAAACTAAATTACCTGTTTCTTTTTGTTATTATTTTGTATGCTCTTTTGCAAACTTGTCATACTCAGCATTAACTTTGCTAATCTTGGTATCCCATTTGGTTGAAAGCTCTTCAATCTTCTTAGCAGGTGTTGTTGCATTTGCATATACAGGATAACAGAAATCACCATAGTCAATTTCACTAATCATTGGCAGATAAGAAGTAGATTTATGCTTCTCCTCTAACATCATACCGATTGTTTCATCTACTGCACGGTCATCTCTGAACTGTGGGTAATACTGCTCAAGAATCTGATCATGAGGAGTATATCCTTCAACAGGCTCTGTGTACAAATCGTAAGCAAATGCAATCTTCTCAGCTTTTTCCTGATCGAAGCAGCTTGGCATAACAACGATGTTGTCGTTTGGCACTGTCTTGTTGGTAGCATCCTTCTGATCCTGATTGTATGGGAACATTACGAATCCCCAGTCATCTTCCATATCAGCGAAAGCGCTAATCTCATAAACTTCGGCAGTCTGCATAGCAGCTTCACCATCACGGAATGCAGCTTTATACCAATCCCATGCTACGTTTTCTGATGGTTTTGGCTTAATATAACCTTTCTTAATCAGGTCTACACCCCAGTTCATAGCATCTTTGAACTCTTTGGATGTAATTGCATCAACGTATTTACCGTCTTTATCACGGGATACAAATGTTGCATTGTTGTTAGCTGCACACATTGGCAGATAGTATTTTGAGAAACTTGCCATAGCATATTGGTCTGTTTTACCATCACCATCGGTATCCTTTGTAAGTTTCTTACAATACTCTTCGAACTTGTCCCATGTCCACTGATTTTTTTTCTGCAAATCATATGGCTCATCTTCCGGAATACCAGCTTCCTTGAAGAGACGTTTGTTGAAGAAAATACCACCACGTGGCTCATTGTCTGGGCTCATACCCCAGATACCATCACCAATGCTCATCAACTCTTTAACGGTTGGATTCCATTTTTCTTCATCGAAATTGAACTCCGGAAGAGTTGACAAATCATACATCAAGCCTTTCATCAAAGGCTCAGAAACAAATTCCTGATACAGATAGTAAAGTTCGTATTTTGGACTACTTGCCATAACGTCATTTACATAATCTGATTTTGCATCTGTATAGGAATAAACAGAATCACGAGTGATTTTGAAATTGTACTTCTCCTGAATACTCTTCCAGTACTCATTCTGCTTTTTACCAAACTCGTCGGTTCTGTCTGCAAGGGTATCCTTTGAAGTGAACCAGTCACCTACTGTGATATCCATGCCACCAAGGTCACTAAATGTTTTCTTGTCTGAAGAAGATGATGTTTTTGCGCCATCGCCTGATGCACTGCCTGCATCATTGGAGGAGCCGCCACATCCAGTAAGAGAACCTACTGCAAGAACAACACAAAGACCCATCGCAATCAGCTTCTGCATGCTTGCTTTCATTTTGTTTTGCCTCCTTATTTAATATATTGTTATACCGGAAAATCCCGGTGATAACCTAAGTCATTACTGCCCGACGACACCTGCCAGAATAGGCAGATGCCAAATAGGGCAAATTATTTTTGTTACATCTTGATACCAGACTGGCTCAAACTTTCTACGAAGCCCTTCTGTGCAAATAAATATACAATAATCAAAGGAATAATTACCAACAATGTACCTGTACCAATCATGGCGGATGCATAAGCGGTCGACGCTTTATCAAGACCTGTGGTTGCTTTCACATAAGAGTTCAGCACCTCAGACAAACGAGCCACCTTGTTTGCCAGAATCGAATAGTTTGGAAGGAACATTCCTGAATAAAAACTATCCGTCCACTGCCATACAAAGGAAAACAGGAAACAGGAAGTAATCATTGGTTTTGCATCCGGCAGCATAATGCGCACGAATGTTTTAACCTTACCACATCCATCTACATAAGCAGCTTCTTCCAATTCCTTCGGAATACCACGGAAGAACTGACGAAGCATGTAAATGTACAAACCATTTTTCAATCCCATACAACCAAGACACATAAATGCATATGGTGCAAAAGAATCCAGTAAGTTCAGCGGCTGCCCCGTTATCAGACTGAATATTCCGAGAATATCAAAGTAACGGAAATTCAAGTACAGGGAAGACTGAATGGTTGAAGGTGGAATTACAATTACAAGTACAACCATCGCAAACCAAAGGTTCTTCAATGGGAATTTATATCTTGCAAAACCATATCCTACCAATGTACAGGAAATAATCTGCAAAATACTTACCAAAAGCGAAATCCACAATGTGTTACCAAGTGCAGCCCAGTAATCCATCAAATCAGCGGCAATCTTAAAATTGTCCAGTGTGAAGTGACGTGGAATTACATTGATTGTCGAATCGTACAAATCACGCTCTTCCATGAAACTGATGGAAATCTTGTTTAACAATGGCTGCAAAATCAAGAAACACAATCCAAACAACAATACAAAACGCACAATTTTGTAAGCAACATTAAATGATACTTTGCGTAACAGATAGCCGTTGGATTTTCTATTACGTTCCCTGAAGGCTTGAAACTTATTCATTTTACTCATAATAATATACCCTCCTAGAAATAATCAACGAAACAATACCCAACGCAACAATTACGCACAGGAAATATACCCACGCCATCGCCGACGCTTGACCGTAGTCCATTCGTCCTCCGATACCGATTGCGTCGATGCGATCCATAACTGTGTTGTCTGTCTTCAAGAAGAAGTCAATTACCGTGTATACGATATTTACCAAAATCATCGAGCTCACCATTGGAAGTGTAATCTTCCAGAAACTTTCCCAAGCAGTACATCCCTCGATTTTTGCCGCCTCGAACATACTTGGCGAAATCGTCTGCAAAGCAGAAAGGAAAATGATAATCTGGATACCAGAGGCAATCGCAATATCATATACACTGTTAATAATGTCAAATACATAACTAAACATCTGTGACATCGGACTGGAGTCTGATGTAATCAAAATGCTCTCAAGCACACCGGTAATACTTGTGTTATTATTCGTCGCCTCAATCGCATCTTTCATGTCAGCCAAAAGCGTATTTCCGCTTTCCAGACCAACGATAACACCGGATGAAAGAATAACCGGCAGGAAGAATATCGCACGAACTGCTCCTCTTCCTTTGAAGGACTGATTCAACAGTAACGCAATAAAGAAACTGAAAATCAATGTTGCCGGAACGTTTGTCAGCATTTTTACCAACTCAGAAATGAGGTTTGGTACAAACTGCTCATCTACCAAAAATGCCTGGCGGTAATTTTCAAGTCCCGCCCATGTCATGGACAATCCACCTTCAAGTTCTACCGTACTGAAACTCATTCTTAAGGACTGTACTAACGGCACAACCAAGAACAGGATAAAACCGATGATGAATGGTGCAATAAATAAATAGCCTGCAACCGCATTTTTAAATGCTAATGTCTTTTTCTTTTTATTCTTGCGAGCCATTTATTCTTCACCTCCCTTCACAGCTGCGAAATCTCTGGCCGCAATTTCCTGGCCATTGTATTGATAGTTGCTATAGTTGTAGTTTACAACAACTGCTTTTCCGCCTTCGAAGGTTGTCTTATATACGCCATCTGCAATTTTTTCATGCTTATCAATTGCTTTATCGTATGTTCCTTCGAATGTTTCATTAAACTTGTTGTACAGACTCAAAGTATCTTTCTTCCAGTCATCGTAGTTACAAGCATAGTATCTTGTGTACTTACCATCCTGTAAAACACTTGTCTTTTCAGCAATGTAAGTAAAGTATAATCCGGCACCGGACTCAGCGGACTTCAGGATATTCTCCTTCTCATCATCTGCCAGGTTAATTGCACCGCCGG
>JABLTN010142106.1_pt1 | contig 22541 bp, 20 predicted proteins | sample 7160141 | NCBI WGS metagenome assembly JABLTN01 (sample SAMN14651226, study PRJNA627086) | human gut metagenome | isolation source: feces | host: Homo sapiens | reverse complement strand
GTTACAATATCTGCAGGTGCAGGATTTGTAGTTGCATTAACTGGTGAAATAATGAAAATGCCAGGACTTCCAAAAGTTCCAGCAGCAGAAAAAATTGATGTTGATGAAAATGGAGTAATATCTGGATTATTCTAGATTAATAATTTACTTTCTATTTAAGTAAAATATAAATTATATAATTAAAATACCATATCCTTTATAATAGAGTTTCAAAACCCCTAAGCATTCCGCTTAGGGGTTTACCTTTGAAATAATATAATATTATGAACAAGTTACTATTTGTTGTGTTATATCTGAATAAATTTGAAGACCTTTTGTATCATATACTTTTATTACTTCATCATTTATATTTGCATCTTTTACTATTTGTTTTACTATATTTTCTTTTTCTCTTAATTTATTTTCATTAAATACTACATCTTCTCTATTATCAAATAATGCTACATAAAATATCCCTGTCTCAACTAAGTCTTGGAAAAAGTGGCTTCCATAAGATAATTCTGGCATTAAATCTTGATTACTATATGCAATTTCACACATTACAGACATATTGCATAATTCTGTGAATTTTACGGGAACCCCTAATTCTGGATTACTGCTTCCCCATCGACCAGGTCCCATAAGCATAGCATTTTTTCCTTTTAGTTCTTTATTTATTATTCCAACTTGTCTAGCTATATTGTATTTTTCAACTTCAGGTAATTTAACATAATCATCTGATGATATAAATACTATATAGTCGATTGCAAGTCTTACATTACCGCCCATAAAGTTTCCTGTTGATGAGAACAAGCATGAATTTTTATCTTCTAACTTAGGCAGTTCAACAGTTTTTCCAAGCCCTCTTGTTTGAAGCGGTCTACATTGAACTATATTAATTCTAAAGTTTCCTTGTTTATCAAAATTAGCTGTATACTCTATATCTACAGGATAATTATATTTTGATGATACAACTTTTAGTATTTTCCTCATAGCTTCAGTAAATTTTGTACTTCTAAGCAGTCTCTCAAAATTAAGTACAAATGGTATATTAGAAGTATCTATTCCTACCCTTTTAAATCTCTCCTCTGTTTCTTTATCTTTTGAACCAAATAAACTACTTTGTGTTTTTAAATTACTTTTAACTGCTTCATTTACTATTATTGTTTCTAATTCATTTTTATTTAAATTTAATACATCTACATAATGTTGTGAGAATCTTTGAGGATCTTTTTTTGTCATTGCAGGAAGTGTTGTTGGGTCGTCTAGTGCAACTATTCTAACATAATCATTATTAACCCTATCGACTGCTCTAGTTCCAAGACCAAATACTAATCTAAGCATACCTGCATCCATATCTATTTTTTTATTCCAAACATATAAGTTTGATGAATTTGCAACTCCAGCTATATGTGGGAAATAATATTCTCCATAATAATCACCAGATACCCTTTGAACCAATATAGCCATTTGTTCATCACGCTTATCTAACCCACGATTTTTTCTATAATTAAGTGCATCTTCATTCATTGTACTTGCATAAACCGTTCTTATTGCATCTTCAAATGCCTTTAGTCTTTGTGATGGTGTTCCTTGATTTATACAGAAAACGCTATCATATTTACCAGCAAATGCATTTCCAAAGTTGTCTTCAAGTAATGAACTAGATCTTACGATTATTGGACATTGTCCATAGTATTCTAGTAAATGCATAAATTGTTCTTCTATCATTTCTGAGAATTTTCCATTTTGCAATCCATCTTGAAGTTCTTTTGCATATTTAAAATATCCTTCATCAGTTTTTTGCTTCATTCTCAAATCCCACAATCCATTTTCAACTATGTATGAATAGAAAACATCTGTACCTACATAAAACGAATCGTGTGGCTCTAATATATCTTTAAAGTATTCTTTTGTCTCCTCTGATTTGCTTACAATAGCAGTTGCCATAAGCATCCCTATACTCTTTCCACCTATAAATCCAGTTCCAATTTCACGAGATGCTATTTGCACCATATCTGCAAGTGTAAAATATTGTTTGCACATTTCATTTATTTTGCTATCTTTTCCAACTAATATATCGATTAAATTTTGTTTTATTCTTTCTTGGGTCGATTCATCTTGTGTAAGTGCTGCTTTTGCTTTATTAAAATTTATTCTCCAATAGCCAAGTCTTTTATTTCTCCAGTCAAAATGAGAAAATAATTTTGATGCTTCCCCGCTTGAAGTTATTGTTGTAATTTTATCTTCTTCGATTTTATGTGGGAAAAATAAAATAGGAGTATATCTGTTTTCAACTTTTAGAGGATGTATATATATACTTCCTTCAACATTATATATATCCATTAAAATCTGTGTTGTTTCTCTTATTTTAGCAATAGTGTCATAAGTATATGAATTTCTTTTTATTGAAAAATATGCAGCTGCACCTACCTTATATAAATAAGGACATGTAACCTTAAAAAAGTTAGCTGTCATTAAATCAGAATACCACCCTCTTTGGATATATGTAAGACTATCAAATACGTATACTGCATTTTCACTTTGTGTTTTTATTATATTATGGACAGACATAGTAAAATCTTCAAAACCTTTTGCCAAATCTAGTTCAAATAAATTTACTTTACTTAAGTCATCTATTATCGAATTCACTTTTCTAAAATGAATATAGTTTACATTTTTTCCATCTTTTATAGATTTTCTTACAAAAGCATCTACAACATGTTTGTAATTATTTATATCCTCAACTTGCCACACAACATTATCCCCTGGGTACAATCCCCCCATAATATCATCAAAGCCTTTTATACCTGTACTAATTTTATCCATAAAAACATCTCCTCTGTCAGAATATTTCGTTATTTTTATTGTAACACAGGAGATATTTTTATAATCAATATAAATAAGTATTTATATATTAATATTATTTTTTCTAACTTTTTGCAAAAAAAAATACTCCAAAAGAGTCTAAAAACTACTTTTGGAGTATGATTTCATAAATAAAGTTTATTATACTATATTAAAATGTTGCAGTGCATATTCAATTCCATCTTCATCTACATCTTTTGTAACAAAACGCACAATCTGTGCTAAGTCTTCTTTCCCATTTGCCATTAAGATTCCATTTGGACAGTATTCAAACATTGTAGTATCATTATAACTATCTCCAAAAGCATAGCTATCTTCTTTTTCTAAATTGAAATAATTTAATAAAAATTCCATACCACTTGCTTTTGAATGTCCTTTTGGAACTACTTCAAAAAGATTAGAACCTCTGTCTATATAATCAAGTCCTTCATTTTCAATATATTCAATTATATTTTCTCGTTTGTCTGGATTTTCTAATGTGAAACAAAATTTATCAAAAGATAAATCCTCACTATTTAGGGGTTTTATTGGAAATCCTCTTTGTAAAAACTCTTGAATTTTAGCTTGTTTTTGCTTATCTTTTGTTTCTGTATCCATATAAATAGATTCTATTCCTTCTATTATCATTTCTGTTTCATTATCTTTTAAAACTTGAATAATCTCTTTATATTTATGCTTATCTATAGTTTTATGATATAAAACTTTGTTGTGAATTTCTATATAAGTTCCACATCCACAAATATATCCATCAAACTTCATATCTTGAAGTCTTGGCTCTATTAATGCTCTTGTTCTTCCTGTATTTATAATTGTTATATGTCCATTTTCTTGCGCTTTTTTAAGTGCAGTTTTTGTACTTTCTGGTATCTCCCCACTTGTTTCTGAAATCAATGTTCCATCGATATCAAAAAACAATATTTTCTTATTGTTCATCTATTTCCTCCTCGAATATTTTACTCTGTCCCCTAAAATTATATCATCTATATCTTTTACTATTGACTCCCTTTCATATGGATTTAAAGAATCATTTTCATAAATTTTTTGGCGTAAATTTCTAAGCATATTGTTTTTATTTTTTAATTTTTTATTGTATTTGCTTTCTATCTCACTAAAACTTTTGTTCAATTTATTTATAAGAGATGCCATCTCATCTGAGCTTCCAACAATTCTATTTAGCAACATAAGATTTTGTGCTAAAAGTTCTGGAATATCGTCGTCATGGCTGTATCTAAGTTGATGGTCAATTTCTCCATATCCTTCTTCAAATATTGTTCTTACTTGTATTTCTATAGTTGAAGACTCATATCCCGAACCATATTTGATAAGATAATGAACTGATCTATATCCTGACACTCTAGATCTTACGGGTATAGATTTTTCCTCAAAAGTTGTTACATTATCTCCTTCTCTAATATTGGCTACTGTTTCTATTACATCCCATTTATTCGTTATAAATTGATGTATTTCTTCCCAATCGTCTTTGAAAATATGTATGGCACGTATACCCATTATATCTGTAATTTCATCCTTATAGTTTTGGATATTGAAATTAAAATTATCTCCGTATTTCTCCCTTCTATTAGGAGTTTTTCTAACTAGTTTTTGTAATAATCTTTTTGGGTCCTTTACCCTTGTTTTTACAGAATGGATTTTAGGATGTTGTCTCAAGACATTTGCAACATAGGTTAACCTAGCATCATAAATATCAATTGATTTTTTATAATCCTGTAATATGTTGTATAAGTCTACCCAATTTATGCCTAAATCCTTTAGGTCTTGTGGCTCTAAATCATATATCTCTAAAAATTCATTTTTATCCATATATCCTATCCACCTCCTTAACTAGTATCACCATTTATAACGTTTCTGTCAAGTAAATAAATTTAGATAATTTTAATATTGTTTTTTGCTCTTTTCTCTGTACTTTGAAGGTATAATACCTGTAGATGCTTTAAACTGAGATGTAAATGAGCTTGCTTTTTTAAATCCAATTTTTTGTGCTATATCACTTAGAGAATAGTCTGTTGTTTCTAATAGAACTTTTGCCTTTGATATTCTTATTTTAATTAAGTAAGAATGTGGTGTCTCTCCTAATGCCTTTTTAAATGCGGAACCAAAATAATTTTTTGATAAACCTGCTAATTGTGCCATTTCTTCTATTTTTATTTCTCTATTATAGTTATGATTTATAAAATCCGCAACTAAATAAATTCCTTTTTGATAACTTTGTTTTTCCTTAAACAGATTGATATCTTGATTATAATTTGCATTAATTAATTCTCTACAGATAAGATTTGATATCATATCTAGTTTAACTAAGTCTTTTTTATCTCTTTTTTTAAATTCATCTTGGAATATATGCAGGTAAAACTTTAATTCCCTAGATAAATATATAGGATGATTAAATAAATTATCACTACATTTAAGTTCCTGCATTATGTTTTTTAGATAATCTGTATCTATTAGAATACTTGTATAGTCTATGTTAGAGAGATTATATTTTATACCGTGTTTTTGGTTGCTTTTAGCTGTGTATATATATCCTATTTCTCCAAAGAATATACTATCTTCATTTACTAGAAAAGGTATTGGGCTGTTTGGAATAAAAAATTCGTATTCATTATGACTATGTAATCTAGATTTTATACATTCATTATCTGAAGGAATAGATTTAGCTATAAATATATTTCTATTATAATAGATATCACAATTCTTATATAATTCCCTTGCTTTTTCATCATAGGAATTGACTATATTTATCATAATATTGCCTCCATTTTCATAATTTGCCCATACACTATAAAACTATACTTTATTCCATACACTTTTCCTTAAACCAGTCCCAATCCATACCGTATTTACCTTCAAGTAGCCATTCAGGACATTGCTTGCCATTATAATCTTGATGCTTTTTTAAACCTAAGTCATTTTGATAATTTTTTAAAACTTTATATAGTTCTATAGCATTTAAATAAGCTTGCTGTTGTTTCATTGCATTTGTGTACATACATATTTCAATAGAAATTCCAGTTAAATTTCCTTCTTGTGTCCCTTGCGCGTATGCTTGCCAATTTAAAGGAATATTTTGTATTATTTTATCGTATCCTACAGTAATTGTCCACGATGCATTTCTATATTTTGAATAACTTGTTCCCGCATATGGGTCGCTATTTGCATTTTTTAATGACTCATACATCTGTTCTGCATCAACATCTATACATGCAGTTTGATGTATTACTACATCTGTAGGTTTTATTACCTGTGCTGATATACAAGATCCTTTTTCTAACAATTTATCTGATATTACTTCTGCTCTTCCTATTTTTGTTCCATTTATAAGTACATTATCACTTACATATGATTTTGATGAAGAACCATAACTTAAATTTAATTTACTTATTAATAGACAAATTAAAAATACTATCATTATAAGATAAAAAGTTATATTCTTGTTTTTCTTAAAAAAATCTATATCAATAGATTTTAATTGTCTTTTGCTCATACTAAAATCCCCCATATATTATATTGTATCTCAATTTACATTTTATTTCTCATATATACATAATATCGTGAAAAAATGTTTTTTTCATTTTAAATTCCTTAACTTTTCTTAATTTCAAAAAATAAAAGCCTCCTATTGGAGACCTTCATACTTATCCTCAAAAAATATATTTATTTTTTCTATTACATCACATAGAACTTCTTGTTCTTCATCGTTATAAGAGTTTAATGTTGCTTGTACCATTTCTTTGTGAAAATCTGCATGTATTTTATAAGCATGCTTTCCCTTTTCAGTTAGACTTACTAACACAACTCTTCTATCTTCTTCCGTTCTCGCTCTTTCAGCATAACCTTTTTTTATAAGTCTATTAATTGCAGATGTTAGCGTTCCAACTGTTATTCTTAAATCGTGGGCAATTTCTCCCATAGTTCTGTTTCCTTGAGTTCCTATTGCATCAATTGTGTGTATCTCTGTTATAGATAAATCTTTTATCTCAGAACTTTTTAAAACCTTTTCTTCTATATGTAAAATATCATTAAATAATTGCACCAAAAGTGAATTTAATCGTTCCGCTCTCTTTTCCATTTTATTTTCTCTCCATATTTATTTTAATCTTAAATGTATTATAATAAATTTTAGAAATAATTTCAATTGATATTATACTTCATAAAAGTTACCCATTTTTCTAAATTTATTATATCTCTTTTGTAATAAATCTTGTTTTTTTATATCAATTAAATTATTTAAATCTGAATTTATGAGTCTTTTTATGTTTTCTGAAACTAAAGAAGGATTTGTATGTGCACCTTCTATTGGTTCATCTATTATATTATCTATTATTCCCAAACTAAGTAAGTCTAAAGCTGTTATTTTCATAACTTCTGCTGCTTCTTTAGTTCTTGATGAATCTTTCCATAAAATTGTCGCAAATCCTTCTGGAGATAAAATAGAGTAAATCGAATTTTTAAGCATATACACCTTATCAGATACACTAAGTCCCAATGCCCCTCCACTGCCGCCTTCTCCTGTTATTATTGATATTATTGGTGTTTTTAGTCTACTCATTTCCATTAAATTCTGTGCAATTGCCTGACCTTGACCTCTTTCTTCTGCCCCAACTCCACAATATGCACCTGGTGTATCGACAAAACATATTATAGGTCTATTAAATTTTTCAGCTTGTTTCATAAGTCTTAATGCTTTTCTATATCCTTCTGGATGAACCATTCCGAAATTTGTATCTACATTTTCTTTTACATTTTTACCTTTATTAACTCCTATTACTGTAACACTTATTTTATCTATTGATGCAATTCCACCTATTACTACTTTGTCGTCTCTAAAATTTCTATCACCATGGAATTCAATAAAATCATCGAAAATATTTTCTATATAAAATCGTACGTTTGGTCTTTCTTTATTTCTTGCTATCTCTACAATATTCCATACTTCATTCTTTTTATCCTTCAACATCTATCACCACCTTTAGATATTCTTTTCTTTATATTCCATGTAATTTAAGCACTCTTGATAAATAATTTTTTAAATTTTTTCTATCTACAATATCATCTACAAATCCCTTTTCTAGCATAAATTCTGCACTTTGGAAGTCTTCTGGTAATTTCTGATTTATTGTATTTTCAATTACCCTACGACCTGCGAATCCTAAAATTGCTCCTGGTTCAGAGATTATTATGTCTCCAAGCATTGCAAAACTAGCGGTTACTCCTCCTGTTGTTGGATTTGTTATTACACTTATATACAAAAGTCCTGCTTCATCATGTTTTGCTATTGCTGCAGATGTTTTTGCCATCTGCATAAGTGAAATTATTCCTTCTTGCATTCTAGCTCCTCCAGAAGCAGTAAATATAATAAGCGGAAGTTTATTTTGTGTTGCATATTCTATAATTCTTGTAATTCTTTCACCGACAGCACTTCCCATACTTCCCATCATAAAATTACTATCCATTATTGCAGTTGCTACTTTTTTTGAATTTATATTTCCAACCCCACAAAGTACACCTTCATCTAAATCAGATTTTTGTTCAGCTTTTTTTAACTTTTCTTCATATCCTGGGAATTCTAATGGATTTGTAACTTTTATTTCTTGAAACATCTCAATAAAGCTATCTTTATCAAATATTTGATTTATCCTTTCTTTTGCAGATATATTGAAGTGGTAATTACAATTAGGGCATACATAATCATCATTTTTTAGATCTTCTAAATAAATTATACTCTTACATTTTTTACAATTTATCCATTTTCCATTTGGTATATTAGGTATAAATTCTTTATCTTTTAGTTGTTTGCTACTAACTGTTATATATTCTTGTTTTCTAAATAAATTTTTAAGCATTATTTCTCACCAACTTTTCTGCTATAAATGATGTATCATAATTTCCTTTTAAAAAATCTCTATTATTTAATATACTGTATTGAAAATCTATATTTGTCTCTACTCCTCCTATTGCAAATTCTCCTAGTGCTCTTTTCATCTTTATTATTGCTTCATCTCTAGTAGCGCCATATGTTATCATCTTTCCTATCATTGAGTCGTAGTATGGAGGTATTTCATATCCAGAATAAATTGCACTGTCAACTCTAACCCCTGGGCCTGATGGTATATATAATTCTTTTATAAGTCCTGGAGATGGTCTAAAATTATTATCTGTGTCTTCGGCATTTATTCTGCATTCAATTGCATTTCCGCTTATACAAATATCATCTTGAATCAAATCTAATTTCTTTCCCGATGCTATTTTTAATTGTTCCTTAACTATATCTACCCCTGTAACCATTTCAGTTATAGGATGTTCAACCTGAATTCTAGTATTCATTTCCATAAAGTAAAAATTGCAATCTTTATCCACAAGAAATTCTATTGTCCCTACATTTTTATAATTTACAGCCTTTGCTGCACATTTTGCAACCTCTCCCATTTTTTCTCTAAGTTTTGGATTTAAAAAAGTAGATGGTGCTTCTTCTAGCACTTTTTGATTATTTCTTTGAAGTGAACATTCTCTTTCGCCTAGATGAATTGTATTTCCATATTCATCAGCTAAAATTTGAAATTCTATATGTCTTGGTTTTTGTATAAATTTTTCTATATAAATTCTATCATCTGAAAAACATGCTTTTGATTCTAACTTTGCAGCGTTATAGTTGTGTTCAAATTCACCTTCTTCATTTACTATTCTAATTCCTTTTCCACCACCGCCAGCAGCTGCCTTTATCATTACTGGAAAACCAATTTCCTTTGCTATTTCAAGTGCTTGTGAAACTGAAGTTATTTCACCTTCATATCCAGGAACTACAGGTACATTTGCTTTTTTCATAACTTCTCTTGCTTTAGCCTTATTTCCCATAAGTTCTATAATCTTATAATCTGGTCCTATATATTTTATATTGCACTCTTCACACATCTTTGCAAATTTAGGATTTTCAGATAAAAAACCAAACCCTGGATGAATCCCTTCACACCCAGTAAGCACACATGCACTTAATATATTAGTCATATTCAAATAACTATCTTTACTTTGTGGTCCACCTACACAAACTGCTTCATCTGCCATCTGTGTATGAAGTGCATATTTATCAGCTTCTGAATAAATCGCAACTGTAGATATACCAAGTTCTCTACATGCACGTATTATTCTAACTGCTATTTCTCCTCTATTTGCTATTAAAATTTTCTTTAGCATCTTATCACCTACCCAATTGCAAACATTATTTCACCTTGGCAAACTACCTTTCCATCTACACTTGCATACCCAGTTCCAACTCCTATAGATCCTCTTAATTTTGTTATCTCAATTTCTAAATCTAATCTATCCCCAGGCATTACTTGTTGCTTCCATCTTACTTTGTCTGCTCCCACTAAAAAACCTATTTTCCCTTTGAATTCTTCTTTTGAAAGAATACAAATAGCACCCATTTGTGCCAAAGCTTCTAATATCAAAACTCCTGGCATTACTGGATAATCTGGAAAATGTCCGTTGAAAAATTCTTCATTTACAGATATATTTTTAAACCCTTTTGCTCTTTTTCCTTCTTCAACTTCTTCTACTCTGTCTATCATTAAAAATGGATATCTATGTGGTAAAATTTCTTTGATTTCTTTTGCTCCTAACATAATTTTCTCCTATAATTTTTTCACCTTAAATAATTCTTGTCCATATTGGACCATCTTGCCCTCTTGTGCCATAATCTCAACTATCTCACAATTAAATTCAGTATTTATTTCATTCATCAATTTCATTGCTTCGACTATGCAAACTATATCACCTTTGCTTACCTTATCCCCTTTTTGAACAAAAGGCTCTACATCAGGTGATGATTTTGAATAAAATGTACCAACTATTGGCGATTTTATAAACTCTATATTTTCTTCTACTTGTGACTCATTTGTAATATTTTCATTTTCTTTAATATTTATTTTTGAAGAAATTGTATTGTTATGTTGTTTTTCTTCCTTATTTTCTATTGCTGAAACTTCATTTTGTATTTTATTAGGTACATAATCTCTAGACATACTCTTGTCTATTTTTATATATCCATCTTCATTCTCCAATTCAAAATAAGCTAATTTTGAATCGTCTAAAATAGAAATTAATTCTTTTACTTCATTAAAATTCATAGCGTCCTCCGATTAATCCCACTTTTTAAATAATAGACATGCATTATGTCCTCCAAATCCAAGTGAATTGTTAAGAGCATATTTTAAATCTGCACATCTTCCTTTGTTTGGAACATAATCCAAATCTAATTCTTCTTCACTTTCTGTATAACCTATTGTTGGAGGTATAAAACCTTCATTTAATGCTCTTACACATATTATTGATTCAACCGCTCCCGCTGCACCTAATAAATGACCTATCATTGATTTTGTCGATGATATTGGTATATTTTTCGCATCTTCTCCGAAAGCATTTTTTATAGCTCTAGTTTCATATAAGTCATTGTAGTAAGTAGATGTCCCATGTGCATTTATGTATGAAACATCGTTCATTTTTACATTTGCTTCTTTGACTGCATTTTTCATCGCATTTGCTGCAGCTACTCCTTCTGGTGATGGAGAAGTTATATGATATGCATCACATGTTGAACCATATCCAACGATTTCTGCAAGTATATTTGCTCCTCTTTTTTTAGCATGTTCTAAACTTTCGATTACTAATATTCCAGCACCTTCTCCCATTACAAATCCGCCTCTCTCTTTGTCAAATGGAATTGATGCTTTAGTTTTATTTTTGCTAGTTGATAATGCCCTCATATTTGTAAAACCAGCAATTGCAATCGGTGTGATTGATGATTCACAACCACCAGTTATAGCTATATCAGCATAACCATCTTTTATATGTCTGTATGCATCTCCTATACTATTAGTTCCCGTTGCACAAGCTGTTACTACTGATGTACACATTCCTCTAGCCCCAAATTTAATTGCGATATTTGCTGCTGCTGCATTTATTATAGTCATTGGTATATACATTGGTGATATTCGTTTTATCCCCTTAGTATGTAGCGTTTTGAATTCTTTTTCATTAGTATTAAATCCACCAATACCTGAACCTACTATAACTGCAAATCTGTCTTTATCTATTTGATTTAAATCTAATTTTGCATTTTCAACCGCCTCCATACTTGCAATAAGTGCGTATTGAGTAAATTTATCTAATCTTCTACATTCTTTTTTATCTAAAAATTTTTCTATGTCTAAGTTCTTTACTTCTCCCGCAAATTTCACATCTAATCCTTCTGTATCGATTGATTTTATTGTATCTATTCCTAATTTTCCAGATTTGGCATTTTCCCAAAACTCAGTCTCTGTATTTCCAATTGGAGTTACAGCCCCCATTCCTGTTATAACTACTCTATTTTTCATTTAATCCTCCTTTTTTTTGAATTACATAGCCATTCCACCATCTACGTGAATTACTTGTCCTGTTATATAATTTGAATTTTCACTGCCTAAAAATAATGCCACATTTGCTATATCTTCAACATTTCCAAATTTATTTAATGGTATTTGTGATAATATTTTTTTCTTTTGATCATCACTCAAAATCTTGGTCATATCTGTATCTATAAATCCTGGGGCTATTGCATTAACTGTGATATTTCTGCTTCCTATTTCTTTTGCAAGTGATTTTGTCATCCCGATTAATCCAGCCTTTGATGCACAATAATTAACTTGTCCTGGATTTCCAACCACACCTACTACAGATGCCATATTTACTATTTTTCCGTATTTTTGCTTTAACATTATCGGAGTCACTGCTTTTAAACAGTTGAAAGCCCCTTTTAAATTTGTTTTTATTACGCTATCAAAATCTTCTTCTTTCATTCTTATAATAAGATTGTCTTTTGTTATTCCAGCATTGTTTACTAATATATCAACTCTTCCAAATTCTTTTTTTGCTTCTTTTATAAGATTTTCTGCTTGTTCTAATTCGCTTACATCTGCTTTTACTACTAATACTTGAGAACCTAAATCTTCTAATTCTTTTTTAACTTTTAATGCTTCTTCCTCATTATTTCTATAATTAATAACTACATTTGCCCCTTCTTTTGCAAATTTTTTAGCTATACATTTTCCTATTCCTCTTGATGCACCTGTTATTACAGCACATTTTCCCTTTAACATAAAATCCTCCATTTCAGCTTTTATAAGTTTTATAAAGCCCCTTTAATGTATAATTTCTTTATAATTCCAAACTTGATATTGTGCTTTCTAATGAATCAATATCACACACGTTATATATTTTTACTGATTTATCTATTTTTTTTACAAATCCACTTAATGCTTTTCCTGGGCCAACTTCTATAAAAGTGTCCACACCTTTGTTTATTAAATCTCTTATGCTCTTTTCGAATAAAACTGGTGACATTATTTGTTGTCTAAGTAACTCTTTTATATCATCATCTTTTTTATAGGGGGCACCTTTTACATTTGAATATACAACCTTTTTAAAATCATTTATCTCTGCTTTTTTTACTTCTTCATAAAATTTATAACTTGCATCTTTGTACATCGAACAGTGAAATGGACCACTGACCTTTAATGAAAGTGCCCTTCCACCAAGTTCTTTTGCTATTTTAGCACTCGCCTCTAAAGCTTTTACTTCTCCTGAAATTACTGTTTGACCAGGACAATTATAATTTGCACCTTCGACTAATCCAAATTCACTTGATCTTTTTATCAATTCTTCAACCTTTTCTGGACTTAATTTTAAAATTGCCATCATGCTTCCTTCTTCTGGGCTTATAGCACTATCCATTATCTCAGCTCTCTTTTTGATTAGTTTAATTCCATCTTCAAAACTTATCACACCCGAATCAACAAGTGCACCATATTCACCTAATGAAAGTCCCAAGGTATACTTAGCAGAAATTCCTCTAAGCTCTACAGCCTTAGCAGATGCAAGTGATGTTAGTAGGATTGCTGGTTGTGAATATTTAGTTCTTTTTAAATCATCTTCATTACCATTAAAAATCATCTCTTTCATAGGCATATTTAAAATCTCATCACCCATATCGAATATTTCTTTACATTCATCTATATTGTCATATAAACTTTTTCCCATGCCTACATATTGTGAACCTTGCCCTGGAAAAAGAAATGCTATATTCTCGTTCATAATCTCCTCCATGTAAAACTTGTGTAATTTATTTATGCATTGAATTTAAAACTTATATTATTTATCTATTTATAATTTATGCATTTATCAAACTCAGTCATTAGCTCTTCTATTATTTCCTTGCAACTTTGCTCCTTTTTCACAAGTCCGGCTATTTGACCTGCCATAACACTTCCATTTTCTGTGTCACCTTCTATAACTGCTTTTCTTAAAGCACCTCTAGTTAAAGATTCTAGTTTTTCAGAATTAGAATTACTTTTTTCTAGTTTTATATACTCTCTAGTTAGTTTATTTCTAAGAACTCTTACTGGATGAGAAGTTGAATTCCCTGTCACTTCTGTTTCTATATCTTTAGCTTTTAATACTTTTTCTTTATAGTTTTTATGTACATTACATTCATTTGAAACTAAAAAGCGAGTTCCCATTTGGACACCGACAGCTCCTAACATAAATGATGCTGCTATTCCCCTTCCGTCTCCAATTCCCCCAGCTGCTATAACTGGAATATTCACTGCATCTACAACTTGTGGAACTAAACTCATTGTAGTCGTTTGGCCTATATGTCCGCCAGACTCCATTCCCTCAGCTATCACGGCATCTGCACCGAACTTCTCCATTCTTTTTGCAATCGCTACTGATGGAACTACTGGAATAACCTTAATTCCGTGACTTTTCCACATTTCTATATATTTACCTGGACTTCCTGCACCCGTTGTAACTACAGGAACTTTTTCATCACATACTAAGTGTGCTATCTCATCTGCATTATCTTGCATAAGCATTACATTTACACCAAATGGTTTATCTGTTAGCTCCTTTGCTTTTCTAATTTGGGCTCTTACAACTTCTGTTGGTCCAACACCACTTATTATCCCAAGGCCACCTGCCTCACTAACTCCAACAGCAAGAGATGCATCTGCAATCCATGCCATACCTCCTTGAATTATTGGATATTTTATATTCAATAATTCTGTTATCACATTACAATTCATAACCTCGTTAAATCCTCTCTTAATATATTTTAATAAATCTAACTAAATAGCTAGTTAGATTTATTTGGATTTATTAAATTTTCACTTTGCAATAATCCTACTTAACTGCAACTTTTCCCTCTATGTATGCAACTAAATCTTGAACTGATTTTAGATTTTCAGCATCTTCTATTTCAATATCGAATTCTTCTTCTATCTCAGTAACTAATTCAAAAACATCTAATGAATCTATTTCTAAAGATTCAAAAGTACTTTCCAATTTTATATCGTCCTTTTCTAAAGATAAGCTTTCTACCATCATTTCTTGTATTTTTTCAAACATAATTTTTCCTCCTAATTTTGATCTTAATTTTTTGTTTTTTAATTTTAATCTTAGTAAATCTTTTATTCCCTTATTTTTTTATAATTTATTAAATTAATTTTGAGTATTATCCCAAATTAATTATTTTGCCATTTTATTAAGCAGGCTCCAGACGTAAGCCCTGCCCCAAATCCAACTGCAATTAATTTATCTCCTTTTTTAAGCAAATTCTTTTCACTCATTTCGCTTATTGCAATTGGTATTGATGCTGCTGAAGTATTTCCATATTCATCTATATTTATATAGAATTTATCCACAGGAATTTCTAACTTCTTGGCAGCAAATTGAATAATTCTTTCATTCGCCTGGTGCGGTATTATATAAGATATATCTTCTAGACTTAAATCATTATCTTTTAAAATTTGCTTTATTAGACTTACTATCTCAACTGTTGCAAATTTAAAAATCTCACTTCCATTCATATTTAAGTATGGATTCATTCTTATTTTCTCATCGATATATGGGTTTGTTAAATCCTTAGCGCCAATAGTGAGATTTTCCCACTTTATTCCCTTTGATTTACATATGACATCTAAAATTCCTTCATTTTCACTAAGTGATAAAACCACAGCCCCAGCACCATCTCCAAATAAAACACATGTTGATCTATCATTCCAATCAATTGATTTTGATAAAGTTTCAGCACCGATTACTAAAGCCTTTTTTATATCATTTGAAACCATTATAGATTTTGCAACATTAATTCCATATATAAATCCAGAACATGCAGCACCTAAATCAAATGCAAATGCATTTTTTGCTCCTATATTTTTCTGAACTATACAGGCTGTAGCAGGTGTATACATATCTGGTGTGCATGTAGCAACGATTATTAAATCTATGTCACACGCATCTATATTCGAATCATGAATTGCATTTAAAGCTGCTTTTGATGCTATATCTGATGTATTTTCATTTGTAGTAATATGCCTTTGTTTTATACCAGTTCTTGAAACTATCCATTCATCACTCGTTTCTACAATCTGACTTAACATATTGTTAGTAACTATTTTTGATGGAATATATTTTCCAACACCAGCTATAACTACATTGTTCATCTATTACCCCCTCTTTTTAATCACAAAATATTTGTTTTTATAATTATTTATATATTAAATATTTTGATTATCAAAATTTATCATGAACAAAATATATTACATTCAAATAAAAAAGTCAACTATATTTTTTATAGTCATAACTTTCAAAGAATATAAAAATATTGAAAACACTAATTTTGAAAAACTTATGTTTTTTTAAAAAACATTATAATTTACCTATTAAAAATATTTTTCTTTATTTAGATAATTTTTTATAGTATAATGAGCTCAATCTTAGTAAACCTTTTATATCCTATAGGGAGGAAACTTATGAAACCATTAATAATTGGAGATTTAATTATAAAAACACCTGTAATTCAAGGTGGAATGGGAATTGGAATATCCAGAGAAAATCTTGCATCAGCTGTTAGTAATGCTGGAGGACTTGGAGTAATTTCAGGTATAAATATAGGATATGATGAAGAAGGATTTAATAAAGATCCACTTTCTACAAATCTAAAATCATTAAAAAAACATATACAAAAAGCAAAAGAATTATCAAATAACAAACCTCTAGGTATAAATCTTATGGTCGCTATGAATTTTTATGAAGAACATGTAAAAACTGCTATCGAAGCCGGAATTGATATTATAATATCAGGTGCTGGACTTCCTATAAAATTACCGAAATTTATAGGAAATTCAAACGTTAAAATTGCACCAATAGTATCTTCTGCTAAGGCATGCAAATTATTACTTAAAATGTGGGATAAAAAATATAATAAAACCGCCGATATGATAGTAGTTGAAGGACCAAAAGCTGGTGGTCATCTAGGATTTCATAGAGGTGATTTAGAAGATATAGATTCTATAGATTATGATGGAGAATTTATGAGAATATTAGAAATCACAAAAGAATACGGCCAAAAATACGACAAAGAAATACCAGTAATAGCCGCTGGTGGTATTTCAACAAGCTCTGATGTGAAAAAATATATAAATATGGGAGCTGCAGGAGTCCAAGTTGGAACTTTATTTGTAACAACAGAAGAATGTGATGCAAATATAACCTTCAAAAATGCATATATCAAATGTAAAAAAGAAGATATAAAAATCGTTAAAAGTCCAGTTGGTCTTCCCGGAAGAGCTATTTACAATAAATTTTTAGAAAAACTTGAATCAAATAAACCTAAAATAAAAAAATGCTATAACTGTATGGAAACATGTAATCCTTCATCTACACCTTACTGTATATCCCAAGCACTTATAAATGCGGTAAATGGTGATATAGATAATGCCCTTTTATTTTGTGGTGCTGAGGCTTATAAAATAAATAAAATTAAAACGGTAAAAAAAGTTATAGATGAATTAATATCAGAAATTTAATAACTTAAAAGGGCAATGCTAATTAATAGCACTGCCCTTTTTGAATAATTATTTAATTTATATTAATCTTACCCAATACCGCCTAATAATATTCCGACTACAAATACAAATATAGATATAAATACATAAACATATTTAGCTGTAGGTTTAAACCAATTTCCTAACGTTTTGCTTGAACCTGTTTCTATTTCTGCTTTTGCCTTGTCAACTCCGATTACCCAGAAGAACATAACACCAGCGATAAATGCTCCAAGTGGCGCTATATATATAGATGAGAAATCTAGTAATGTTCCTAAAATATTTCCGTCCTCTACGAATAAACCTATAGCAAATGCTACTATACATACACCTATTACAGCTATTTTTCTATCTATATGCAAATTATTTTGTATAGCTTCAATTGGCACTTCTAATAAACATACAAGTGTAGTTATAGATGCACAAATTAATGATATAAAGAATAATATCGCAAATACTCTACCAAAAGGCATTAACTTAAATACTGATGGTAATGTTATAAATAATAGTGGTGGTCCTGATGCCGGATCTAGACCAAATGCAAACACTGAAGGTATTATAACAAGTGCTGCTGTTAAAGCTGCAATTGTATCAAATAATACTGTTTTTCTCGCTCCATCTATTACATCATTATCTTTTCTCAAGTAACTTCCATATACAAGCATACCAGAACCTGAAAGCGATAATGAAAAGAATGCTTGTCCTAATGCATATATCCAAGTTTTTGGTTGAGATAAAAATTCCCATTTTGGTATACATAGATATTTAAATCCATCTATAGCTCCGTCTAATGTACATACTCTACCTAAAAGTATTAAAAATAAAACATAAAATGCTGGCATCATTACTTTGTTTATCTTTTCAATTCCTGAAGATATACCAAATAATGATACTATTAATACTATAGCCAAAGCTAGAAAATGCCATGGTACACTCCCAAATGAGCCTGCTATTTGTCCAAAATATGCACCAGAATCTGTTGCTGTTAATGCACTTCCTGTTATATATCCAACTAAGAATCGTATAAACCATCCTACTACAATTGCATATCCAATTGCTATTATAAATGTCCCTACTACAGGAATTACTCCTAATACTTTTCCACCTTTTTTACCTTTAGTTTGTAATGCTTTATCAAATGCGCCCATAGGGCCTGATTGCATCATTCTACCAAATGCAAATTCCCCCATTAGTCCTGTAGAACCTAAAAGTACGATAAAGATTAAATAAGGTATTAAAAATGCTGCCCCACCATATTGACCTATTCTATAAGGAAATAGCCATATATTTCCCATTCCAACCGCAGAACCTACACATGATAGAATAAATCCTAGATTAGAAGTAAAACTGTCTCTTTTATTTAAACTTTGTTCCATATTACTTATGATTTAGATTAGAATCTAAAGTCACGTTCCCCCTCTTCTATTTTTGCTAATCTTTCTCCAACGATTTCTCTAGTTCTATCTCTTGGTATCTTCTTAACTTCTTTTTCTATTAACTCTTCTCCAACTTTTGTTGTATCCTCACTTGCATAATCTTCAAGATATTCTTTTAATGTCATTAAAGCATTCGGTTGGCAACAGTTGGCAATTTGTCCACTCTTACATAGTGACATAAATCTATCTCCTGTTCTACCTTCTCTATAACATGCAGTACAGAAACTTGGTATATATCCCATTTTTAATAACCAATTTACAACCTCATCTAAAGTTCTATCATCATCTACATCAAATTGGGCACTAGTTACTTCTTCTTTTACACCTAATTCTCTATCTGCATATCCACCAACACTTGTTGAAGATGCTCCACTTATTTGTGATATTCCTAAGTGTAATACTTTTTCCCTAGTTTTTTGAGATTCTCTAGTAGATACTATCATTCCTGTGTAAGGAACTGCTAAACGTATTATTGCAACGATTTTTTGGAATATTTCATCTGATAGTGCTTCAGGGAAGTCAGCTGGGTCTATATCATCTGCTGGTCTAAGTCTTGGAACTGATATTGTATGAGGTCCAACACCAAATCTTGCTTCTAAGTGTTCTGCATGCATTAATATTCCAACTAATTCATATTTATATGTACTAAGTCCATATAATACACCTAAGCCTACGTCATCGATTCCGCCTTCCATTGCTCTATCCATTGCCTCTGTATGATATGCATAGTCATGTTTAGGCCCTGTTGGATGAAGTTTTTCATATGAATCTTTGTTATAAGTTTCTTGGAATAATATATATGTACCTATGCCAGCTTCTTTTAATTTTCTATAATTTTCAACTGTTGTTGCAGCTATATTTACGTTTACCCTACGAATTGCCCCATTTTTATGTTTTATACTATATATAGTATTTATACATTCTAATATATATTCTATTGGATTGTTTACTGGGTCTTCACCTGCTTCTAGTGCAAGTCTTTTATGCCCCATATCTTGAAGTGCTATAACTTCTCTCCTGATTTCATCTTGTGTTAATTTTTTTCTTGCTATAGTTTTATTTTTAGCATGATATGGACAATATACACATCCATTTACGCAGTAATTTGAAAGGTAAAGTGGAGCAAACATCACTATACGATTTCCATAGAATCTCTTTTTAAGATCTTCTGCTAATTTAAACATTCTATCTGTTAATTCTTCATCATCACACTCTAAAAGCACTGCCGCTTCTCTGTGAGTTAATCCCTTTGCTCTATTAGCCTTATCTAATATTCCTTCTATTAATTCTTTATTCCCCTTGTTTTTTTGAGCATACTCTAATGACTCTAAAATTTCCTCATGATTTATAAACTCTTCTGCCTTACATGATTTTGGATTGTATCCCATTTTTCTTTCCCCCAATTTGTTCAATTTTTTAGACTGAATAAACGGTAAAATGATTTGAATTTTTAAATGAATATAATTTCCTATGTGCTATAAAAAATACCTCTGTATATACAAAAGCATGCTACTATATTTTTTGCATATCACCATCTTTTTACCTAAGAATGTTCTCTTGCAATCAGATTGATACAATTTAAATTCTCTTTCCCATTAGTAAGTACTTTTGGGTCAGTCATAATTAAATGGTAGCATTATTGTCATATTATGGCAATATTTTCATTGATTTATTTAAAATTTAGCATAGTTTTTAAAATTTTTCTAAATTTTTATTCAAATACTATTTTGTTGTATATTTTTTATTATAAGTGTTAGAATTATTTATAATTCACAGAAAAAATTTTCTTATTAAATAGTTCATATTAATTTGTATAATAAATAGGAGGATATTTGTTTGTTAACAAGAAACAACTATATTAATAATTTATAATAGGAGATGAAATAATGAATAGTACGACAAAGAATTTGACACTTGCATCTATACTTACTTCATTATGTGTAGTAATTACTATTTTTGCATTGTCAACAGGTATTGGATACGGGATTTATCTTGATTTTGCTATACCTATATTTTTTGCTATAGTTTATTTAAAATGTGGCGGTAAATACAGCATACTTAGTGGAATAGTTTCTGTATCACTTGTATTTATGGTAGTTGGAGATCTTGCTGGTGCCTTATTTATGAGCCAAAGTTTTTTACTTGGAATAGTATGTGCTTATTTTATGAATAAAGATAGTATTTTAATGGAAGATATATTCTTTTCTTCAATATTTAGCACAATTCTTATAATGGTAATCGATATCTATACCAAGGCTCTAAGTGGTGCTAGTATAATTACTGAATTCCAAGAAATGATTACTTGGTTTCCATATAAACAATATGCCAACTTCGCTTTTTATTGCTTAATAGCCTTTTATTGCTCTGGAATATGCTTTAGTATATACTACTTATCACTATTTTTAGGTAAAAAATTAAGGATTTTAACTCCAAATGCAGAAAAAAAATATTATATATTTAGAAATTTAAAATTGTTCAATAGATTTTTATGCTTTAAAAGAACTACATTTTATCTATGCTGTCTTTATATAATATTTATAGAAATGTTGAATATTTTTAATTTCGAAATAAAATTTATCTATCTTAGAGTTATTTTAATATCAGTTCAGTACATAGCCTATTATTACGTAATTAGAGATTCGTTGATTATTATAAAGGATTTTGTAATTACTCGTACTAAAAATGTTCTATACATAAGACTGTTTATGTGGGTATGTTTACTGTTATTTTTCGTAGCTTTTAGAATTCAAGCTTTTATTTTAGCAATTATATCTTGTTTTATTGATTTAAAAAATAGTATTAGAACTCACCAAAAGAAAATTGTAGATTTATTTTATGAGAAAAAAGTTGATCTTAGGGCTAGACCTCAATAGATATATTAAAAGAGAGTATTACAAAATATTTAACCTTATTTTGTACACTCTCTTTTATATATCTTATAAGCATTATAATCACATTAATATACTTATATTTTTGATAAAAATTTATAATTTTACATATTTATTTTATTTCCATTCCAATCAAAATACTCAAAACCTAAATCTTTATAATTATATTTACTTAAATCAATAATTGTCATATCTGGCTCATTTAATGTAGTTTCTTTAGTTTCAACTACCTTTTTATCTAAATATACATTTGATTTTATACATGTTATTCCATTAGATAATGTCACTAATGCCTTTTTGTCTAAATTCTTACCATAATCTATCACAAAACTTCCACCCATTATATCATAGTCATTATGTCTTATATACATTTTCCCAAATTCAATATATAGCGGTTTTAATTTATCTTTGTCTTTTTCAAATACACATAC
>JABLTN010040027.1_pt1 | contig 22570 bp, 14 predicted proteins | sample 7160141 | NCBI WGS metagenome assembly JABLTN01 (sample SAMN14651226, study PRJNA627086) | human gut metagenome | isolation source: feces | host: Homo sapiens | reverse complement strand
TATTCAATCAGTTAAAACCAAATGAATATTATCGTGCATTCAACATGATATAAGGAGACAGGGACTATGAAAATTAAAGAGATGTTTAGAGATGACATTGATCGTACGATTAATGGCGTCGTCCAAGTAGAACAAGAAAAAGAAGATGTAATAGAGCAAGAAGTAAAAGAATATGTAGTTACAAAAGAATTAAAAAAACATTTTACTAAATTTTTTAATGAATATGGTGAATCGTTTCATACACCTACAGACAATGTTGGTGTATGGATTACAGGTTTCTTTGGTAGTGGTAAATCACACTTTTTAAAGATGCTATCTTATTTGCTTGAAAATAAGAAAATTGAAGATAAAAATACAGTTGATTATTTTGAAGAAAAGTTTGATGATGAAGCTACTTTTATGAATGTAAGAACGGCTACTCAAGTTCCTACCGAAACCATTCTTTTTAATATTGACGTAGAAGGTTCTATGCATAAAGATGATACAGCAGTATTAAAAGTATTTGCCAAAGTATTCTATGATCATTTAGGCTTTTATGGAAACGATTTAAAACTAGCTAAATTAGAACAATTTATTACCAAACAAGGTAAAATGGATGCTTTTAAATCTGCTTATGAAGAAATAAATGGTGAATCCTGGATAGATACTCGTGCAGAATATCAATTCTTTGAACAAGATATTATAGATGCTTTAGTTCAAGCTAATATCATGAATGAAACGACAGCTCAACATTGGTTTGATGGCACAGAAACAGCGGACATTTCTATTGGCCAATTGGTAGATGAAGTAAAGGCTTATGTAGATACAAAACCAAAAGGTTTCCGTTTATTATTTATGATTGATGAAGCTGGTCAATATATCGGAACTAATACAAGTATGTTGCTTAACTTACAATCATTAATTGAAAAGCTAGGTTCTGTTTGTCGAGGACAAGCATGGATCGTTGCAACTGGTCAAGAAGCATTGGATGAAATGATTAAAGTACGTGCAGATGAGTTTTCACGTATCATGGCTCGTTTTGCGATTCGTTTAAGTTTAACTTCTTCTTCGGTTGGTGAAGTTATTGAAAAGCGTTTGCTTACAAAGACGGATGATGCAAATTCTATTTTAAATGGAGTATATGAGAATAATGAAAATGTCTTAAGCAATCTATATGCATTTGATACTGATGTCAAAGATATTAAAGGTTATACATCAGAAGATGAATTTGCTCGTATATTCCCTTTTGTACCTTATCAATTTACAATCATGCAAAAAGTATTTAATGAAATACGTAAACATGGTCATGCTGGTAAACATCAATCAAGCGGAGAAAGATCCATGCTTAATGGATTTCAAGAATCCGCTCAGCATATTGAAAACAAAAATGAATTAACATTGGTTCCTATGTACGCCTTCTATGATACGTTACATAGCTTCTTGGATACTTCGGTTCGTTCTGTTATTGAAAGAGCGGAAAGAGCTGCCAATAATGGAGATGGGCTAATTGAAGAAGATGTTAATTTATTAAAACTATTATATTTAATTCGTTATATTGATGATATTAAATCCAATATTGAAAACTTAACTATCTTAATGGCGGATACTATTACTGTAGATAAGATTGTATTAAGAGGTAAAGTTGTGGAATCATTAGAACGTCTTCAAAAACAAAATTATATTTCTAGAAATGGCGATGTATATCAATTCTTAACAGACGAAGAACAAGACATTGCTCGTGAAATTAGTAATCAAACAGTTGATGCCGCGAATGTAATCAGTCAGATTTGTAAGACTATTTTTGATGATATTTATACAACAAAAAAATACAGATATACAAAGAATAGCTATCAATATGATTTTGATTTTGATAAGTCAGTTGATGAACAAAATCATGGTATTACTACGGGTGGTATGAAACTACGCTTTGTAACAGAAGCTAACGATGCAAATGAACTAAAACTAATTACGGATTCAAAAGATTATGAAGCAATTTGTAAGTTATCAAACGAATATTCTGTTTTTAGTGATCTTGAAAATGTATTGAAGATTGATAAATTCATTAAACAAAAGAACGTAAATCAATTACCACAATCTATTCAAGATATTATAACGAATAAACAAAGAGAAGCTCGTCATCTTCAAAATGAAGCCAAAGAGAAATTAAGTGAAGCTATTATAAAAGGAAAATTCTATATTGATGGTTCAGTTGTAAACTTATCTGGTACTAGCGTAAAAGCTGTTTTAGATAATGCCTTGGAAACTTTAGTTGAACATACGTATTCAGGCCTATCATTAATTGATGATCAAGCAAGTGGTGAAGCAGATATTCGTGCTCTTTTAAAAGGTGAAGTAGTAGAACTAGAAGGCATTGAATCAAATAAACATGCTTGTGAAGAAGTATATAACTATTTAGATTCTAGTGCAGCAATGGGTCTTCATTTCACTATGACAGATATTCAATCGCGTTATCAAGATATTCCATACGGTTGGAGAGAGATTGATGTGGCTTATGTTGTTGCTAAGTTGATTCATGATCAAAAGGTTACAATCAAACATTCTGGTCAAACAATCCAACCTACAGATTATCAACTAATCGATTTCTTACGTAAAAAGTCAGAAACAAGTTCTACAAGTATATCTATTCGTGAAACAATTTCTGCTTCTAAAATGAAGAAAGTAAAAGATATCTTGAAAGAATACTTTGAAGTTATGGATGTTCCTTCAGACGAAGATGGTTTAGTTCGATTTGTTGTAAACAAGTTCAGCGAAGAAAAAGTGAATTTAGAAAAGATGAATGATCAAAATTCATCTATTGCTCATCCTGGTTCTCAAGAAATTTCCAATGCATTAAGTTTAATTAAAAAGGTTCTATTGGCGCAAAATGATAACATTGCTTTAGTCGACACTATTTGTAATTTAGAAGATGATTTATTAGATAGTAAAGAAGATATGCAATCAGTTAAGAACTTCTATGCTACACAAATTAAACTATTTGATAATGCTGTATCTTTAAAACGTGAAGTTGAACACAATGAAAAGGATTATTTAATGAACATTCCTGAAATTGTAGGCGCAATAGATACAATTAAAGACATTACAAAAATCACAAACAACTTTAGATATAATCGTATACCTGAGTTAAATGATTGTATCTCTGTAATTAATTTAGAAAGAAATAAAGTTGTTGAGAAGAAGAGACAAGAAGTTATTAAATTGATTGATGATTGCTATAATGAAGTAGTCCTAAAAGCTAATAGTAATGAAAAATTAGAAGCTACTTTAGATAATGCAAAGCAGCAATTTGATACTAAGAAACAAGAAACAGATTGTATTAATAGTCTAGTGGTGTTGGATGCTAAAAAGAATACAATTGTTAGTTTAAAAGATGGCATTATAAATAAAATGGATTCAATCTTGAGACAAGCAACTAATCCAAGTACTCCAAGCGTATCTGCTCAACCTATTTCAAAGAAAACGGTTAGAGAGTTACAAAGAGTTGTTGTATTTAACCAAGCAAGTTTAACAAATGCTAAAGACGTAGATGAATATCTTGCAAAGATTAGAAATAAGTTATTAAGTTATATCAATGATGATGAAGAAATAGAGATTAAATAGAAGGGATATTTACTTATGAATAAAACCGCAATAAAGAATTATGCTGTATGGGCAAGAAACGAATTAATAAAACAAGTAACTCAAAAAGCATATGAATATGAAGTAACAAAAGATAGTGTTCCAAGTCTTAATACTGTTTCAGTAAATGGAAGACTATTATCGAATGATGAAAAGAATCAATTAAATGATTTAATAGTACAAGTAAATAAATATGGTTTTATTCATGTGGTAGAAGAGATTGCCTATACTTGGTTTAATAGATTCGTTGCTTTAAGATACATGGAAGTTAATAATTATCTTCCTCAAAAGGTAAGAATCTTTACGAACGAGAATAATGAATTTAAACCAGAAATCTTAACAGAAGCAATTCATTTAGATTTAGATAATTTAGATAAACAAAAAGTATTTGGTTATATTCAAAACAATAATCAAGAAGATTTATATAAATATCTATTACTAACAATCTGTAATGATATGAATAAATATCTTCCAGATATGTTTACTTCTATTAAAGACTATAAAGCTTTATTACTGCCTGATAATCTATTAAAAGAAGATAGCGTATTAGATAGATTAATTAAAGATATTGATGAGGATAGTTTTAAAAATCAAGTGCAAATCATTGGCTGGATGTATCAATACTACATTTCTGAGAGACATGATGAAGTCATTAATATCTTGAAAGGCACTGTGAAGAAAGAAGATATTCCTGCTGCTACTCAATTGTTCACCACAGATTGGGTAGTGCGTTACATGGTTGATAATTCATTAGGTAGATATTGGATTGAGAGAAATCCAAATAGTGAATTAAAAAATAAGCTAGAATTCTTAGCTACATCAAAAGATGAAACTATTCCGTTTGTTGATGATCCTAAAAAGCCAGAAGAAATCACATTCATAGATCCGTGTATGGGATCCGGGCATATCTTGGTTTATGCTTTTGATGTGCTAATGGAAATCTATAGAGAATGTGGATATTCTGATAGAGATGCAGCACACTCGATTATTGAAAATAATCTATATGGATTAGATATTGACGAAAGAGCTTATCAATTATCATATTTTTCCGTAATGATGAAGGGACGCTCATATAGTAGAAGAATCTTAACTTCAAATGTTAAAAATAATATTACAAATATCATTGAAACAAACGATATCAAATCATTAGCTTATTATGGTATGAATGAAACTGACGAAATGAAAGAAATGTCGAATTATCTTCTTCATGCTTTTAAAGATGCCTTGGAATTAGGTTCTTTATGCCTTATTGAAAATAAAGATTATGACTCATATCTAAATCAGATTCAGCATATACATGATACAAGCGAATATACCTTAGATTCTATGGAATGGATGGATAAGACTTATTACACAATTAATAAGTTGGTTAAACAGGCTAAAATCCTATCAAAAAAATATTCAGTTACAACTACTAACCCTCCATACTTAAGCAAAATGCAAGCAGTATTAAAAAAATATGTGACTACAAAATATAAGGATTACTCATTTGATTTATTTTCTGTATTTATCAGAAGAAATTTTGATTTGACTGAAGAAAATGGTTATTTGGGTTTTATGACGCCATTTGTATGGATGTTTATTAAGTCATATGAAAAATTAAGAGATTATATTCTTTCAAACAAATCTATTTCAACATTAGTTCAAATGGAATATTCTGCATATGAGGAAGCTACGGTACCTATTTGTTCTTTTGTACTAAGTAATAATAAATCGAATAGTATTGGATATTATTTTAGACTATCCGATTTCAAGGGTGGCATGGAAATTCAGAAAGAAAAAGTACTTGCAGCAATCAATAATAAAGATTGTGGATACTTTTGTGAAGCAGATTCTAATAATTTCAACAAGATTCCTGGAAAACCATTAGCTTATTGGGTTAGTAAAAAAATGACTGATTGGTTTGATGAATATAACTTATCAAATGATGTGATAGGTTCCGTAGGAATACAAACTGGAGATAATGAAAAATTTATAAGATTATGGTATGAGGTGGATTCTAATTCTATTAAATATAACGCTACAAAAGTAGAAGAATCGTATTGTAATCAAAAATGGTTTCCTTACAACAAAGGTGGCGATTATAGAAAATGGTGCGGTAATGATTATTATGTTGTCCTTTGGCAAAATGATGGTGCATATTTGAAGAAAGACAATAAACTAACAGGTCACCATTATCAAGAGTATAAAGATAATTTAAAATTCGCCCCTCTAGTTACATGGTCTAGAATATCGAGTGGAAAACCTTCTTTTAGAATTAAAAAATATGGTTTTCTATCTGATATGGCCGGTTTTAGCGTTTTTTCAAATGTGTGCAATTTAAGAAAAGTTATTGCGTTTTGTAATAGCAAAGTAGCTGAACAATATTTAAAATTTATGGCCCCAACATTAAATATAATGATTGGGAATGTTTTGGCGCTACCATTTGATTCGAAGATTGTCTTTGATTCTAATTCTGAGAAAGTTGTTGACGATTGTATTGAAGTTTCTAAAAATGATTGGGACTCCTTTGAAACATCTTGGGATTTTGCAATCCATCCATTAATTAAAAGCCATACAAGCACAATAAAGGAAGCTTTTGATTTATGGAATAAAGAATGTAACGATAGGTTCAATACATTAAAATCTAATGAAGAAGAACTCAATAGAATCTTTATTGATATTTATGGATTACAAGATGAATTAGATCCATACGTAGAAGATAAAGATGTAACGGTACGTAAAGCGGATTTAACTAGAGATATTAAATCTTTAATTAGCTATGCGGTAGGTTGTATGTTTGGAAGATATTCTTTAGATGTACAAGGATTAGCATATGCTGGAGGAGGTTTTGATAATAGAAAATATAAAACATATCTTCCTGATACAGATAATATTATTCCTATATGTGATGAAGAATACTTTGAAGACGATATAGTATCTAGATTTGTTGAATTTATTAAAGATGTATATGGAGAAGATACGCTAGAAGAAAACTTACAATTTATAGCCAATGCTTTAGGTGGAAGCGGTAGTAGCAGAGAAGTATTAAGAAACTATTTCTTAAATGATTTCTTTAAAGAGCACTGCAACATTTATCAAGTGACAGGAAGTGGCAAGCGTCCTATTTATTGGCAATTTGATAGTGGAAAGTATAACGGGTTTAAAGCATTAATCTATATGCATAGATATACACCTGATTTAATTGCTAGACTTAGAACTACTTATATTCACCCATTACAATCAAGACTTCGTACGCAGATTGACTTACTAAATAATCAAATTGATGGTACATCTATTACTAGTGAGAAAGTTAAGTTATCTAAACAATTAAAGAAATTAAATAATCAATTATTAGAACTAAATAAGTATGAGGAAAAAGTACATCACTTTGCAGATATGATGATAGATATTGATTTAGATGATGGTGTTAAAGTGAATTATGCAAAATTTCAAGACTTGTTGGCAAAAATTAAGTAAGAGGAACTACAATTATGAAAATAGATTTACATTGTCATACATTAAAATGTAAAAACGGAGATGGCGAAAAACGAAATGTTACTGCAGAGTTATTTAAAGAAAAAATAGAGCTGGCAGATGTACAAATTGTTGGAGTAACAAACCATAATTATTTCGACAAGAAGCAATATAATGAACTAAAAGAAATAGTACAAGATTTTTGCGAAGTATGGCCAGGAATAGAATTAGATGTTAAAGAATATGGGGATAATAATGGACATGTTCTAGTTTTGTGCTCACCTCTTAAAGTTGACGAATTTGATAAAAGAATTAAGAATTTTCTTGTCAATAAAACACCAGATGAATTTGTATGTAGCGTATCTACGATGTGTTCAACATTTAATGATTTAAATGTTGTTTATATCCCGCATTTTTTTAAAGACCATCAATTATGCGAAAAAGATATGGAGTTATTAGATAATAACGCTTATTCTAAAACAAGAATTTTACGTGAACCATCTGATATAAAATCTATTGGAGTTTTAAATGCCAATGGGTATAGAAGTATTATTGGTTCAGATGTAAAAGGTTGGGATAATTATGAAGATAATACATTTGCAGAACTGAAATATCCTATAAAAGGATTCGAAAATTTTCTTAAGTTACTAGATAAAGATACTGCTTTTATTAAAGATTTAATAAATAACGATCTATATGAAACAATTACGGTATATGGAAATGCTAAAAAACAGGAATACCCTTTTGAAATTGATATTTACAATGATGTTAATGTAATTTTTGGAGACAAGGGATCAGGTAAGACTGAAATATTAGATTCATTGGAAAAATATTTTAACGAGGAAAAAGGGATGAACGTTGTTAAATATTCAGGTGGTGATAAAACTAGTTGGTTTTCTGATTTGTTAAAAGAAAATGTTAAATCCTATACTCATGAAATATTTGGAATAGATGATTATAATGAAGAGTTTAAATTGATAAATGAATATAAGGATACTTTACCAATAAAAGTAGAAGAATACTCTCATTATTTTAGTAATATTTCCAAAAATAAGAAAAGAAAAAAACTGCTCATTTTAAAACAAGATAAGGTTTTCACTTCGAATTTTGATCTTTATCATACATATTATAAAGATTATGAATTTATATGTGAATTTTCAAGTAAATTGCCTGCCATTGTAGCGTATAAGAATCATTCAGACAAATATAGTACATTAATTAATCAAATAAGCCAATTAAAGAAAGATGCTTATATCATATCTTTAGAAGAATGGAAAAAACAGTGGGCAGATTTTCTAACGGATAATATCATCGAAAAAATGAATACGTATTCATCCGAATCTGATGGAACTCCTAAAATACCCAAGGAAACTGGATTTTATAAATTTGCTAAAAATCGAATAAATCTATTTACCTCTATACTAGCTATACAAAATGAATTATATAAAAATGAAAAGGTAATCGAAAATACTTATATAGGGAAAATTGGAGAAAAGGGTTCAGGATATTTAAAATCTTATATTGGTTTTATAAACCTATCAAATTATAAAGATATCGATTCTAATCAAATTATTGGAAAGAAAACGAACATAAAGGTTTTTTTGAAATACATTCAGCAAATAAAAAACAATTGTTTTTCAGAAGAATTGATTTCTCAAATTAGTAGTATGAATGAAAATAAAACTGAACCAATTGATAAAATTGATTATTTTATTTATGCAAGAAAAGAGTTCACTTTAAAAGATAGTAAATATAAACCTTCAAAGGGAGAGATGGCAATATTAAGCTTGCAATATGAACTTTTAAATAAAACTGAAAATGATGTGTTTTTAATTGATGAACCAGAAGTTAATTTAGGGAGTACATATATAGAAGAAACGATAGTACCATTGATTAAAGATCTTGCAAAGGCAAAAAAGAAAGTTATTATAGCGACTCACGATGCAAATATTGCCACTAGGACTTATCCTGTAACTAGTATTTTAAAAAAATCATCAAATAATGTTTATGATACTTATCAAGGTAGCATGTTCACTAATGAATTATTAAATAAGACTACAAAAGAAAAATTAAAATGGGATCATGAAAGTGAAAAATACTTAGAGGGAGGCCTTGAGGCTTTTGAAGAAAGAGGAACATTATATGGAACAAGAAATAAGAGTTAGTATAGAAAGAGGAGACGAAATAAAGATTGTATTTGATTTTTCGAAGAAGTTAATATTGAATTTATCCTCGGACAAAACTGCAGATACACAAAGCTTTTTCCTAGCATTACTAGAAGAACTTATAAAAAATCCAAACGAAATAAAGTTTAATTTCGAAGATGATAAGGAAGACTTATATCATGATATTACTGAAAAATACCTGAATAATTTAGAAACAGAAATTAAGCAAATATTAAAAGATATTCCTGAAATTAAAGAAAATGATAATTGTATTTAGTGAATTGAGGAGGTTCGGTATGGCTATCGAAGATATAAAAAATGAATTAGAACAAAGGTTTGCTGAACCTTTAGAAGAGTTTTATAAAAGAAGAATCATTTTCTGGAATGATGAAGATGGTGATTTTAAAGATGAAATTAATGATTTAGAGCTTAGTAATGCCAAGGTATTAATATTAAGTTCTGATAATCAATTTGAATCCAAAAGAATATTATCTAGTTTAGATTCAGAATCAAATTATCTTGTTTATAATCCAATTATTAGCGACCCAGAACATGATTGGTTTTTAGATATAAAGCTATATAGTGATGAATATCGCGCAGATAAAACTTCACGATTAATGCAAGATTTACATATTTTAAATACTCCAGAACTTAGAAAAGAAGTTCAAAGATTTAAAGGATTCTTTAATGCAGTAAGTAGATGTAAGGTATTTGCATCACTTAATCAAAATATTGATAAAAAGAGTTCTTTATATATGACATTATTGTCGGCTATATGTGGTATAAAGGAAGTTAAACCAGAAGAAATTATTAAAGCTGTTATAGCTGATGGACCTGATATTAATAATTCAATTAAGCTTGAATTATTAAAATACAATGCGAGTGGTTTATTCTGGTCATTAGTTTCTAAGATAACTGGATTTAATAGTTCAGAAAATATTGACGAATTGGTTAATCATATTATATTAAGTGCTATCTCAAGAACAACTTCAGAAAATGTACTTTCAGGTTTAGAATCTAAATATTCATCTACATATAGTGGCTTCTGTTATGACTTAGTTTTTAATTGGATCCATGGTGAAGATAAAGATTCATTTAAAGTTGTAGCTGATTATGTAATAAATAATTTGGATCTTTTGAATCGTTTTAATAGATTCGAAATAAATGAAATGCAAAATACAGATACACTTTATATTATCGATGAAGTCATTTTATCTAAATTAATGCACCAAATTATTAACAGTTCTATTGATGCTGATTCAATATTATCGATAGTAGAGAAAAGAAGAACGTCAGCTTGGTATGATGATTATTCATATTTTTATGATGGAATCTATCAAGTGGCATTAATGAAGAAATTTCATGAACAACATAATTCTGCTTTTCACCATGTTACTGCAAAAGATATGTGGGGTGCTTATACGAATGATTATTATCAAATGGATACATTATATAGAAAATTCCATATTGCTTTTTCAACATGTTTACAAACAATTCATCCTTCTTTAGATGATGGCTTTAAAGATTTGGCTGATTATGTAGAAAAAGAATATAAGAATTGGTATTTAGATAAGTTGGCTTCAAACTGGAATAATGTAATAGAAGCCGATTTAAAAGAAACTGGTAGATTTAAAGGAATCCCTCAACAAGTTGATTTCTATCAAGATGTCGTTAAAAAAGTTGATGGAAAGGTGTTTGTGATTATATCGGATGCGATGCGTTATGATGTAGCGCATTCATTAGCTAAACAGTTGGAAATTGAGACTAAAGCTGATGTAGATATTTCCTCTCAACAAGGTATTTACCCTACAATAACAAAGTATGGTATGGCAGCTTTACTTCCGCATAAGAAATTAGAGTCTATTGAAAATAATGGAACAACTAAAGTTCTTGTAGATGGCAAACCAAGTGAAATGAGTGATCGTGATGGAATTTTAAAATCATATAGTGAAAATAGTGTGGCATTAAAATATAAAGACATTATTACAATGAAACGTGATGATAGACGTGCCGTGGTAAAAGGTAAAGATATTATTTATATCTATCATGACACAATTGATGCTTCTAGTCATAATGATGAAACAACAGTATTTGATGCATGTGATAAAACAATAAATGAAATTAAAAACTTAGTAAATGTGATTTGTGGTGAGTTAAATGGGCTGAATGTCCTTATTACATCAGACCATGGCTTCCTATATACGTATCAACAATTAGATGAATCAGATAAGATGGAACGATCTTCATTTAAGAAGGATATTATTGAACAAGGAAGACGTTATGTGATAACGAATGACAAAGCTGATCCTGATTTCTTAATGCCTGTAAAAGGAATCTATAACGATGCAAATATGTTGGGATTTGCTCCTAGAGAAAATATTCGAATTAAAGGAGCAGGCGGAATCAACTTTGTCCATGGTGGTGTAAGCTTACAAGAAATTTGTGTTCCAGTTATTAAATACAAATATTTAAGATCTGGTTATAAAGCATATAAGATCAATAAAGATAAGTATGATGCAAAACCAGTAAGTATAGCTCTTCTTTCTTCTAATAGAAAAATAAGCAATATGATTTTTAATTTAAGTTTCTATCAAAAAGAAGCAGTTAAGGATAACTATGTCTCATGTACTTATAATATTCATATTGAAGATTCGATTGGTAATGTTGTTAGCGATACGCAAAAGATTATTGCTGATAAGACAAGTATTGTTGCAAAAGATAGAGAGTTTAAATGTACATTTAATTTGAAATCACAAAAGTTTAGTAATACAGAAACGTATTACTTAGTGATTACAGATGAAGCTGGAGTTCAAATTCCAGTAAAAGAAGAAATGCAAATTGATATTGCAATGGCAATTGATGAGTTTGATTTCTTTGGATGATTATAAGACTCGTTTTTAAGGAGAAAACTATGGCAGATAGAGAAGAAGTAAAGACAAAGCTAAGAGATAATTTTGCTGGAAAAATAGTTCGAAAAGATCTCACAAAGAAAATTAAAGAAGGAGCTAATGTTCCCGTTTATGTGCTTGAGTTTCTTCTTGGACAATATTGTGGATCTGATGATGAAGGAATTATCGAACAAGGCGTAGAAAAAGTCAAAAAGATTCTTGCTGATAACTTTGTAAGGCCAGATGAAGCACAAAAGACTTTATCTGTTTTGCGTTCTAAAGGTTTTTATACTGTTATTGATAAAGTGACTATTAATTTAAACATTAGAACAGATACATATGAAGCAGAATTTTCTAATTTAGGAATAACTGGTATTCCAATTTCAGAAGAATACCCAGAAAAGTTTGATCGTTTATTGTGTGGCGGTATATGGTGCATAGTACAACTAGAATATGAATATAATGAAGAAGATAAGCGTTCAAATCCAATTAAAATTGCAAAGCTAACCCCTATTCAAATGCCACATGTTGATATCAATGAATTAAAAGAGGGACGTAAGGCATTTACAAAAGAAGAGTGGATGGATATTTTACTTCGTTCTATCGGTATGGAACCAGATCAATTATCTGAAAGAGAAAAATGGTTATTGTTACTTCGCTTAGTACCACTTGTAGAAAATAATTACAATCTTTGTGAATTGGGTCCTAGAAGTACTGGTAAATCTCACATCTATAAAGAAATATCTCCAAACAGTATCCTTGTATCCGGTGGACAGACTACAGTTGCTAATCTTTTCTATAACATGGGAAAACGTACAGTTGGACTAGTAGGATTATGGGATTGTGTCGCCTTTGATGAAGTAGCCGGAATCAAATTTAAAGATAAAGATGGAATTCAGATTATGAAGGATTATATGGCGTCTGGATCTTTTGCACGTGGTAAAGAAGAAAAAGCTGCTAGTGCATCTATGGTGTTTGTTGGAAACATTAATCAGAGTGTCGATGTACTTTTAAAGACTTCATCGTTATTTGATCCATTTCCACCTGAAATGGGCACAGATACGGCTTTCTTAGATCGTATCCATTGTTACTTACCTGGGTGGGAAGTTCCAAAATTCAGACCAGATCACTTTACAGACGATTATGGTTTTATTACGGATTACTTTGCTGAATTTATTAGAGAACTTAGAAAAACACAAGAAAGTGATGCTTTAGATAAATACTTTAAATTAGGAAAGAATTTAAACCAGAGAGATACAATTTCTGTAAGAAAAACAGTTTCTGGTCTGGTTAAACTTTTATATCCAAATGAAGACTATACAAAGGATCAATTAGAAGAGATTTTACGTATTGCTTTAGAAATGAGAAGACGTGTCAAAGAACAGCTGAAAAAGATTGGCGGAATGGAATTCTATGATGTGAATTTCTCATATATTGATAATGATACATTTGAAGAAAATTATGTCTCCGTTCCTGAACAGGGATCTAGCACTTTGATTCCAGATGGCATGTGTAATCCTGGCCAAATTTATACTGTTTCCGTTGGAAAATCTGGAATGATTGGTTTATTTAGATTGGAAACCCAAATATTACCGGGTAATGGAAAGCTTACATGTAATGGCATAGGAAGTGATCGTGAAGCTAGAGAAAGTACGCAAAATGCTTTTAATTATCTAAAAGCCAATGGAAATCATATAAGTCAATCCATTAGTACTACAACAAAGGATTACATCATCCAATATCAAGATTTACAAGGCATTGGCATGACAAGTAAATTATCACTGCCTACTTTAATTGCGCTATGTTCAATCGCTTTACAAAAGCCTGCAGTAAGTTCTTTAGCTGTACTTGGAGATATTAGTGTAAGTGGTACTGTTTCAAAAGTAGAAAACCTAGCAAATACTTTACAAGTTTGTTTAGATTCAGGTGCTAAGAAAGTGTTGTTACCTATTACTTCTGCTGGTGATTTAGGAAGTGTTCCTGCTGAACTTGTTGGCTGCTTTAATTTGATATTCTTTAATAGTGCAGAAGATGCGGTGTTTAAAGCATTAGGTGTGGAATAAATCTAGAGGTAAAAGATGATTAATTTAAAAAAAGACAAATCATTATTAGACATTAAAAAATTAGCAATTACAAAACGCTTGAATTTTTTGTTGGGATCAGGAGTTTCTACACCAGCAATTCCATTAATGTCTGCTTATGAAGATGACAATGTAGATACAAGAAATAGAAATTTAATAGAAGATGTTAAACGAGCTTCAAAATCACTTCTTGAGAATGACTATACAAATGATGTTGATAAAGTATTGAATGATTATGAAAAATTAATGTTGAACATTCTAAATATATTAAATCTTTCTAATTCTCGTCAAATTCCCAAAGCAGTTAATATTTTTACTACTAATTACGATTTATTTATTGAAAAAGCAATTGATGTATTATCTCTTAGTCATAGATTTGTTTTTAATGATGGTACAACTGGGTATTTTAAACATTATTTAGATAGTGCGAACTATAATAAAACGGTTGCATATAGAGGATTAAATGATAATTATTCGGATGAAATACCAATGATTAACCTTATAAAGCCTCATGGATCCATCAATTGGGCAAAAGAGAATGATTATATTTTGGTTGAAAAAAAAGTGATAGATAATTCAGTTATTGTTCCACCAAATGGTGTTGAGGGGTCTGATACATTTATGAATAATCATTTTCATGAAATGTTAAGACTTTTTCAACTAGAATTAGATAAGCCACAGTCAATTTTGATTGTTTTGGGATTTTCTTTTCAAGATAAGCATATTGCAAAAATGATAACTAGAGCTTTAGCTAATCCAGAATTGTTGATAATTGCTTTTGGTTATTCTGACAAAGATAAGCAAACTTTTTTAACTAATTTGAACATTAAACAAGCACCAAATAATTTAAAAATATTGGTTCCAAGTGATTTTACAGTTGATAGTGGTAATTGTGATGAAAAAGAACTTAAGAATTTTACCATGAAGGAATTTAATGACTTGATTAAGCTAGGAGATGATTACTTTGAATAGCAAAAAAATAGGGGTTATTGTTGAAGTTGACGGTATCTATGCAAAAGTTGGTATGTATAATGAAACCAATGACGCAGAATTCATATGGAACGGCGAGATACTAACTGGGCCAAAGGTTGGAGCATATTTAACAATTAATCAGGGAATGGTAAAAATAATAGCAACAGTATCTTCAGAAAAGATAATCGATAATCAAAATAATGTCGGTGACAATGATTATGACAATACGTTTTCTAAAAATACAATCAATCGAATTATATCTTTAAAAGTAAAAGGCGTAATAAATAATAACAGATTCTCTATTTCAAGTGAGTATGTGCCTATGATTGGGAACGTTGTGTCTTTAACAACAAAAAAAGAGTTAAATATTATTTATGGATTGTCAACCAATACTGATGTGGTTTTAATTGGAAAATCATTATTGGAAGAATATCCAATAAATTTACCAATTAATTCAATTTTTGCATCTCACATCGGTATCTTCGGAAATACGGGAAGTGGCAAATCTAATACACTACATAAATTGTATTTAGAATTGTTTAAAAGTAGTTATTTAAAAAATATAAGTTCTGTTTCGCAATTTTATGTTATTGATTTTAACGGAGAATATACTCAAGAAAATCAATTTGGTCTTAGTGATAAATATAAACGCATTTTTAAGGTTAATACTAGAAATGATAAAAAAAGAGATAGGATTCCGATAAAAAAAGATTATCTATTTGATGCAGATATTCTTTCGATTTTATTTGATGCTAGACCCGCAACACAAGTACCATTTTTAAGAAATGCCTTAAAGATATTTAATGAAGATATAAAAGATGAGAAAACATTTGCTAATCTTGAAATAGGACTATTAAAAAGAATAATTCAAGAACATAAAAGCGTATCATCGGATAGTTTAAACAATTGGATTATTGCTGCTAAAGAATTGGGGATTGATGGGAATTTGTTAAATGCTTTATCCCTTCACTTTCGTATTGATTACGGTAATTTAGACGTTAGATCAGAAGATAAGCAAAGCATATTGGATGGTGAACAAATTAGCCCAGAAGGATTAGAAATATTGAAAATAGAAGATATTCAAAATCAATTAATAGAGAAATATGAGAAATTATCTCAAATCAGAAAATTGAAAAGTTTTCTAGAATTTCAACGAGTTTATGTTTCTGCATGGAAGTCAACGAACATCGAACACATAAATCCTTTGTTTAAGCGTATAGAAACTTCGATTTTATCTTTAGAAAAAGTAATTGAAATAGTAGATGATGTTAAAGATAAATATAAAATGGTAAACATTATTTCATTATTAGATGCTAATCAGGAAATAACTAGGTTAATACCAATGTTAATATCAAAAATGATATATGATGAGCAAAAAAATAATGTTTCAAATGATGGTGAAGTTAAAAGAACAACGCATTTAATCATAGATGAAGCGCATAATATTTTGAATTCTCAGTTTAGAAGAAATGGCGATGATTGGCAAGACTATCGTTTATCTATATTTGAAGAGATAATTAAAGAAGGAAGAAAATTCGGCTTTTATTTAACTTTGGCTAGCCAGCGTCCTGCAGATATTTCTCCAACCATTATGTCACAATTGCATAATTATTTTATCCATAGATTGGTAAATGAAAATGATTTAGAGATGTTAAAGAATACAATGCCAACACTAGACAAGTACTCGTTTGATATGATACCGAATTTAGGTCAAGGTGAAGCAGTGATAACTGGAAATTCCATAAAAGTACCTTTGCTCATCAAGGTTAATAAAGAAGAGGTAATTAAGCCAAATAGTGATGACGTTATTTTGACTTCTTTATGGAGAAAATAGAATTTTAAGCGCACAAGTAAAGATTTTAAGTCGATTACATTGATTTAGTAAAATGTATTTTTTACTTTTTGTCTCGTTTAGGCAGATTTTACCATGAATGATAACATAGTATAAAAATTCTATTTTGGATTTGCAAACACAACTCCGCCTAATCTCACTCTATATTCATCTAGTGTATAAGTGACTGTTTTCCAGTCACTTTTTGCATCTTCAAACGTATTGGTAATACCATCATAATTGCCATCTTGAATTGTTATGTTATTACCATCTACTTTTAATACTATACCCACATGGTTTTTACCAATACCAGAAAATACGGCTCCTGCTTTGGGGGGTAGTGGATCTTTCAAATTTATCTGGATGTGCTTTTAGTAGTTCATCTACACAATCCCATCCATTACCAGTAAAGCCAGGATCATATCCATAGAGCTCATAGAATCTTCCCCAAGCAAACCATGTGCATTGGCCATATAAGCCTGTTTTAGCATATGGATTCTTTGTAATCCATGCTTCCATGTTATTGAAGTTAGGATTAGTTCCACCTCTAAAGGTAATACCGACATATCGCATAACATGATCGACATAAGATGGATCTCCATATCCTGATACATTCAATTCTTGCTTTTTCATATCGGAGAATTGCTGTGCATTGTATTTGGAATAACATCCAAAATTAGAAATTGCCCAATCAATATAGCCAGACCCATAGTTGTATCCTTGCTAAGCTAGATGGATATGTTCTGTATCTGATGTATCTTTTACATTTGCCTTTTTAACATAATCTGAAAAGGTATGTGTTCCAACATCTATGGAATACTCTGGTTCTGTAATGCCATTAGGTACTCTAGGATATTTTGTATTGTATCCTGATTCACTAGCTTGCATAGGATCATTTCCTTTGCCACCAGATTCCTGCATCATAATCGCTTGAAGTAAAGATACATAATCTTCTATATCGTATTCTTTTGAATATTTTCGGATTGTCTCTTCATATGCAATAACTTCTTCACTTAAAGAAACAATTTCACTGTTAGATCCACCATCTTGAGCTAATACACTAAATGTTCCAATAAATAAAACAAGGAAAAGTAATAAGATAATACCTGTACCAAATGAAAAGAGTGTACCAACACTTGATACACTCTTCTTGATTACATTGTATGCTGTTTTAACCGCTTTTGTTGTATTTTGAACAGCCAGTGTAGAAACAATCCTTTCGCTTGTTTGTTTGACTTTAGAAGCATTTCTCCTGGAACAATCGAATTTAAATAATAGCATAGTTTAAGAAAACCGCAAAAATATGCGGTTTTTTTGAGAGTATTTTATTTTTACAGAAAATTTATTGATTTAGTTTATCTAAAATATCATTAGGTAAAATCAAATGTATTATTATCATTCCTAACATCATGGCTAGAAAATATATGACTAGAAAATATGCATTGTCCCAAGAAGAACCCATTAACTTTTCGATGATGAGTGTAGTACCATATGGAAAAACAGTTAATAATAACCCACATAGATATAATATGATGTGCCATTTTTTACTTAGTTGATATCTTTTTCCTTCAAAATCTACTGTATTTTTAAAAGTTGATTTACATACCAATTTTACTTTTCTAAACACATTCATAGTTGGTCTCCTTAGATATATTAACGATTTTGAATTCAGATGATTTTTTTATTTTTGTTCTATATTTAGTATACATTGATTTTTTTGATAGTATATATTCCACCTTTGCTACAGATGCTGTCGAGTTGGAGTAGGCTTATATCACTTAAACAATTATTTTAATAAAATGAAAAATGACCAATTGGTTTTGAAAAGAAACTAATTGCCGTTTTTATATTTAGAATAAGGCATTATTAAAGGTATAATAAAGCTGATGAGGTATGTTTACATATGGCAATAATTAATATTGGGTTATTAGGTCCTGGGAAAATAGCGAAAAGAGTAGCTGACGGTATTATTTCTGCAGATAATGCAAATCTATATGCTATAGGTTCTAGAAATATAAATAGAGCTAGAGAATTTGCAAAAGATTATCATGCGATAGCTTATGAAAATGAAGAATTACTAAAAGATAAGAATGTGGATGCGGTTTATATCGCTATACCAAATGCTTATCACTTTGAATGGATAATGAAGTCATTAGAAGCAGGAAAACATGTTATTTGTGAAAAACCAATATTTGTAAATGAAGAAGAATGTGAGAAAGCTTTTACACTTGCAAAAGAAAAAAGGCTTATGTTAATGGAAGCGATGAAGTCAGACTTCCTTCCTTTAACTTTAAAAATAAAAGAGCTTTTACAAAGTGGTAAATATGGAAAACTTTTATATATGGATGGTAAATATTCATCAATTACACCAGCCAAACCTGGCACTTGGGTATTTGACGTAAAAACAGGTGGTGGATTAAGAGATGTAGGAATATATCCAATCAGTTACTGTAATTTTTTAGCTGATTCAAAAGTGAAAGATACAGTTACTATCAGTAAAAAAAATGATGAAGGACTTGATGTACTTAGTCAGACAACGATTCTTTATGAAAATGGTGTTTTAGCTACCTGCACTTCTGGATTAGAATTAAAAACAATAAATAAAATATTTATTTATACAGATTCAGGCTACTTTGAGATAGAAAACTTTTGGAAAACAGGTAAAGGTAAATATGTTTCAGGAAGTGATATTGAAGAAATAGAATGTGAAATGCTAGGTGATTTCATGTATGAAGTAAAACATTTTTGTGATTGTATAAACAGGGGATTAATAGAAAGTCCAATTGCATCAAAAGAAGCTACTTTAGAAATTTTAAAAGTATTTAGAGGGAGAAATTAAGCATGCTTAATACTAAAGGTGTGATATTTGATTTTAATGGAACATTGTTTTTGGATAATCCAAAACATGTATTAGCGTGGTCTAAAATATCTCAAGATATTAGAAAATGTGGTGTGAGTGAAGAAGAACTTCGCGAACATATGAATGGGGTGCCTAATAATAAAATTGTTGAGTATTTATATGGTGGTAACTGCTCAAAAGAAGATAATGATAAATATTCAGCATTAAAAGAAGAGTATTATCGTGAATTCTGCAAAGAAGATAAAGAAAGTTTTCATTTAGTTAAAGGTGCTGAACAATATTTTGATCATTTAAAAGATAATCATATTCCTTTTACTATCGCATCGGCCTCAATTAAGCCAAATATTGATTTTTTTGTGGAATCTTTTCATTTAGATCATTGGATAGATCCAAATAATATTGTTTATGATGATGGAACATATGCAAATAAAATTGCAATGTTTAAAAAAGCTGCAGAAGTAATAGGTGTAGACATTAAAAATTGTTTAATTATAGAAGACAGCATCAGTGGAATAACGAGTGCCTATGAAGCCGGTTGTCATCATATTATCGTAGTTAATTCAGCAAATAAAAAAGAAGAATATGAAAAGTTACCAGGAGTAATTAAAGTGATTGATACTTTTGATGAATTACTAATGAAAAAAGTAATTGTATATGCTTCAGTACATCATGGTAATACCAAAAAGGTAGTAAAAAGAATTGCTGAAGAATGTCATGTGGATTTAATCAATGCCACGAAAGAAACAAATGTTGATTTATCTCAATATGATATGGTTGGTTTTGCTTCAGGTATATTTTTATCTAATTTTCATGAGTCAGTATTAAAGTTTGCTGAGAAACATTTGCCTGATAATAAAAATGTATTTTTGATTTGTACATATGGAGGAAGTGCAAATTATAAATCTATAGAAAAAATATTGACTAAGAAAAATGCTACTGTTATCGGTAAATTTGGATGTAAAGGATATGATACTTTTGGACCATTTAAACTAATTGGTGGTATTGCCAAAGGTCATCCTGATGAAAATGATTTAAACAAGGCAGTTAGCTTTGTAAAGAATTTATAATAAAAACGCCTTATGGCGTTTTTAGTTATGAAATTTTTGAAGTGATTTGTCTAGCAACATAGATACCGCTAGCAGAAGCGTGAGATAAAGAGTGTGTTATACCACTTCCATCACCTATAATATATAGTCTTTCATGACAACTCATAAGGTTATGATCAAGTTCTACTTCCATGTTATAGAATTTAACTTCTACACCATATAGTAAAGTATCATCATTAGCTGTTCCTGGTGCTATTTTATCTAATGCATAGATCATTTCAATAATGCCATCAAGTATTCTTTTTGGTAGTACCAGGCTTAAGTCACCTGCAGTAGCGTTTAAGGTTGGAATTGTAAAAGAATTACGTATTCTTTGTTCTGTGCTTCTTCGACCTCTAATTAAGTCACCAAAGCGTTGTACTATGACACCTCCACCTAACATATTGCTAAGTCTTGCAATACTTTCACCATATCCATTAGAATCTTTAAAAGGCTCAGAAAAGTGTTTAGAAACTAATAGTGCAAAGTTTGTATTTTCTGTTTGACGGGCAGGATCTTCATAGCTATGACCATTTACAGTAACGATACCATTTGTGTTTTCACTAACGACTTTTCCTTTTGGATTCATACAGAAAGTACGCACTAAATCTTCATATTTACTTGTACGGTATACAATCTTGCTTTCATATAACTCATCTGTTAAATGAGCAAATATACCTGCTGGTAATTCTACTCTTACACCAATATCTACGCGATTTGAGCTTGTAGGAATATTAAGCTCATTACAAACTTTTTCCATCCATTTACTGCCAATACGTCCTGCTGAGATAACACATTTTGTACCTTCATAATAAGTATCACCATGATACAGACGATAGCTATTTTCTACCTTTTCTATGTGATCAATCATACAGTTGAAATGGAATTCTACCTTATCTTTTAAATGTTCATATAAATGACTTAAAACAATATAGTTAACATCAGTTCCTAAGTGTCTTACAGAAGCGTCAAGTAAATGTAAGTCGTTTTGCATACATTTTGTTTTTAAACTGGAACCGGCTGTAGTATAAAGCTTTGTCCCTTCACCACCATAAGCTAAATTGATTTTATCGACATATTTCATTAGTTCTAATGCTTTGTCTTTACCGATATATTCATATAAGGTTCCACCAAAGTCATTGGTAATATTATATTTGCCATCAGAAAAAGCACCAGCACCACCAAAGCCACTCATGATAGAACAGGTTTTACAATGAACACATGATTTAATTTTTACGCCATCAATAGGACAATGACGTTTTGTTAATTCATTTCCCATTTCAAAAACAGCGATTTTCAAATCAGGTCTTTGTTCTAATAACTCATAAGCGGTAAATATTCCGCCAGGACCTGCTCCTACAATCATTACATCATACATAGTAAGTTACCTCCGAATTGTCAAATTGATTATATTTGGTAGACAACCTGTTTGGTGGTTGGTAGAAACGCTTACCCGTTTTGTAAGCTTATACCCAACGTTTATTATATCTTATTTGTACTAACATTTTATGAGAAGATAAAAAAGGGGCTGTAAAGAAATAAAACAGTAGAAATCTACTGAGACTGTTTCACAAGCAGTCCTTTTTTAATGACAATGACAGAAGTATAAAAAAACAG
>JABLTN010101022.1_pt1 | contig 22627 bp, 22 predicted proteins | sample 7160141 | NCBI WGS metagenome assembly JABLTN01 (sample SAMN14651226, study PRJNA627086) | human gut metagenome | isolation source: feces | host: Homo sapiens | reverse complement strand
TCACCGGCGTTCTGACCACGCTGTTCATAGGAGGTTCGCTCTCCGATGCGCTCGGTCGCAGGCTGCTCGTGGCCGCCGCCCTCGCAAGGCTCGCCGGGGCGGCACGCGCGGGGGCGGTTTGCGGGCGACGAGCAGAATTTCTTGAGCAGCCCGCGGCATGCGCGATCTATGCCCTGCTCGTAGGTTGCGAAGCCCGTGGTGGCAAAGCCGATCGAGGGAATGCCCGTAAGGACCTCGACTTCTTTCGCCATGCCCGATGTGTCCATGCCGGTAATGGCAGGAACGGGGCTGCCGAGCACGGCGATGCCGCGCGGCGAGGTGCTGCGCGCCGCATCGACAATTTTGGCGATGGTTCCCGCTTCGTCTCCCATGACAACGTCAAGGGTGCGCAGTTGGGAGCACAGGGTGGTTACCTTCCCGCGCGACCAGCGCGGTTCGTCGTAGTCGACGTAGTTGCGCGTGCAGCATGCCGCATCGTTCATGACCACGAGGAAGTCAAGATCGAAAAGGCACGAGCACACGCCCGAGTAGTCGGCGGCGAACGAGGGTAGGAAAAGCGACAGGCGAGACAAGGCTACCCCTCCCATTTCGCCGTGCTCGTAAGCGAGTCCATCATGAGTTTCATGAGCTGCCATACGGCCTGATAGCCGAAAAGCCCCTCGTCTTTTTGCAGCGCAACGAAATGCGGCGCCTTCAGCAGGTAGGCGCAGTCGAACCCGACGCAAACGGCGTTGCGGGGAAGTCCGAGCCCTATTATGTCGTCATAGCTCTCGCTGCGAACGACGTTGACGTGCGGGGCGTTTTCCAGCACCCAGTCGCGAGCCTCGGCGTCTTCGGGTTTTTCGTGCAGGGCGAACACGGCGCACACGTTGAACCCGTAACCCATGAGGGCCTTTGCAAGTGCGAAGGGACGCATCGCGGCGGACGAGTCCACTATGACGGCGCGATCCCCCAAATGCTTGCGTGCGCGCTTAATGGCGCTTCGCGCGCGGTCTTTTGCTTGGGTCATGATGACGTCCGCAGGGTTTCGTCGTGCGCTACCCTCGCAGTGCGGTGCTTCGAGCGATATCTGCTCGGCGGGAATCGCCCCAAGCGCCTTTCCTAGGGCCAGATAGCATGCCTCAATGTTGGCGAACTCGTAGTCGACAGGTGCGCTGAGCTGCGGGATGCCCAGGCGCTTCTCCATGCATTCGGCGGCGTATGAGCCAATGTTGGCGAGCACTATGTTAAGCCGGCTTTTCGCGAGCGCCTGGTATTCCTCGTACGTCGTGCAGGCAAAAAGCTGGCGCACTTCGCCGATTCCCCACGCCTCGAGAATGCGAGGCAGCTCGCAGTCTCGCTCAAGCGATGCGAAGTTGCCGATGAGGTTGACGGCATCGTCGCGCCCGCTTGCGGGGCCGATGGGATCGAGCATGCTGTAGAGGCGCTCGTGGATGCGCAGCCCCGTGGAGAGGCCCTTATCGGCCGCAATGGGGTTCATGTGCATGGTGGCGAACCCCGTTGCGGGGAAGCGCTCCCGAAGTTTTGCGAGCATGGCGTCTTCGTCGGTTCCCAGAAAATCGTCGACGCAGTTGAGGTGGATGAAGAACGCGCGCGGCTGCCTATCGAGCGATGCGAGCACGTTGTCGACGGCCTCGAAGAGGCGCTGCTCGTATGCGCCGGTGGCTAAATCGGCCTCGCTCATGTAGAGAAATCCCATGTGCCCGCGCGCGTCGTTTCGAATGGCGCGAATGGACACACGGCGCACGCATGCGGGTGGACAGAGGTACAAATCGAAGCTCTCGGGAATGCCCAGCGATATCTTCGGGCGTCCGCGATGAGGGATGAACAGCGAGAGGTCGCGACTCACCTTGATCCCACCTCGCCCAAGCCGAGTGCGGCCGCTTTGGCGAGCATGGCATCGACGAGTGTTTCGTATGCGTGGGCAACAGCGCTATCGGGCGCCCCCTCGATCACGGTGCACTGCCGCTGCTCGCATTCGTGGATGTCGGAGGAGCGGGGTATGGTGCCCACGACCTCGGTGTTGAGCTCGCGGGCGAGTTGCTCGACAAGTTCGTCTTCGTTCTCGACGTTTCGCTTGTTGAGAATCAGCCCGCCGAATTGCGCGTAGTCGCGCGTCTTGAAGCGCTCAACTGCCGAAGCGATGTTCGATGCGGCGTACATCGCCATCATCTCGCCGGAGGTGACCACGAAAACGATGTCGGAGTGCTCGCCGCGCAAGGGAAGCGAGAACCCGCCGCACACCACGTCGCCGAGAACGTCGTAGAGAACCACGTCGGGCCGGTATACCCCATAGGCGTTCAGCTCGTCGAGCTGCTCGAAGGCGGTGATAATCCCGCGTCCCGCGCAGCCTGTCCCCGGTGTTGGCCCGCCCGCCTCGACGCACAGGACGCCGGCATGCCCTTTGTGCACGACGTCGTCGAGGGCGGGGTCGCCGTGCGCGCGCATGGTGTCGAGCACGGAATCGATGCGCTGCCCATGCATGAGCAAAAGCGTTGAGTCGGCTTTAGGGTCGCACCCGATCTGCATGATGGTGAGTCCTCGCTGCGCAAGTGCGGCCGAGAGGTTCGACACCGTTGTCGACTTGCCGATGCCGCCCTTTCCGTATATCGCGATTCTCAACATGGGGGGAGCGACTCCTTTCTGTTTGCCATTGGGCACTGAGGTGTTAGAATTTGTTACTTTAATAACTATAATCTGAATCAAAGATACATTCCGTTGCTTTTACCACCAACAGGAGAGGTGCGATGTCGGATTTTGCAGAGATACCCCTTAACCTTCCTCTTTTCGAGGGCGTTCCCCCCGAGAAAGTGCCCCATGTCCTCAAGTGCCTCAATGCTACCATTGCGACCTTCGAGAGCAAGGAGCGCATTCTCGCGCAGGGCGAGAAGGGGAAGTATGCGCTCTACCTTCTCTCGGGCAATGCGTTCATCTTGAGCAACGATTACTGGGGAAATCGCTCCATCTTGGGGGAGTACAAGCCTGGGTTCGTCATTGCGGCCGAGCGGTTCTTCGCGCTCGATTACGCGAGCCCGGCCGACGTCGTTGCCGATGAGCCGTGCACGCTGTTGCAGTTCAACCTCGAGAAGAAAGTCGAGGCGAAGCCTTGCTGCATGGTTCACATCAATCGCATCAGGTCGAATTTGGCCTGTATCGCCATGAAGATGAACGCCGATCTTATCGGCAAGCTCGGCGTTGTGTCGAACCGCACGACGCGCGAGAAGGTGCTCGCGTACTTATCGGAGCAGGCGCGCCTCAACGGTTCGACGGTGTTCGATATTCCCTATAGCCGCCAAGAGCTCGCCGATGCCCTTTACGTCGAGCGCAGCGCGCTGTCTCACGAGTTGAGCAAGCTGAAGCAAGATGGGCTCATTTCGTACACACGTGGCCATTTCGAGCTGCACTGCGTCTCGTGAGGCGCCAGGCACCTCGGCGCTGCCCCGCGCGTTCTCTGCGCCCGACTTTCGAGAGGCGCTGAATCGCGCGGGGTGCGGGTGCTTGCCTTAGAAGAACGACTGGTATTCCTCGCTTGAGAGCTCATAGCTGTAGAACTCGCTGAAGAACGATTTCGTCTCCTTTTCAAGGTCAATATCCTCGGTGTAGTCGGGATAGACGGTCTTCGCAAGCCACAGAAAGCCCAGCGTTGCCTCGGGGCTGGGGCGATCCCACCAAAAACCACCGATGGGAATAGAGAATACCTGCTTGTTCTTGATAGCCTTGAGGTCTTTGATCTGCTCGGATGTATAAAGGTCGTTAAGGTCGCTTCCTCCTTGGACGATGATGACGTCCGGGTCCCATTCGAGCACCTTCTCGACCGTTACCTCGCCATTGAGGTCGGTTTCGGGAACGGCGAAATCGGCACCGACGCCGTCGATCCAGGTGCGACCCCAATCTCCGGTATTCGCCTTTGTGATGGTTGCGTTGCTAATGTAGTACACGCTTTTGTGCTCGGCGTCGGGCACGTTCGCGATTTTCTTCCTCAGGTCCCCAAGCGTGGTGTCCCAATGCTCGACGAGCTTTTCCGCTTGTTCTTTGTTGTTGAGAATCTGACCGACGTTGAGGAATTCCTGCTTGAGCGTGTCAATCGCAGCCCAGCCTATGAGCATGACATAGGTTGGGATTCCGACATCGGCGATTTGGGCGTTGCCCTTATCGGAGCTGATGCCCACAAGGGCAATATCGGGCTCTTGCGCAATGAGGGTCTCAATGTTGAGGTCGTCGAAAGAACCAGCGTTGATGACATCGTTGAACTGCGGGTACATTTTGAGCAGTTGGGGAAACTTCTTCATGGAGGGTTGCGCGACGATCTTGTCGGCCCCGCCGAAGATGGCCACTTCGTGTGTGGTGCCACCGTTGCAGGTGATGGCGATGCGCTCGATGCCCTCGGGAATGGTGAACTCGTTTCCCTTGGCGTCGATGACGATGTTGCTTGCGCTTTGCACTGTCGAGCTCGATGCGGCGCTCGACGAGCTTGCCGCGCCGTCGCTTGAGCATCCGCCGAGGGCAATGGTGCCCGTCGATACGACGCCTGCCGCAATGAGCAATTCGACGAAGCGGCGACGGCTCATGGTGTTCGCCGGCTGTTGGCGTTGCTGGGTCATGGGTATTCCTTTCTGTCTGTTGTCTTTTTTACTCAAAAAAGCTCCGATACTCTTCTTCGCTTAGCTCATAGTTGTAAAACTCCCGATAGAAAGCCTTTGTTTCCTTTTCTATATCGATGTCTTTGAATTGGTCGGGATAAAGCGTTTGCGCAAGCCAAGCGAACCCTAGCGGGACTTCTGGTGAAGGTGCGTCCCAACCCATGGACCCCTTCGGTCCGCGATATACGCGCTTGTTCTTGACGGCTTGGAGGTCTTGCAAGCGATCGTCTGCAAGAATCTCTGCGGGATTGCCCGCGATAATGATGTCAGGATTCCAGCCAGCGATTGTTTCTACGCTCACATCTCCGGTCGTGCCGTCTTCGGCCACGCTCACGCCCCCAGCTGTTCGAATCCAGTTGCCGGCCCAAGGCGTATGGCTCGCTTTCGTTATGGCGGCACCGCACCGATATACCGATAGGCGGTTGCTTTCAGAAATTGAGGCCGCCCCTGCGTCGACGCGACTCATTATGTCATCCCAGAATGCAAGCAAATTCTGTGCTGTATCCGAAGTGTTCAGCAGAGTGCCTATATTTTCGAATTCGGTTCGCAGCGATTCGACGGAAGCTTTCGCTGTGGAGAGGGTATAGGTGCTTATGCCAATGTCCTCGACCTGCTGGTTGCCCTTGTCAGATGTGCTGGATACAAACACGAAATCTGGTTTTGCTGCCGCAAGTGTCTCCACATTGACTTCGTCAAAAGTGCCTGCATCGGGTAAGTCTTCGAGCTGCGGGAACATTTTAAGTAACAGGGGGAGCTTTTGCCCATTGAAGGCATTACCACTACGCGATCGGCTCCACCGAGCACGCATACTTCTTGAATGGCACCCCCCATGCACGTGATGCCGATGCGCTCGATTTGCTCGGGAACGGTTATCTCTCGCCCTTTGAAATCCGTCACCGTCGATGCTCTCTTTGTATTTTTAGTATCTGCATTGCTGCTGGATTGGCTTTGTTCATCGTTGCTGCTCTTCTGCGCGCATCCGCCCAGTGTTATGGCCCCCGTTGTGATTGCTCCAGCTGCGATGAGCAGTTCGATAAATCTTCTTCTAGTGATTTTTTCGGGCGTTCTTTCCATATTGTGTCCTTTCGTTATTGTTTGTCGCTTGTTAGGTGCATGGTTACGACGTATCCTTCGGTTGCGGAACGGGGTCCTGCTGCGTCGAAATTGGCGAGCATGCCGTCTATCAGGCTTTTTGCATCGACGATGCGGCTTGTCACGATGCGTGTGGCGCCAAGTGCGGCCAAAAGCTCCATGGGCACCTGGGCGGAAGGGCCGAATATGACGAACTCGCGTGCTTTTCGGGGCAGCCGGGCAATGTCGAACAAGCTGTCGTTTTCCAGGGCGCATCCCGTTATGCCGACGACGTCGGCGCGAGCTACGAGGTCTGTGGTGTCTTCCACGCCGTGGAATCGCACCTGGCCGGGTCCGTATCGCTCGCCATGCGCGTTCAGCAGCAGACTTTGCAACGTGGCACGGGGCCTCATGTCCACAACGTCAACCGAAGCGCAAGTGGCGGCCGATTCTTGCAGTATCATTCCCGCGCCAATGAGCACAACGGCATCTTCCGGGTGCAGGAACGACCGATCGGTTGGCGCAGAGACGTTGAATCCGCGCTCTTCGAGCTCCGTCGGCGCATTCAGCTCGCAAGACAACGCGTTGGCAATAGCGAGCGCCACGCTGCGGGCGAGCGACGCTTGCGCGGAAGCGCCTTGGTTGTTTGCCGCTTCTGCTGCGGAAGCGCCTTCGCGAAACAGCTGGGCAATGGCCCTGTCGGCGCGCATGCCCAAAAGGCACTTCATGCTTCGCATGTGCTCGAAATCGAGCGCACCGTACACGGCATGCTGGCCGTTGAACGTGAACGCGCGGCCCGCCCGCCCGTCCGAAAGTTCTACAACGGCCCATCGTGCGGCGAAACACAGCTGCTCGATGACGGGCACTTCGCCGTCAGGGCAGGTGAGGGAAAGAGTCGCTTCAATGAGTTCGCGCAGGTTTGCGGGCGCACTTGCGGCAATCATGCGCGTGCTCCCTCGAATCGCGCGGGCATCTCGATCGAGTCGCAGGGGCAGGGATTTGCTTTCGTCTTAAGCAGCGGCACGCATGTTGTGACCGAGTTGTCGGGATGATCGGGCACGTCAATGGACGCGATGCGCACGGGAATGCCGTAGGCGTTTTGGAGCGTTTCCTCGGTTACGATATTCTCAATGGTGTCAACGCGGAAGGGCTCCGTCCGGCTCATGACGGCGGCTTTGTCGCAGCAAAGAAACGCATGATCGGGAAAATGTGAGGTCATGATAATGCCAACATCTCGCTTAGCAAGCGCGCATATCTGGGCGAGTACGCGCATTTGGTTTCCGAAGTCGAGGCTTGAGGTGGGCTCGTCCATCATGAGGAACGCGGGGTTTTGCATGAGCGCGCGGGCTATGAGCACCATTTGTCGCTCGCCGCCGCTGATCTCGGTGTAAACGCGGTCGCGGAGATAGGAGATCTCAAGCAGCTCGAGTAGTTCGTCGGCTTCGTCGAAGGCGTCTTTCGAAGGCCCCGAGAACATGTCGGCACGGGCGATGGAGCCCATGACCACAACGTCGATAACAACGAAAGGAAAGGGCGGTTCGTGCACTTGCGGGACGTAGCCGATCAAAGAGGCCATTTCCCGGCGGTTCTTGTGGTCGATATGCTTTCCGTCGACATAGAGGCCGCTGTTCGAGAAGGGAATGAAGCCCAGCAGAGACTTGAAAAGCGTGGTTTTCCCAACGCCGTTGGGCCCTAGCAGGCAAAGAACCTCACCGCTTTCAAGTTCGAAGCTCACGTTGCGAACGACGTCGACATTTCGATACCCTGCGCATATGTTGCGCGCTTCGAGTTTCACAGTTGCCCTCGCTTTCGCTTAAGTAGCAGGTAGAAGAAAAATGGAGCCCCGATGATTGACGTGAGGATCCCCAGGGGTATCTCCACGGTGAACATGAGACGAGCGACGTTGTCGACAAGGAGCAGGAAACTTCCCCCTACAAGAAACGACATGGGGAGCAGCTCTTTGCAGTTCGGGCCCACAAGGAATCGAGCCATGTGGGGAATGATGAGGCCGATCCAGCCGATCATGCCCGCAATAGCAACCGATGCGGCGGTGAGCAAGGTGGCGCACAGGATGAACAGTCCGCGCAGGCGCTTGACATTGAGGCCCATAGCCTGGGCTTCCTCATCGCCGAAGGCCATTGCGTTCAATTGCCAGCGTAGGCAGGCTAAGGGCGCTATGCCAATGAGCATAGGCGGAAGCAGGAACAGCACGTCTTGAAGGGATACGGTCGATAAGCCACCCATGAGCCAATACGTGATTTCCGGGAGCTTGCTCTCGGGGTCGGCGATGTATTTCGTGAGCGTGATGAACGACGAGAACAAAGTGGACACAATCATGCCGCCGAGCACGAGCATGAGAATGGCGTCTTTGCCGCGACTCACGCGTTGGCAGACAAAATAGGCAAGCCCAACAGCGACGATGCCGAAAACAAAGGCGTTGACTTGGATGAAGGCATAGGGAAGGCTTAGCAAAATCGCAATAGCGGCACCGAGCCCTGCGCCCGACGAGGCGCCCAAAATGTCGGGTGAGACCATGGGGTTTTTGAAAAGGCCCTGATACACGGCGCCGGCTACGGCGAGCGAGGCGCCTACAAGAAGGGCGGCGCAAATGCGAGGTAGGCGCACTTTCCACACAATGGTTTGCGCCATGTCGCTTTCGGTGCAATCAAAGCCGAAGATTTTAGAGCCAATGATGTTCACGACGCCTATGGGGTCGATGGGGTATTGGCCAAGCATGAATGAGCCGAAAAACAGGACCACCATCACAACGATGCCGCCGCTTATGGCGAATGCTGCGGTGTGCTTGGCTGTCTTGAGGGGCATGGGGAATTCCTATTCGTGCGAGAAGATATATAGCATAAATAAGAATAACAGTTGGTTAAGAATAATCTGTTGGAATTGCCACGAACAAGAAAGTTATCGGGGAATTGGGTTGTGCCTGTGGGCGCGCGGGCACAGGCGCATTATGCGGGGCTAGTGTATGGCCGATGCTTCACCGGTCGGACGCAAGTTGGCTGTCTAGCGTCTCGTGAGGCCTCGTCTCACGCAATTCGCGCGCCTTGGTCTCGAAAACGGGGGCCTATTTCTTCTTCATGGTTTTCTTTTTTGGCGCGTGATCGACAAGCCCGGGCACCACGCCGTGCGACATTTCCCAGAAGTACAGGCTCGCCACGCTGCAATAGGGGCTGAAGCGCCGACGGTACTTCTCGAACAGCTCGCGCGTGATCTTGCGATGGTGATACACCATGCGCATGCCGCGCTGGATGGCAAGGTCGTCGAAGGCGAAGATGTTTGGGCGCCCCAAGCTGAAAAGCAAGATCATCTCGGCTGTCCAGGTGCCGATACCCTTAAGCGAGGTGAGCGCTGCTATGGCATTGTCGTCTGGAGAGGGGATAATTTTCTGGACACCAAGTTAAGGGTGAGAGGTGTTCGGAATGACCCAAAGAAGGAAGCGCTACGACAAGCAGTTCAAGGTCGCGGCCGCCCGGGTGGTGCTGAGCGGAGAGATGAGAGTCGTCGACCTCGCAAAGGAGCTTGGGATCAAGGATTCCACGCTCAGACGCTGGGCTCAGGAATACGAGGAGATGGGCGATGCCGCCTTCCCCGGCAACGGAAGTCCCAAGGTCAACAAGGACTACGAGATCGTGAAGCTCAGGAAGAAGGTCGAGGAGCTCGAGCGCGAGAACGAGCTGCTAAAAAATTTCCGGGCCTTCTTGAGTCAAGACCATGCGCGAGGTGCGGGCTCATCAAGGCGCATAGGGGCGAACTCGGCCCCATCAGGAAGGCTTGCGAGATTCTCCACGTTTCCAAATCCGAGTACTACGACTACTTGAACAGGCTCAAGTCGAACGCGCAGATAGAGCGGGAGGCGCTCGAAGGGTTCGTCGTCGAGAAGGTCGGGCTGCACAAGGGCCGGCACGGCTACCGCCGCATCAACCGCGAGCTCAGGCGCGACGGGATAGCCGTGAGCGAGAAGCGCGTTCTGGCCGTCATGCGCAGGCTGGGCCTCCAGGCTAAGGGCACGACGAGAAAGCACAGGCGAGCGAAGCCGGTCGAGAAGGGCGATCCGCGCGTGAACCTCATCAACCGCGTCTTCGACGTGGACGCCAGGAACAGGCTCTGGGTCGGCGACATCACCTATATTGACACCGACGAGGGCCGGCTCTGCCTCGCGGCCGTGATAGACGCGTGGCATCGCAAGGTCGTCGGATGGTCGATGTCGGACAGGATCGCGGAGAAGCTGGCCATCGATGCGCTTGAGCAGGCCGTCGGAAGGGAGGACCCGCCGGATGACTTCTCGCTGGTGTTCCACGACGACCAGGGGTCCCAATGCACCTCGCGCGCATTCCAGAGATGCCTCGAGTCGCACGGGATAGCCCAGTCAATGTCAAGGCCCGGAAATCCGTGGGACGATGCGGTGGCCGAGTCGTTCTTCAAGACGCTCAAGCGAGAGCTGATAAATGGCGCAAGATACAAATCCAAGGACGAGGCGAGGCAGGAGGTGTTCAAATACATCGAGCCCTGCTGCAACAGGCAGCGGTTGCATTCCAAGAACGGATATATGGCGCCTTGCGACTTAGAGCGAGATGCCGCCTGAAGATGCTTAAATAATTGTCCAGAAAACCTTGACCACTCCAATCCTCCTTCGAGACAGCTCTCCAACTTTATGGGCGCCCCCCATGTCTCTAAGGCAGACACACTGTTTGTCCTATAAGCCCCTTGCAGGTCCCTAGGCGGACCCGCAAGGGCGCGCCTTCTTCCCCAAATCGTTCCTAGAAGAAAAAAGCTCGCCAAACGGCGAGCTCTCTGCGCGGTATGATTCTTCGCTTCTTTATGCGTTCGCTGTGAAGAAGTTCGCTTCCAGCTTCGCGAACGCATCGTCGACTTCTGCTTCTTCCTCGTCGTTGTTGAAGGCAAGGGTGTGGCACAGCTCGTCGGCGCCGATGAGCGTGTGGTTGATGTAAGCTTCGAGCACTTCACGCGCCGAACCTTCGACACCAGCGACGACTTCGATGCCGGCGTGGCAGAGCATATTTGCGAAGTCGTAGTCGATCCCGCCGGTGATAATGGTGCTGACGCCCAGGTCAATGAACATCTGCGCGGTGTCCTCGGCGGAAAGTCCAGGGTTCGGCAGGTTGCGGCAGTCAGCGATAATCCCTCGTTCGACGGTGTAGCACATGAAGCTCGCGCAATGCACGGCATGGGGCGATACGCCTAAACCCTCGCATGCTACGATAATTTTCATTTATCACATTCCTTCTCTAATCTTCTCGTTATATCCAAGATAGCGTGCGGGGAACGCGATTTGAATAGTGCGCCCGCCAGCGGAATTATAGACGCCACGAGTGTCTTCAAGCGCGCATGCAGCGCGCTAAACGACCATGGTTCCATCATGATTCAATCGTTTGCATCCTACCATCTGGCTGAATTTGTCGCGGTTCATCCTCCCTAGGTGAGGAATCTTTGCAGCGGAGAGGCCTGCTGGAAGGGGAATCGCGGCGGAAGCGGGCAGGTGGGGCGAGCGCCAGCCGACGGACGCAGCGGATGCTCGGCTGCGAGCGCAGCGGGTGCCACTTGGGAGCGCAATGAATGCCTCCTGCGGGATTGAGCGAATGCAAGTCAGCCCCTCGCGCGTGATGAACTCGGGGCTTCCGTGGCGATCCCGCTGCGTTGCCAGGGCGCCGTTTGGCCCCTTCGCGCGCCGCTACTTGTTCTCGATGCTCCCGATATTTTTGAGCTCGATGCGGATAAGCCCGTTTGACGTGCTGGTGAACTCGATGAACTCGGGATTCTGCGCGTACTCCGCTGGGAAGGTGATCTCGATGCCGGTGTCGGTGCGGATCTTGTGGTTGCGCGTGACGCGCTTGGCGACCGCGCGCTCGACGGGAGCGTGCTCGGGAAGGCTTTCCTTCTGTGCCGCTTCGACGAAGCTGCGGCGCGGCCCCTCGTCCTCGAACACCTCTTCGACGAACTCGTCGAAGGGTACCTCATCGGAGTCTTCGGCGTTCTCGGCGACGTACGCCTTCGCCTTCGCCGTGGCGATCGCCGCGTTGGCGCCGTACTCGTTGGCAACCTCCTCGACCAGGCGCATCGTCGTGTCGATGAGCTCCTTGCTCGACGCTTCCATCGTGCACTGAAGCAGGCCCTGCGGGATGAGGTAGCGTTCCTCGCCGGCAATCTCGCGTGCTTTGTCGACGAACTGCACCGACATGGTGCGCACGTCTACCAGGGCAAACGAGGAGATTTTCTGCGAAGGGCTTGGCAGGATGGCATGGTGGCGCTCGATGCGGTTCACCGACGCGCCGTCTTCGGCCTTGCCCACCTCGTGCATGAACGCCGGTTTGCTTTCAAGAAGCAGCAACCCGAAGTAGCGGGCGCTTCTTCCGGCGAATGCCGCATCGAGTTCGGCCTGAGCAGCTGTGGCTTCTTCTTCGGAGAGTTCCGCGATGTCTTCCGTGGTGAGCTTCGGGGCGCGCGGTGAGTCCTCGAAATCAACGACGAGCAGGTCGCATGAGGCCGGCTGCTCCACGCGGCCAAGTTCGCTTCCTAGGAACTCGGCGATCATGAGCGAGAGATCGGTGAAGTTGCTTTGCCCGTTCAAGTAATCGGAAAGCTCGTTTTTGAAACCGCTTTCGGCCTCGAACTCGCCGCGCTTGTTATCGATGTTGCCGAGCGCATGCTTCGCGACGCGCTGCACGTAGGATTTCACGTTCTTGTCCGAAAGGTCCAGCTCTTCCTGTGAAAACACGTTCACGCATGAGACGAAATCGAAAACGTGCAAAATGGCGTGGTTGATCTTGAACATGGAATTGGGCTCCCTCTCGTGGTGAATAGCGGGAACACACATTACCCCATGAAGTGCGCGCGGGCAAACGCTTGTCGGCAGCGTGCGGTGGAGGGGCAGGCATTTGAGGTGCGCGCGAAAATGGCGGCTAAAGACGGCGGCGTGCGACGAGGGATGCTTGGGCGTTTCGGAGCGTGTGCGAAAATGGCGTGCGCAAGCCATCCGCGGCGCGATGGAGGGTCCGGGTCGGAGTTTTCGAGGGCGTGTACAAAATTGACGATAAGTTGCGCAGGAATTGTGTACGACACCACAAAACGCATAACAATAGGGAATAACTCTGTTCGATTTCGCTTCGAATAGGACATTATTGGGACAGTAAAATCGATTATCGGGTCGACTTCATCGTTCCTTCACAACTTATCGTCATTTTCGTACAGGGTAGACACTGGCCGGGCGCTCGGAATCGTCGTCGCGTTCTTCGCGTTCCGCGCGGGCGACGTGGCGATCGAGGGTCTTGGCGAGCTGTCTTGCGTGATCGCGATCATCGTCGTTGCGGCCTTCTCACTCTACGGCGCCGACGATTCCGAAACCGAGGACGCCCTGTTGTCCCTCATGACGGCGAGCGCAGAATGCCCTCCCTCGATCGACCCGCCGAAGAACGCGTCGCCCTTCCGCGACCGCTGCCGCGCCATTGCCGAGCAGTTCGATTTCCCGCCGCGCGAGGCCCGCGAGACGCGCAGAGGCGTTGGAGAAGACGCGGCCCCGGTCGATTCCGTGCTACACTGATTCGCCGAGAACACTGCGACTCGGGAGGGTCTTCCATGTCTAAAACCGTGGCCGTCATCGACGGCAATTCGCTCATGCACCGCGCCTACCACGCCGTTCCGCCCACGATGAACGCGCCCGACGGCACGCCGACCAACGCGTGCTTCGGCTTCGTCGCCATGCTGCTGAAGTTCGTGGAGATGGCGCATCCGGATGCCATCGTGTGCGCCTTCGATGCGGGGCGTCCGAAGTGGCGCATGGAGGCTATTGAGCAGTACAAGGCGCAGCGTCCTCCGATGGACGACGCGCTTAAAGTACAGTTTCCCCTGATGGAAGGCCTGCTCGAAGCGATGAGCATCCCGGTTGTGCGCGTGGCTGGCTGGGAAGGCGACGACATTTTGGGTACCGTTTCCGCGCGCGACGAGGCGCTCGGGTACCGCACGCTGCTCGTGTCGGGCGATAAGGACGTCTACCAGCTCGTGAGCGAGCTCACCCACGTTGTCACGACCAAGAAGGGCATCACCGATGTCGCAATCTACGGCCCCGACGAGGTCTTCGAGCGCTATGGCGTCACACCCGCCCAGTTCCCCGATTTCCTCGGGCTTAAGGGCGACGCGTCCGACAACATCCCCGGCGTGCCCGGCGTGGGCGACAAGACGGCCGCGAAGCTGCTTTCCGCCTACGGCAACCTCGAGGGCATCTATGAGCACACCGGCGAGCTCAAAGGCAAGCAGAAGGAGAAGATCGAGACCAACCGCGACCAGGCGTTCGCGAGTCGGAAGGTGGCGACCATCTCACGCGATGTCGATTTCGAGCTCGACTTGGAGGACGCGGCGTTCCCCTCGTTCGACGCCGCGCGCGTGACGGCCGCCTTCAAGAGCGTCCGCTTCAACGCGCATCTGACCCACGTGCTGAACCTCGTGGGGGAGAAGGCGCCTGCCGAGCGAGCCGCGCTTTCATGGGAGCCCGTTCTGCACGGTGCCGACGCGCATGCCGCCGTTAAGGGCGCGATTGCGGAAGGGGAGCGCGTGGGCATCGCGTTCGTCGAGCCCGAGCAGGCGTCGCTGTTCGACACGGGCGCGTTCGCGGCGTTTTCCACCTCGAAGGGCACGGCTTCCTTCGAAGGCGACGAGGCGCTTTCGGCGCTTGCCCAGGTCGTGGCGCAGGGGCGCTTCGCCGCGCTCGACGCGAAGGAGATGCTGCACCGGGTGTATCCCGCGGACACGGCGCAGGAGGCTCGCATCACCGACGAGGAGCTGTTTGAGGCTGAAATCTTTGACGTGGGGCTTGCGGGCTACGTGATGAACTCGTCCGTTTCCGACTACACGCTCGAATCGCTCGCTGACGAGTACTTAGGCGGGGCCCTTCCCGAGGTGAAGACCGACGAGGAGCGTGCCTGCGTGCTCGCCGCGGCGGCGCGCGCGCTCGAGGAGCCGCTTTCCCGCGCGCTCGAAGACGACGGGTCGATGCGCACATACGCCGAGATCGACCTGCCGCTTGTCCCTGTGCTCACCGCGATGGAGCGCACGGGCGCCGCGATTGACGTCGCGCACCTTGACGAGATCGGCGAGCGCACGCAGGGCGACGTTGATGCCTTGCGCGCGCGGATCATCGAGCTTGCCGGCGAGGAGTTCAACGTCGACTCGCCCAAACAGCTCGGTCATATCCTGTTCGAGGTCTTGGGCCTGCCGCCGAAGAAGAAGACGCAGCGCGGATATTCCACCGACGCGAAGGTGCTCAAGGAGCTCGCCGAGGTTCACGAGCTGCCCGCGCTCGTCCTGCGCTACCGCGAGCTCGCCAAGATCAAGTCGACCTACATCGATGCGCTGCCCCGCATGCGCGCAACCGACGGGCGCGTCCATTCCTCGTTCAACGAGACGGTGACGACGACGGGGCGTTTGTCCTCGTCAGACCCGAATTTGCAGAACATTCCCGTGCGCACCGAGTTCGGCCGCCACATTCGCGAGTGCTTCGTGCCGCTCGACGAGGACTCGTTGTTTCTCTCGGCTGACTACTCGCAGATCGAGCTTCGCCTGCTCGCGCACCTGTCGGGTGACGAGCACCTGGTCGCGGCTTTCAACAGTGGCGCCGATTTCCACGCATCGACGGCGAGCCGCGTGTTCGGCATCCCTGTGGAGGAAGTGACGCCCGAGCTTCGCTCCCGCGCGAAGGCGGTGAACTTCGGCATCGTCTACGGGCAGCAGGCGTTCGGGCTCTCGCAGAGCCTTGGCGTACCGTTCGGCGAGGCAAAGGACATGATCGACCGTTACTTCGAGGCCTATCCCGGCGTGCGCGCGTACCTGGACGCCACGGTCGAGAAGGCGCGCGAGCGCGGGTACGCAGAGACGATGTTCGGCCGCAAGCGTCACATTCCCGAGCTCCATGCGGGCAACGCGAACCTGCGCGGGTTTGGGGAGCGCACGGCGATGAACCATCCCATGCAGGGCTCGGCCGCCGACATCATCAAGCTCGCGATGATCGAGGTGTCGCGCAGGTTGCGGGAAGAGGGCTTCGCCGCGAAGCTGCTCATCCAGGTGCACGACGAGCTGGACTTCAGCGTGCCCCGAAGCGAGGTCGAGGCGCTCTCGGCCATGGTGCGCGAGGTGATGGAGGGCGTCGTCGAGCTCAAGGTTCCCCTCATCGCCGACGTTTCGAACGCTCCCACCTGGGCGGAAGCGCACTAGGGAGCCAGGGGAGGGCGTGCGCACATCGCGCCCTCCCTTCGGGCTGCGGTCGCCCGTGTGCGCTCGCAGGTCCGCGACCCTCCCATCGGGTTACGGTTACCCCGCTGGTCAGCGCTCCCGTCGGGCTGTTGCTTCCTCCGTGCGTGCGAGGGCTTGAGCCGTCCCTCCCCATAAATCATGACGGGCGCATTCCCGTCGGGGTTCGCTGGTCGTTTCGCTTGCCGTTTTATCCTCGCCTCGGGTGTTTTCTGCTTTCAGGATGCTTCGCCCTATTTCTCGCGTCGATTTGCCTTTCTTGCGGGTCGATTCGGGTGAGCCTGTACAAAAATGACGATAAGTTGTGAAGGAACTGTATTCCATTCCACATATAGTGTAAAAGTGTGGAATAACTCGCCTGAGTTTACTTTGTCTGCGACACTATTGGTACAGGCAAGGCGATATATTGGCGACCATCACCATTTCTTCACAACTTATCGTCATTTTTGTACAGGGGTGAGGCCGCACTCGGAGTGCTTACTGCTCCGTTTGGGGAAGAATCCCCAAATTCGGTAAGCCTTTCTCTATTGCTCCACGCGTATGCTCAGCGAGATATGATTCGTTAAGTCTCGATTTGCTGTATGTGAGAAAAGTACCGCGCGTTTTCTCGATAAGCTCGTGTGTGAAGAATTGCTCCCAGCTGAAGAAGTCGGCACTTTCGATATAAGAGGCTGGACTCCGAAGCATCTCCTGCGTTCGTTTGTCGGGAAATAGGCCCGATTTCAGGACAAGCCACTCAAATGATTCGGGCAGGAAGAGCTTAATGCGCTTGAATCGTTGAAGCGATACAAGGAACTCCATTTCGGGTCCGAATGCTGCTCCGTCGGCGATTACAAGGATATCCCGCTCTTTCCTATTGAGCGCAATATCGTAGATGTTCGACTTCCCACCTGCGCTTATGCAGGGTATGCCGCTATTTTTGCAAAGTACGGCAAAGAATTCGTAGCCAGAGTTACTGTCTTCGACGATGACAATTTGCGGCTTTGCGCCGTCGAACTCGCTTTTCCCGTAAATGCGGTATGTGGAGGCATAGGTTCGTGAATAGACGGGGTACTTCGTTGTTGAGCGGTTGGTGTTCTTAAGGCCGTAAATCTCGTCGACGCTGTAGGGGAGTTGTGGAAGCGATTCGCGCGCGACCAACACGTAATAGTTGCTGCTACGGCGTGCCGCGTGCGCGAATTCGTGCGATTTCATGAAGCTGCTGTCCTCGTCGATGAACACGATGCTGTTCTCGATGAACGAAAGATCACGCAGCCAGTTGCGACCTGCGAGTATTTTGCAGGGAACATCGCAATTAATGACCACGCCGCTGTTTGCTCCAAGCTCGTCATAGGCGGCAATGAGCTCGAGAAGAGTTGTCTTCCCGGTTGCGCTCTTGCCTTGAAGAATGGTGAGGTTCCTTGAAACGGTGAGCTTGATCTGCACTTTGTTGTTGCGGACTACAACATCGTGGACTCCTCTCATTTTGCGGACTCCCTCAGGCATTTGGCTGCAACGAGAACAAGCTCGTCCATCGAATGGACAACTTCGTCGGTGTTGGCGACATGGATGGTGAACCGCCTTTCACCGAAGTTCATGAGGTGATAAAGATTGACAGTGACATCTTGGGCCTTGCCGATGGCCAGAATCCACCGTGCGCAATTATCTCCGCAATTGGAGGCGTTGTAGATGTTCTCGGGCATGAAATGCATGAGAAGCAAAGTCTTTGTGCCGCTTGAGAGTTTTTCGGGCGGGATGACGCCGAGGACCTTCGTTTCGATGGCATTGGGCCCCAAGACAACGCCGCGATCGACGGCCTTGATGATCTTTTGGGCGAAAGGGTCTTCGAACCACTCGGCCGAGTAAACGTTGTTGAAAAAGATAGACGTATTGTAGATAACGCCGTCCATGTCTCCATAGTGAATTGTAAGCAAGGCAAAACCTTTCTTCGTAGGAGCAAAGTATATATCAGGAAGACGAGCGGGATGGTCGCGGGCTATCAGAATCGGCCGATTGCGGATTCGCGGCATAACGGGCCGAGCTTGAGGCGCAGAAGGCGGAGTTTGCCAAGCAGCAGGAAGAGGCGAAGAAGGCGGCCGAGAAGGAAGTCGAGCGTCAGCAAAAGGCTGCGGAAAAGGAAGCGGAGCGCCAGGCAAGGGCGTCTGAACGGGAAGCGGAACGCCAGGCAAGGGTGGCAGAGCACGAGGCCGAGCGCCAGGCGAAGGCCGCTGAGCAGGAGCGTCAGAAGCAGAAAGACGCCGTGGCCCGCGTCGCCGCGAGCATCTTGGGATCCGCCGGCCGTACCGCCGCCAACCAGATTGTCCGCGGCCTCTTCGGCACGCGCCGCTAGTTGTTGGCGCCGTTTGCGCATCCGTGGCGCGCATGGCCGCTTAGCAAACTCACTCCTGTGGAAGTTGGCAGGGGGACATGGGTCGCGTCCAGCGAGTGTCTTGAGAGAATCCCAGGGGGCATCGGACGGCTGGATCAGCTGGCGCAAGAAGAAGACTCAACCAATTAAGGTGGGCCGCTGGTTGCATGGCAATGAACTGCGCAACCAGCGGCCTGTTAATCCTGTATAGCGATTATGCAATTAGTTCTTTAGATGCTCGTTTAGGAAATTAACCATAATGTCGACCACCTGCGGCTGATTGAACAGCGGGCCGCCGTGCGATGCGCCAGCTATTACGTAACGGTTGGCTTCGACTCCGGCATCGACCAGTCGTTTGTACAGCTCCATGCTGGCGACGGGGGAGACGAGTGTGTCTTTGTCGCCGTGCAGGATGAGGAAGGCGGGGTCGGTCCCGTCGATATAGGTGAAGGGGCTTGCGGGTGCTGCGGTATCGGGCGTGTCAAACACGGATGCGCCCTTGTTGTTGCCGAAAGCTGTTCCGTTCACGAGCATGGCCTCAGTGGTTGCGGGAGAATGGTGGCCCTGCTCGATCTCCTCTTGGAGACCTGCGCCGATAAGTGTTAGGTCTGACACTCCGTACAAGTCAATAACAGCGTTGACCTTCGAATCCTCGGAAGTGTTGTCGCCTTTCTCAAAGTCGACGATGTCGCCTGTCACGCCGAGCATCGTTGCGAAATACCCACCTGAGGAGTTGCCCACAGCCGCCACGCGGTTTTTGTCGATTTTGTAGGTGTCCGCGTTTGCCTTGAGCCAGCGCACTGCAGCTTTCACGTCGAGCAGAGGCTCGGGGAATTTGACGGTCGGTACGACTCGATGCTGCACCGAGGCAACGGCGTAGCCCGCTTTTGCGAAAGCCATGCGATGAATAATGTTGCCCTGGGGGTTCGAACTCGTGAAGCCGCCTCCGTTTACGAAAACAACGAGCGGAAGTGTTTCTCCTTCGCCCGCCGAGGGCAGAAGAAGGTCGAGCTTGAGGTTGGTGGTGGCATTTGCCGCATTGACCGTCTTATAGACGATGCCCTGAATCTCGTTGATAGTGAGGTCGGTAACTTCTATGTTGAGAACATTGTCGCTTGTCGCCTCGGTGAGGGATGCGGATGCCGTGCCCGACGCAGCCTTGCTCGTGTCATTAAAAGGCTCAGCTGCGGCAGCTGTAGTAGCCTGCGTTGAGCAGCCGACCATGCTGGCTCCAACAGCTGCCATTCCCATGAAAGCGCCAGCTTTGAGCAAATCTCTCCGAGTCATAGAGTTGTCCATTGATTTCCCCTTTCATTTCGACCTGTGCGTATCCCCTCGCACAGGTCGAAAGGTAGGGAATCGGCGGCGAAAGAGCTACCCATAAAATATGGTATTTTCGACTATCACCAGGTCAAAAGAAGAATCTGAATACTCGATTAACGAGATGATTGCGATTGAACAAGGTCAATCACTTCTTGTTTTGAATGAACGTTAAGCTTGCGGTAGATGCTTTTCGTATGGCTCTGCACTGTTCCCCTCGCCAAGCACAGTTCCTCGGCGATGCGATTGACGGTGTACCCGCGTGCCACGAGGAGTGCGATGTCTGTCTCGCGCGGCGAAAGAAAGAAGCCACTGGCTAGCCAGGTACGCAACGCGTCGTCGCTATTCTGCGCCACAGATTGAGTCGGTGAATCCGACGGTACGGCGGGGGCTTCTGTATTGACAACCGAAGAAAGATTGCCCTTCTTTCGGGAGCTCTCATCATCTGCTACCGGCATTCGATCCTTAAACGATGGTAAATGCACTATGGCGAATAGTGCGAGGCACATGCCTGCTGCGGATAGGATGACGATCGACAACATGCCGAGAATCGCGGCGATGGGTTCTGGCGATTCTCTGGGAAACGCGATGGGGAGTAAATAGCGGGACACGATTGTGGTCAAGGAAGTAATCGCGAGAAACGTCCCCGCTCCTCCAAGTTCTCCCCTTCGCTTCTCGGTCCAAAATGAAAGGAGTGAGATGAACAATGAGAACTGAAGACAAGTGTGGGTGGTTGCTGCGAACGGCATCGCATTGTCAGTTAGAGCGAGGGCGAGCGAGCTCAGAATGAGGAGCGCTCCTAGGATGATTAAAATGATGCCTTGCTTAATTGGGAACGGCTTATGCAGCTTCATAATCCCCGCCATCGCGATGGCAATGAGAAATGAAAAAAGGTATGATTTCGGCGTTTCCAGCGTGGGCATATACCCAGCAGTTGGTGCGAACAGACAAAGAGTCGGCGTGCTCGCGATGAGGCAGAAGCATGTTGCCGCAAGAACAATTATATTGGCGTGAGGGGAATATTGGTGGCGGAAGGATGGTGGCGCGCTTTTTTCTGGCTGTTTCGCAACGCAGTTTGCAAGCGCGAGAAGCGCAGAGGAGGCAAGTGGAAGCATTGCGAGTGATGCTTTGACTGCGCTGTCGGGAAGGCACTCAATGCTTGCCGAAGCAAAGGAGGCGGCGAAAGAGACTGACGCAATGAAGCTCCAATTTTCGTGGCTGGAAAGAAGATGAGAAAACCACCCGAGGGTGATTGCGGAAAAGCCTATGGCAAATGAGACGATTCCTGCGAGCTGCATGGCAGGGGCGAATGTCGATGTAAGCTGGGACGAGGAGAAAAGCAGTGCGGCTGCTATCGCGCAAGCGAATCCGGCAAGAAGCGAGAAGCTTGGGCGTGCTGATCGTATTGCATAGTGTGGGAATTGGCTGGCTTTTCGCAGCGCGAGAGCCGCGAGTCCTACTATAAGAATATTTGCTATGGCATATGCCTCACGCCCATCAAGCCCAGTGGGGCAAGGGGTAAAGAATAGGTTTTGGAAATAGGGACCACGCAGCATCGGCCAATACAGCATAAGGCCTATTGTCGCAGCAATAGTTTTGTGCACTTTTCCTTCGCCTCCAACCCTGATTGCTAATTGTAGCGCATAGGCGGGAGGCCTCAGTCTCGAACGTGCTTTGCGATGGGCGGTATTTTGTCGAGAAGCATTCTTGGCGGCTTGACTCGATTGCCCGGTCGACCGTGCGTTTTCGCGCGCGCGGGGCTGCTCGCTCCGGCGCACCCGCCCGCCCAGGCTTCTCTGCTAACTTCCGTGGCAGAAAAACAGGGGGACACCTGCCAGAAATCGAGAGGTTTTCATCAACGCGAGGCCCCTGGAGGGCTCTCGCCGGGCGCTTCCCGCCACTCGCACTTGGCCGCCGCGAACGGCCGCAAGCATAAGGCCAGGTCAGCGGCACCGCGGCTTTCGGGCGGAGGACCCCTCTTCCCGCGTCCTCTTCCCGAGTTGATGAAAACCACCCGATTTCTGGCATGACCCCCTCGGAAAATAAGGGCCTGAGACTCCCGACAACCCTGAGACTCCCGATGCCCCGGCTGTTCCTGAGGCACCTGGGGCTCCCGGTGATGGAAGCTCGCTTTCCGAAACAGGCGATGTAGCGTCGATAGCACCGCTGTTCGCCCTTGTGCTCGGCGGTCTCGGGCTTGCGGCCGTATGCGTCCGGCGCCTGCGCAGGCAGTGATGGTTCCGTGCTTTCTCATGAAAAATCCATGCAACGCGCTCGCGCGTAGCCATGAGTTCTGGTATCATTCAACAGGTTGCGCTAAGGACGGCGCAATCGGGAATAAGTGCGATGATACGCGGAGGCGGTGCATATGCGCTCTTCGGAGTCTTGCTACGGCCACGCTTCAAAGTTATCGCATGCAGTTATTTCGCATAAGGAGAAGTGAATGTACGCAATCGTGAAAACGGGCGGCAAGCAGTATAAGGTTGCCCCTGGAGACCGCATCAACATCGAGAAGCTCGATGCCGAGGTGGGCGCTGAGGTCGAGCTTCCTGTCATCTGCGTCGTCGACGGCGAGACCGTCGAGGCAGATCCTGCCAAGGCCGCTGCCACCAAGGTGGTCGCAACTGTCATCGAGCAGTTCAAGGGCGAGAAGGTTCTCGTCTTCAAGTTCAAGAAGCGCAAGAACTACAAGAAGCTGCGCGGCCATCGTCAGCAGCTCACTCGCGTGGAAATCAAGTCCGTCGGCACCGCTGTCGCCGAATAGATAAAGGGAGGCATACACCATGGCTCATAAGAAAGGCTTAGGCTCTAGCCGCAACGGTCGCGACTCTCACGCACAGCGACTCGGCGTGAAGATGTTCGGCGGTCAGCATGTTCGCACCGGCAACGTCATCGTTCGTCAGCGCGGCACCAAGTTCCATCCCGGCGAGAACGTCGGCCGCGGCAAGGACGACACCCTGTTCGCGCTGTGCGACGGCAC
>JABLTN010082478.1_pt1 | contig 22656 bp, 19 predicted proteins | sample 7160141 | NCBI WGS metagenome assembly JABLTN01 (sample SAMN14651226, study PRJNA627086) | human gut metagenome | isolation source: feces | host: Homo sapiens | reverse complement strand
TCGTTCCATCGTCTCGCTGGTCGAGCTGTCCCAAAGCATGAAAGCCGATGTCCAGACGAAGCGCGAGCGCTTGGCCGACCGCATCGTGCCGTGGAATTTCCTGCTTGCAGGTATCGTTGCCCTCACCACGCGCAGTCTCGTGAAAACTTCAGCTGCACTCATGGTCGACTATTCGTGCGCCCTCAAGCTCACGGGATCGATCTCGGTTTTGTCCGCCATGAGCCAGGCTGCCAAGGCGGGATTCACCGTGAAGGGGTCGAAGCATTTCGAGGCCTTCGCCCAGGCCGACACGATCGTCTTCGACAAGACCGGCACGCTTACCGAGGCGCAACCCCAGGTGAAATGCGTTATTGCGCTCGACGGATGGAACCGGACCCAGGTCCTTCGTTTCGCGGCGTGCTTGGAAGAGCACTTCCCGCATCCCGTTGCGCGCGCCGTCGTTCGCGCTGCGGCTGAGAAGAACCTCAAGCATCGTGAACGCCATGCCGCTGTGGAGTACATCGTGGCACACGGCATCGCGAGCTCGATCGACGGCAAGCGGGCGGTAATCGGGTCGAGGCACTTCGTCGTCGAGGACGAGAAGGTCGTCGTCACCGACGAGGACCAGCGCAAAATCGACGCCGAGGCGAGCGACCTCTCGACGCTCTACCTCGCCGTCGACGGTGTGCTCGTGGGCGTCATCGGCATCGACGATCCCTTGAAGGCGGGTGTCTCGGAGGCGATCGGCAGTTTGCGCGACCTCGGCTTCGAGCGGATCATCATGCTGACGGGCGACAACGAGAAGACGGCCGCCCGCGTCGCACAGGCGGCGGGCATCACCGAATTCCGCGCCGATCTGCTTCCTGAGGACAAGCACGGGTTCGTGGAGCAGCTGAAAGCCGAGGGCTGCAAGGTGGTCATGGTGGGCGATGGGGTGAACGATTCCCCCGCGCTTTCCGCGGCCACGGTCGGCGTTGCCATGGGGCAGGGCACCGCTATTGCCAAGGAAGTCGCCGACATCACGCTCTCGGAGGGCGACCTACACTCGCTCGTCCAGATGCGCATGCTCTCACGTGGCCTCATGGGTCGCATGGACACTTCGTTCGCGCAGACCATCGCCTTCAACTCGGCGCTCTTGGCGCTGGGCATCGGCGGTATCATCACACCGCAGACTTCGTCGCTTCTGCACAACGCGTCGACGATCGCGCTCAGCATGCACAGCTCGCGTGCGTACAATCTTTAGAGCTTCGGCTTTGTGCCCTTCCCATCGCGAGATGGCTCGGGTATCGTAGGCGAGGGCGGGAACCCGCAAAGGGGCCCGCCCTCGCTTTGCTTACGACGAAAGGACGGCATGAAAGTCACGATCTACACCGACGGCTCTTCGCGTGGAAACCCCGGCCCCGGCGGCTATGGCGCGGTGCTGCAGTTCGTCGACTCGACGGGCAAGCTGCACGAGCGCGAGCTCTCGCAGGGGTATGCCACCACGACGAACAACCGCATGGAGCTGCTCGGGGTGATCGTCGCGCTCGAGGCGCTCAAGCGTCCGTGCACCGTCGAGGTCCATTCGGACTCGCAGTACGTGGTGAACGCTTTCAACCAGCATTGGGTCGATGGCTGGCTCAAGCGCGGCTGGAAGAACGCGAAGAAGGAGCCTGTCAAAAACTCCGACCTCTGGAGGCGCCTGCTCGAGGCGAAAAAGCCGCATGACGTAACCTTCGTGTGGGTGAAGGGCCATGCGGGCCACCCCGAAAACGAGCGCTGCGATGCGCTTGCGACCGCCGCAGCCGACGGAAATAACCTTCTCGAGGATACTGGTTTTACCTGTTAGCGCAGGTCGGCGCAGTAGCCGCGCAGCTGGACCCGGGTTGCGTGCTCGGGGAACAGGTGCGCATAGAGCGCCATGAAGTAGCTGTCCGTCATCGAGGCGATGTAGTCGACCACAATCTGGTTCGGCTCCGTCGCGCCCACGTAGCGCTCACGCGTGATCGAACGCGACTTCCTCGCGAGATAATCGATATGGTGCCTGAATATCGCTGACTCCTCGCGTCCTTCAGTCAAATCGCGCAGAAGCTTCTCGTAGACCTCCTCGAACATCTCCCCGACGGTGATGCCGTCGCTTGCGGCAAGGCCCTCCTTGTTGTAGATGATCTCGTAGTTCTGGCGTTTCGCGCGCTTGAGGTCGTTAAACATCGCCTCGCTCATGGCGATGCGATCCCTGCCGTAGCTTTCGTTCACGATGTCGGCCGTGAGGTTGTTTATGATCTGCGCGTTCGCCTTGCCCATCACCGTGGAGTCGAACTCGTCAAGCGAGGCGAGCGCGCCCATGTCCATCGCGTCTTGGCGGTCCTTGCCCACATACGCGATCATGTCGGCTACGCGTACGACGCATCCTTCGAGTGTGGAGGGGCGCAGCGTGGAAATGACCTGCTCGTCGGCTGTGCACTCCTCGACGAGCGCGTCGAGCGCTTCGAACGTTCCTACGTGCCCGCGCTTGAGCTCCTGCTGGGCGAACTCGCCGTTGTGACAGAGCACTCCGTCGAGCGTTTGCAAGCTCACGTTGCGGCGATAGAGCTGGTCGAGCACGCGTACGGAATGGACGTTGTGGTTGAAGTAGCGATCGGTGCGCTCGTGGTAGCAACGGGATAAGAACCGCTCGCCCGCATGCCCGAACGGCGTGTGCCCCAGATCGTGCCCGAGCGCTATGGCCTCGATGAGGTCGCAGTTCAGTCCGAGAAGCCGCCCGATTCCCCGTGCGACGCGGCTTACCAGCTGCACGTGCAGGCCGCGGCGGCAGATGTCGTCGTTCTCGACGAAGGAGAACACCTGTGTCTTGCCCGCGTATCGGTTGTAAGCGGGCATGTTTACAATCTTCTCGATGTCGCGCGCGAACGCGGGCCGGGCGATCGTCGCTGTGTCGTGAGGGTTCTGCTCCCGCCGCGCCACGTCCTCGTCGCGAAAGCGGTAAGGGCTCATCCGCCCTGCCTCGCGGTCGGTGCGGATCTGCTCCTCGATTGCGGGGTCTATCGTCAGGTAGGGTATGGAATCCTTCGACATAGTTGCCTTCCTTCTCGCGGCAGGTGCGACCCTGTCGCAAAGATGAGCGCTCGCTGCGCTTTTCCTTGTTTGCCGCCATTGTAGCAGTGGTGCGCGCATTCGGCTCGGGTTGTAGGCGCACTGCGCATTTGGCCGCGCTCGCGGGGCGGGCGTTCGTCGGTCGTGCTACCATATCCCATTGATTAGCAAGCACCGTATACCAGGTGAGGGGATGTGCCAATGCCTTGGGTTTTGATCATACTGATTGTCGTCGTCGCGATCGGCCTGTTCGGGTTTTTGTCGTCTAAGGTCGACGAGCTCTCTGGAATCGGCCGCGAGCATACCGCGGGATCGTTCCGCTGGCCGCACGGCAAGGTCGTTCGCACGCGCATTCTTTCTGCGGAAAAGGAACACGAACGCGGCGAGATCGCGAAGAAGGTGCTGCTTCCGTGCATCGTCATCGCTGCCGTCTGCGCGGTTCTCACCATGTTCGGGCCCGTCGTCTCCTACGGCAACGTGCTTACCGTGGTATCGCTTCTCGCATCGCTTGTTATCGCGACCCTTGTCTGCGGGAAAAGCGACGCCGGCCGCGCGTTCTGCTATGCGGTGGTGGGTCTCGGAATTGCCTGCACCGTCCTCATCCTGATCACGCGCGCCTACGTGTCGGTCTCCACCGCCGAGGTGAATGCTTTCACGGCCATCTTCGGGGCCGTGGGTGCCTCGGTGGGGGCTGCGATCCTTCCTGCGCGCGTCACCTTCGCCCGCGAGTTCGCCGACGAGACCGTCGGTTGCGTGCGCCTCTCTCAGCGTACGGCTGCTGCTGCGCTCTTGCTCGATCTGCAGGACAAGGAATGGGAAGTCCCCGAGCACGTGAGAGAACAGGCGAAGCGCCTCGAGAAGCGCAGCAAGCTCGCCCCTGCGGCCGCTTCCGACTCCGCCTCGCAAAAAGATGAAGAGTAGGCGGGGTGCCCTATGCCCGGCGGGCGCATAACCGACGAGGACATCCAGAAGGTTCGCGACGCGAGCGACATCGTCGCCGTGTTCAGCGAGCGCGTTCCCGTGAAGCAGCGCGGCCGCGACTTCTGGTGCTGCTGTCCCTTTCATAATGAGAAATCGCCTTCGTGCAAGATCGACCCTGCTTTGCAGCTGTGGCACTGCTTCGGTTGCGGTGAGGGCGGGGATGTGTTCGCGTTCATCATGAAGGCTGAGGACCTCTCGTTTCCCGAGGCGGTCCATAGGCTTGCTGAGCGCGCGCATATCGATATCGTCGAAGTGGGCGGAAAACCTGCCGCACCCGCGAGCAAGAAAGCGCGCCTGAAAGATATATGCAAGGCGACCGCCGAGTTCTACCATCTCCAGCTTATGCGCTTGAAGTCGCCCGAGGCGTCGGCCGCGCGCGAGTACCTTTCGGGGCGCGACTTGGGCGGCAAGGTCCCTCATGACTGGAACCTTGGGTTCGCCCCCGGGCGCGGCGTGCTCACGCGCCATCTTTCATCGAAAGGCTTCAAGGCCGACGAGATGGTCGAGGCGAACGTGTGCAGCCGTGACTCCCAGGGCAAGCTGCGCGACCGTTTCTACAACCGCATCATGTTCCCCATAAACGACGTGGCGGGAGACTGCATCGCGTTCGGCGGGCGCGTCGTCGGGAAAGGCGAGCCGAAATACCTCAATTCCCAGGAGACGCCGCTGTTCCACAAGTCGCAGGTGCTCTACGGTCTCGACAAGGCGAAAGTCGCCATGGCGTCGAGCGGCGTCGCCATCGTGTGCGAAGGATACACCGATGTCATCGCGCTTCACGAAGGGGGAGTGCGCAACGCGGTGGCCACGCTCGGCACGGCGCTCACCATGCGCCACATTCGCATCCTCGGACGTCATGCGCAAAAGAAGATCGTCTATCTCTTCGACGGTGACGCTGCAGGTCAGAAGGCAGCCGACCGAGCACTGGAGTTCATCGACTCCTCGATGACGCCCGAGGCGGGCAAAACGAGGATCGAGCTGTGCGCCGTCACCCTGCCCGACAACCTCGACCCTGCTGAATACATGGCCTCGCACAGCGCCGCCGAGCTTGAGGAACTTATCGAGCATGCGCAGCCGCTTTTGAAATACGGCATCGATCGTCGTCTTGCTGCGCACGATCTTTCGAGCGCGGAGGGCAGGTCCGCCGCACTCGCATCGGCTCTCTCGGTGCTTGCTCCCATCAAGGACTCCCTGCTTGCGAAGGACTACGCTATCCAAATCGCGGGGCGTACCCGTGCCCGCGAGGAGGATGTGCTCGAGGCGCTCTCAAAGCTTGCGCCCCCCGTTCGCTACGGCGAATCATCGGCCGAGGAGGCGGCGGCTCAAGCCCCCGTTCCCGCCCAAGGTCCGGCGCGCCGGGCGCTTTCGAAGACCGAGCTCAACCGCCTGCGTCTCGAGCGCGAGCTTCTCAGCGTGCTCGCCCAAAACCCGCTTATCGCACTTGCCCACGCGGACTCCCTCGCGCAGACCAAGTGGCACGACCCGCTGCATTCCGCCATCGCGTCGAGCATCCTCGATACGCTCATGTCCGACCCTGCCGCGAGCGCTGCGGTTATCGTGTCGAATGCAGCTGCCGTCGATGGCCGCGCTGGTCGTGTGCTCACCGCAGGGGGCAGCTCCACCGAAACGGCGTCTCCCGAAGAAGTCGCGCGCTTTCTTGCCGAAGAGCTCGCCATTGGCGATGCCGAGGACGCCATCGAAGAGCTTCGCTGTCAGCTTGCCAACGAGTCGCTTAAAGGAACCGAGGAATACGACTTCCTTTTCCAGGCAACGACGGCGCTTCAAAAGGAGCTGCTTGAGAAGCGTCTCGCCCACAAGCCCGTCGCGCACGAGGGCCGTCTGTAGTTTGCAAAACCTCGTAAAGTCTTGCGTGCGGTACACCGATGCGTAAATACGCTCTGGTATAATTAGGCATGCTTGTGAATAAGGAGGTGCACCAATGTCCCATATGGTTCTCTGGCTCATCGTGGCCGCCGTCATGGCGCTTATCGAGGCCTTCTCGTTCGGGCTCATCACGATGTGGTTCGTCGTCGGCGCGCTCGTTGCGTTCGTCGCCGATCTGCTCGGTGCGAACTTTGTCGTGCAGGTCGCGCTGTTCCTCGTGGTCTCGGTGCTCTGCCTTGTTCTTCTCCGTCCCGTCGTCGTGAAGCACCGCAACCGCGGTCACTCGGCTGAGCCTACGCTTGTCGGCGAGCGCGGCGTTGTGTGCGAGATGGTCGACAACGATGGGCTGACGGGCAGGGTCGAGCTTTCCGACCATATGACCTGGTCGGCGCGGTCGGCTACGGGGGAGGTCCTTCCTGTGGGCATGCGCGTCGAGGTCGTTGCCCAGGAGTCTATCAAGCTCATCGTCAAACCGTGTGAACCGGAAGCGTAAACCGTCCGCTATCGAAAGGAAACGCTATGCCACTGCTCACCTTCCTCATCGTGCTCGTCGTCATCGTGGTGGTCTTGGCCGTCACCTGCGTGAAAATCGTTCCGCAGGCTGAAGCCGCTATTGTCGAGCGCCTGGGATCGTATCTCACCACCTGGAACAACGGCCTCCACATCAAGGTTCCCTTCATCGACCATGTGCGCATGGGGATCTCGCTCAAGGAGCAGGTCTTCGATTTCCCGCCGCAGCCGGTCATCACGAAGGACAACGTCACGATCTCGATCGACACGGTCGTCTTCTTCAAGATCCTCGACCCGAAGCTCTTTTGCTACGGCGTGGAAAACCCCATTGTCGCGATCGAGAACCTCTCCGCTACCACTATCCGCAACATCATCGGCGAGCTCGACCTTGACACGACGCTCGTTTCTCGCGACACCATCAACGCGAAGATGCGTTCCATCCTCGACGAGGCGACCGATGCGTGGGGCATCAAGGTCAACCGCGTCGAGGTGAAGAACATCACGCCGCCCGCCGCCATCCAGCAGGCGATGGAGAAGCAGATGAAGGCCGAGCGAGAGAAGCGCGAGGCAGTTCTTTTGGCAGAGGGCCAGAAACAGAGCGCCATCACGGTCGCCGAGGGCGAGAAGCAGGCGCAGATCCTCTCCGCCGAAGCAGAGAAGCAGGCGATCATCCTTGCTGCGGAAGCTGAGAAGGAAAAGCAGATCCGCGAGGCGGAAGGCGAGGCCGAGGCGATTCGCAACGTCCAGCGCGCAACCGCAGAGGGCATCGCGATGGTGCGCGAGGCGGGTGCCGACAATGCCGTTTTGACGCTTCAGGCATACGAGGCCCTGAAGTGCGTCGCGAATGGCCGCGCAACCAAGCTCATCATCCCCTCCGATATTCAGGGAATCGCGGGCCTCGCGGCGTCGATTAAGGAGATCGTGACCGACGACCCCAATGCCCCGAAGCAAAACGAGACACCGAACGCGTAAGTGCGTTTTGGGCCCATGCGGGCCCGCATTCCGCAGATTTGTGTTCGTTTCCCGCTCAACCTGGCACTTTGGGTGGACAGGCGCGGGCGTGCTTGCCACAATGTCGCAAGCGAAATAGTCGGGCGCGCTCTATCGGCGCGCCCGCATGTCAATCGAATAAAGGACGTGTTGCCAGTGGTCAGTATCGTTATTGCCCCCGACCCGCTTCTTCGCCAGGTGTGCGAGCCGTGCACGCCGGGCGACCACAGCTTGAAAAAGCTCGCCAAGCAGATGGCGCGAGCTATGTACAACAACAACGGTTGCGGAATTGCAGCTCCCCAGGTCGGCGTGACGAAGCGCCTGGTCGTCATCGATGTTGACGACTCCAATGAGCAAAATCCCATCGTTTTGGTCAACCCCGAGATCATGGAGCTCAAAGGCGAGCCCGAAACGCAGGGCGAGGGCTGCCTGTCCTGTCCCGGCATCACCGTTCCTGTTTCCCGCAAGCCCTGGGCCCGCGTTCGTTACTACGACCTCGACGGAGAGATGTGGGAAATCGAAGGCGATGGCCTTCTCGGGCGCTGTCTTCAGCATGAGATCGATCACTTGAACGGACGCACGCTTTTCGAGTCGTGCGACCCCCTGACGCGCATCCGCGCGCTCGAAGCCTACGACGAGGCGCGCAAGAAGGGCGCCAAGCCGGGCGACACCTCCATCGAGGTGGATTGAATGCGCATCGTCTTCATGGGCACGCCGAACTTCGCGGCAACCATCCTTGAGGATCTCTCGCAGCACTATAACGTCGTCGCCGCGTACACGCGTCCCGATGCGGTTCGCGGACGGGGCAAAAAGCTCGTCGCATCTCCCGTGAAGGAAACCGCGATGAGCCTCGGTATTCCTGTTGAGCAGCCGACGACCTTCAAAGACCCCGAGGCTATCGCCACGCTCGAGCAATATCGGCCCGACTTCATCATCGTTGCGGCATACGGCATGATCCTGCCTGTCGATGTTCTCGAGTGCCCTACGTATCATTGCCTGAACGTGCACGCCTCGCTTCTGCCCCGCTGGAGGGGTGCGGCTCCAATCGAGCACGCGATCCTCGCCGACGACGAGGAGACGGGCGTGTGCATCATGCGCATGGAGGAAGGCCTCGATACCGGTCCTTTCTGTGTATGCCGGACGCTCGACGTGGGGGAGAAGACCCTTCCCGTGCTTGCCGACGAGCTTGCGAATTTGGGATCACATGCCCTTCTGACGGCTATCATGCAGATTCTGCGCGGGCAGGAGCGTTGGGTCGTGCAGAAGGAGTCCGACGCAACCTATGCCCACAAAATCGAGAAGGGCGAGCTCGATTTGAATCCGGCACTCGGCGTTGACCTGCTTGCGCGTCGCGTTCGCGCATCGAGTACGGGTCATCCGAGCAAATGCGTGGTGCTCGGCAAAGGCGCGACAATCATTGATGCATGCCGCGCCGACTACGATGAGCAGGGGAAGGTTGCGGCAAGCGGCCTTGGTGCGGGGCAGGTGCGCTTCGCCTCGAAGCGGCTTCTGCTTGGGTGTGCAGATGGCGCGCTCGAGGTCTTCCGCTTAAAACCAGACGGAAAGAAAGAAATGGATGCTCAGGCATTCGCGGCGGGAGCTGCGGCGCTTCATGGGCACGACGGAGAATGGACGGCACAACATGCCTGATGGCAACAACCAGCATAACGAAGAGCATCGCGGCAACGGCGGCGCGAAGCGCCAGGGATCGCAAGATCGCCGCGGCCGCTCGAACTCGGGTTCCTACGGTTCAAAGGGAAGTGGCGACCGCAGGGGCTCTTATAAGGGCTCGCGCGACGGCGGCAAAGGCGGCAAGGGCGGCTACGGCAAGCGCGACTCGCGCGGCGGTTCCTCTCGCGATGGCGAGCATCGCTCTCGTAAGCCCTTCGACAACGAGCGCTCTGACAATCGCAAATCCTACGGTAAGCGAAGCGATGATCGTCGCTCGGGCGGGAAGTCCTTCTCGAAGCAAGGGGACGGCAACCGCAAGCCCTACGGCAAGCGCGATGGCAACCGAAAGCCCCATGGCAAGCGCGACGACAATCGCGGGCGCGACGGCGAGCGCACATTCGAAAAGCGGGAAGGCGATCGCAAGTCTTACGGCAAACGCGACGATAATCGCAAATTCGAGAAGCGCGACGGCGAGCGTAAGCCATTCAATAAGCACGATGGCGACCGCAAGCACTTTGATAAGCGCGAAGGCGCAACGCGCGATTTCGACCGCGCTCCTCGCGGCGACGCCCCCTTTAAGAAAGATCGTGCGGACGATCGCGGCTTCTCGCGCAAAGACGCAGGCGAGCATCGCGGCTTCGAGCGCCGCGGGCCATGGCGTCCCAACGAACAGAACGCTGCCCTCGCCGAGGGTCGCGAGCCGCAGGAAGGCGTCTATCGCGGCGAGCTTGAGCTCGACGAGAACGGTGAGCTCAAGTACCGCAACCGCCCCAGGGGCGGCGAGCGCCGCGGCGCGAAGCACTCCTTCGGCGACAAGCCTCGCACGAGCGGCGTTGTCCACAAAGATTCCGAGCGCAGTGCCTCCCCGGCTCGTCAGGCGGCTTTGCGCGTGACGTCGATCGTCCGCGAGCGCGATGCCTTCGCCCAGGAGCTTATCCACAAGTACATTGATTCCTCCCGCATGTCTCGCGAGGACCGTGCGTTCGCGACGCGCCTCACGCTCGGTGTTGTGAGCTCGTATGGCACGCTCGACGACGTCATCAACCGTTGCCTCGACCGCGTAAGCGACATCAACGACGACGTTCGCGACGCGTTGCGCATCTCGACCTACGAGATCATCTTCCTGAAGAAGGAGCCGCATGCCGCGGTAAGCCAGGGCGTCGAGCTGGTGAAGACCATCGCTCCGAAGGCGTCTGGCCTGGCGAACGCCGTCCTGCGCCGCATCGCCGACAAGGCGCACAAGTTCCCCTTCGGCGACCCTCGCACCGACATCGAAGCGTTCGCACGCCTGCACGCCTTCCCCGAGTGGCTTGCCAAGCGGGCGCTTCTCGACTTGGGTCCCGAGGCCACGCGCGATTACCTCGCGGGGTCGAACGAGCCGGCACCCCTGTTCGTCGCAATCAATGCGGCGAAGGCGGACGAGTCCGAGGTCGTCGAGACGATCGTGGCGGCCCACGGTGACCCAGTGGCCGTGTCGGTCAACGGCGAGGACATCCCCGGTTGCTATTGCCTCTCCGAGGGGCGCGTGCTCTTCGACGGGCGTGTCCGCCATATGATCCAGACAGGCCAGCTTCTCGTCTCCGACGCATCTTCCCAGCAGATTGCGCGCCTTGTGCTTCCCGAGGAGAAGCCCGCGTCCCTTCTTGAAGTCGGCGCCGGCCGCGGGACGAAGACCGTTCTCATCCAAAGCGACGCCCAGCGACGCTACGGCTCGCAGATCGACGAGTACGTGACCGTCGACAACCTGGAGTTCAAGACGAACATCACTGCCGAGCGCGCGGAGGAATACGGCATACACGTTTCCGAATCGATTACCGGCGACGCGACGGCGCTCGATGACGTGGTGGGCGAGCGCGCATTCGACGTCGTGTTCATCGACGCTCCGTGCTCGGGTTTGGGCACACTGCGCCGCCACCCGGAGATCCGCTGGCGTTTGAACCCCGAGAAGATCGACGAGTTCGCGAAGACCGGCTTGGCACTTCTGAAGTCCGCCTCGACCCATGTTGCCCTGGGCGGCAGCATCGTCTTCTCCACGTGCACCATCACGCGTGCGGAGAACATCGATGTCGTGAAGGCGTTCCTTGCAAGCGACGAGGGGGCTTCGTTTGCCTTGGCCCCGATCGGCGGGGCGCAGTGCTTCAACCCCGCGCTCAAACCGGGCTCGCCCGATGCTCACTTCGCCGTGCGACTTGTGAAGGCGGCGGAATAAAGTAATCCCCCAATCGCGGGGGCCTGCCCGAAACGGCGGCTATCCATATGACGGTTAGCCGCCGTTTGCATATCAAACTACTTCCATTTCGCAACGTTGCGATACAATCCATGCGTTAGGCATCGTCATTGATGCATCGTTCGAGCATTATGAAAGGGGGAGTCGCATATGGAACCGAAGATCGAAGAGGTGGCTTCGCGAATTAGGTCGCTGCGCGAGGATCTCGACATCTCGATGCAGGAAATGGCTCAGGCGACGGGTCGCTCGCTTTCTGAATACGCCGCGCAAGAATCGGGCGAGCAGGATTTGAGCTTCACCTTCCTCTCGAAGTGCGCGAAGCGCTTCGGCGTTGACGTCGTCGAGCTGCTTACCGGCGAGAACCCTCACCTGACTGGGTATTCGCTTATCCGCGAGGGCGACGGGCTGTCCGTGAAGCGCCGTGCCGGCTTCGAATACTTGCACAAGGCGCCGCAGTTCAAGAATAAGCTCGCCGAGCCGTTCTTGGTCACGATGCCCTATCTTCCCGAAGAGCAAGACAAACCTATCCATCTTTCCTATCACCGCGGTCAGGAAATCGACTGCATCGTCTCCGGGCATATGCGCTTCGCCTACGAAGGCCACGTCGAGGAATTAGGCCCCGGCGACGTGCTTATGTACGATTCGGGTCGCGGGCATGGCATGATCGCCACAGGCGGCGAGCCGTGCGTGTTCTACGCGATCGTTTTGAAGCCGCAGGATATCGAGATTATGTAGGCGCGCCCAGGTGTGCCCCGGGTTGCGCCACTCTTCGGTATTTACGAGACTTCACGGGCGAATTGCCCCGATTGCACTGAAAGAGGTTCTTTTATCCCATGAGGAATATCAATCTGCGCTACGTTGACGAGACCTACGCTCCCGATGGACAGCTCGAAACGTTCAGCGTTCACTATCCCGACAATTTCAACTTCGGCTACGACATCGTCGACGACATCGCGATGAACGACCCCGACCGCCGTGCGATGATCTGGTGCAATCCCGAAGGCGAGGAGCATATCTTCACGTTCGCCGATATGAAGCGCTGGTCCGACAAGACGGCAAACTTCCTGGTCGATCAGGGTATCAGGCGCGGTGATTACGTCCTTGTCGTCCTGCGCCGCCACTACCAGTTCTGGTTCGTCGCGACGGCGTTGGCCAAAATCGGCGCGGTCATGGTCCCCGCTACCTTCATGCTGAAGGAGCACGACTTGGAGTATCGTCTGAACGGTGCCTCCATCTCCTCCATCATCTGCACCTCGGTTGGGGAAATCTCCCAGATCGCGGACAACGTTATCGATGAATGCCCCACGGTCACCTCGCGCATTCTCGTGAACGGCGCGGGCGGCGGCACGACGAAATGTGACGACGAGGGTAACCTCATCGCTGTTGCAGGTACCGTCGGTGCGGCGCTTTCCGGCGAGGAGGGCATCTGCGCAGTGCCCATCGAGCGCGAGGGTTGGGTCGACTTCAACAGCGGCGTCCGCGCGGCGAGCGAGGTCTTCGAGCGGCGTGACACCGTAGCCGCAGATCCCATGCTCATGTATTTCTCCTCCGGCACGTCCGGTAACCCAAAGATGGTGCTTCACAACTCCGGTTATGCCGTTGCGCACCTGATTACCGCCAAGCACTGGCACAACGTGCAGCCCGACGGCGTTCACTTCACCATCGCTGACACGGGCTGGGGCAAGGCCGTGTGGGGCAAATACTACGGGCAATGGCTTATGGAAGCCTGCGTTCTCACGTACGATTTCGATCGCTTCAATGCGGGCGAGATTCTCTCGCTTATCTCGAAGTACCAGGTCACGACTTTGTGTTGCCCGCCGACAATGTATCGTCTCATGATGTCTGAGAACTTCGACGCCTACGATCTCTCGTCGCTTCAGTACTCGACGACCGCGGGCGAGGCGCTCAACCCCGACTTGTTCAACTTCTGGAAAGAGCACACGGGGCTTACGATTTTCGAGGGCTTCGGTCAGACGGAGACGCCGCTTACCATCGCCAACCTCAAGCACTCGACGCCCCGTTCCGGCTCGATGGGCAAGCCTGTGCCGCTCTACGACGTCGAGATCCAGCGCGACGACGGCTCGCGCTGCAACACCGGCGAGACGGGCGAGATTTGCATCCGTATGGAACCGCGTCCTGCGGGCATCATGATGGAATACTACCGCGACCCCGAAAAGACGGCGAACGCGATTTACGACGGCTGGTACCACACGGGCGACACCGCATGGGTCGATGAGGATGGCTACTTCTGGTACGTCGGTCGAAACGACGACGTCATCAAGTCATCCGGCTACCGTATCGGGCCCTTTGAGATCGAAAGCGAGCTGCTCGAGCACGAGGCGGTGCGCGAGTGCGCTGTCACCGGCGTGCCCGACCCCGTTCGCGGCTTCGCCGTCAAGGCGACGGTCGTGCTCGCCGATGGCTTTACGGGCTCTGATGAGCTGACGCGCGAGCTCCAGGCGTGGGTGAAGCACCGTACGGCGCCCTACAAGTACCCGCGCATCGTCGAGTACGTCGACGCGCTTCCGAAGACGGTGAACGGCAAGATCCGCCGCGTCGCCATCAGGCAGAAGGACGGCGCTGACTTGAAGTCGCCGAAGCTTCCCGAGGGCCTTATCTAGCATGGCGCAGGTTCGCGACTTCGATGTTTCGCAGCTATCCGGCGTGCTTATCGTGTGCGGCCACTACGGTGTGGGGAAGACGGCGTTTTCGCTTTCGCTCGCAAAGGATGCCTTCCGCGCGGGAAAACACGTCACGCTCGTTGACCTCGATGTGGTGAATCCTTACTTCAGGTCGAGCGACCAGGCACAATCGCTTCGGGCGGCGGGTATCTCGGTGATAACGCCGGTCTATGCCGGCCCCGACTGCAACATCGACATGCCAGCGCTCACGGGTGCGGTCGCTCCTGCGATCGAGCGCGCGAGCTCCGATGCAGGCGAGCTGTGCATCATCGATGTCGGCGGCGACGATGCGGGTGCGGCGGCGCTTGGGCGTTTCTCGTGCACGATCGCTTCGGCACCTTACGAGATGTGGTATGTCGTGAACCGCTACCGAGCGCTTACTCGCGATCCGCACGAAGCGTTGGAGGTGCTCTACGAAATCGAGCGCGCATCGCGCCTTCGCGCGACGGCAATCGTCGCGAACTCCCATCTCATGGGCGACACCGACGAGGATGCGATTTCCCAGTCGCTGCCGTTTGCCCGCGAGGTGGCGTGTGCGGCGGGTCTGCCGCTTGCGGCCGTCTGCGTTCCCGCGTCTTGTGCGGACGCGGCGAGGGAGCGGCTTTCCCAAGAGGGCGCCGACGTGGCGCTCTACGAAATAGATCCCTATCGGCAAACGCCGTGGAGTAACTGATAGTCTAGAGGGCGGGGGTTAACGTCAAATGGCAAGAATCAGCGTGGACGAGGGCTTCTGCAAGGGCTGCGGCCTTTGTGTAGATGCATGCCCGACCCACATCATCGAACTCGATCAGGAGAGGATAACGGCCAAGGGCTATCATCCTGCGCACTGCATCGACCAATCAAAATGCGTTGGGTGCTGCTCATGCGCGGTCATGTGCCCCGATGTCGCCATCTCGGTTTGGAGGTGAGTTATGGCTGAAAAGGTTCTTATGAAGGGAAACGAGGCGCTTGCGGAAAGCGCGCTGCGCGCCGGGTGCCGTTTCTTCTTCGGTTACCCCATCACGCCGCAGACCGAGCTTGCGGCCTACATGTCCAAGCGCATGCCGAAGATCGGCGGGACGTATTTGCAGGCTGAAAGCGAAATCGCGGCAATCAATATGGTGTACGGCGCCGCGTCCGCCGGCGCTCGCGCGATGACATCCTCGTCGAGCCCCGGAATCTCGCTTAAAGGCGAGGGCATCTCGTACATGGCCGGCTCGGATTTGCCGGGCGTCATCATCAACGTGCAGCGAGGGGGCCCGGGCCTCGGCGGCATCCAGCCTTCCCAGTCCGACTATTGGCAGGCCACGCGCGCGACGGGGCATGGTGACTTCTTCATGCCCGTGCTTGCGCCCTCGACAGTGCAGGAGATGGCAGACTGCGTCTATCGCGCCTTCGATTTGGCCGACGAGTACCGCACGCCTGTCATGGTGCTTGCCGACGGCATGCTGGGGCAAATGATGGAGCCCGTCGTTTTGCCGGAGCCCAAAGAGAGCCTTCCCGAGAAGCCCTGGGCAACGACGGGTCATAAGGGCAAACGCGCCCACAATATCGTGAACTCGCTCTACTTGACCGCCGACGCCCTCGAGAAGCTCAACATCGAGCGCTTCGAGCGCTACGAGATTATCCGCGAGAACGAGCAGCGCTCGGAAGCTTTCATGCTCGATGATGCGGAAATCGTCGTCGTCGCGTTCGGCGCTTCGAGCCGTGTGGCGAGAAGTGCGGTCGTCGCCGCGCGCGAGGAGGGCATCAAGGCGGGCCTTCTTCGTCCGATCACGCTGTGGCCGTTCCCGACGAAGGCAATCGAAGACGCGCTTTCTCGTGCGAAGGCGTTCCTGTCGGTTGAGATGAACATGGGGCAGATGGTCGACGATGTGCGCCTTGCGGTGAACGGGCGCGCGGTCGTTGACTTCTACGGCCGTACCGGCGGCGTCATTCCGACGCCTGAAGAGGTGCTTTCCGCTATTAAGGATTCTGCGAAGAGGGGAGGGGTTCTCTAATGGCGCAAGACGAGAAACTCGTGTTTTCCCGCCCGCATTCCCTGTTGCCGGTGGTGACCAACTATTGCCCGGGGTGCACGCACGGCATCGTCCATCGCCTCGTGTGCGAGGCTATGGACGAGCTCGATATCGAGGGCCAGACCGTAGGCGTCGCGCCCGTCGGCTGCTCGGTCATGTCCTACGATTTCTTCGGTTGCGACATGATTGAAGCTGCTCATGGCCGCGCTCCCGCGGTGGCCACCGGTGTGAAGCGCGTTTTACCCGATCACGTGGTGTTTGCGTACCAAGGCGACGGCGATCTCGCCTCGATCGGCATGGCGGAGACCGTTCATGCGGCGACGCGCGGCGAGCACATCACCGTCATCTTCATCAACAACGCGATCTACGGCATGACGGGCGGTCAGATGGCTCCTACGAGCCTTCCGAACCAGGTCACGCAGACGAGCCCCTATGGGCGTGACGTTTCGAAGGCGGGCTATCCCGTGCGCGTGTGCGAGCTTTTGAGCACGCTCGACGGCCCGGCGTACATCGAGCGCGTTACCGTCGATTGCAAGAAGAACATCCGTAAGGCGAAAAACGCCATCAAGAAGGCGTTCCAGTACCAGATCGACGGCGTGGGCTATTCGTTCATCGAGGTCGTTTCCACCTGCCCCACGAACTGGGGATTGACGCCGCAAGAGGCCTTCGAGTGGATGCGCGAGAACATGCTGCCGTACTATCCGCTCGGCGTCTACCGCGACGTCGTCGCTGATGGTTACGCGAACGCGGCCGAGGCGGCATCGGCTCGCTCAGCGGCATGCCCCATTGCCCATCCCGAGATGTCGAAAGGGGGCAACTAATGGCTGAGACGACGTATCCCGATCGTAAGATCGTGCTCGCTGGCTTCGGCGGGCAGGGCGTGCTCTTCGCAGGCAAGGTTATCGCCTATACCGGGCTTATCGGCGATCGAGAGGTTTCGTGGCTGCCTTCTTACGGCCCTGAGATGCGCGGTGGCACCGCGAACTGCAGCGTCAGCTTGGCTGCAGACCCCATCGGCAGCCCGCTCATCACGGTGCCCGATGTCCTTATCGCGATGAACCAACCCTCGCTCGACAAGTTTATCGACGCTGTCGTTCCCGGTGGCCTTATCATCGCCGACTCTACGCTCGTGCGGAGCATCCCCGAGCGCAGCGATGTCACGGTGAAGGCCATTCCCGCCGCCGATATCGCCGAGAAGGCGGGGCTTAAGGGATTGGGCAACATCGTGCTTGTGGGCGCCCTCTTTGCGGCGGATCCGTTCTGCGATCCCGAGGTGCTCACGGCGGCGATCGAGAAGTGCGTTCCCGCGCGTAAAGCTGCGATGCTCGATAAGAACAAGCAGGCGCTCTCGCTCGGTATCGAGGCGTAAGGGCAGTGTGCGCGGCGAGGGGCGCTAAAGGGACACCCTTCGCCGCAACTTCTTAACCTTAAAGACGCACGGTTTGTTACGAAGCCCCAGTTGAGGCGCGGCACGCGAGATTCGCTTGCTGCGCTCTCTTTACTTGCAAGTTGCTGGTATGATATTTCTATTACGCTATCAGTAGGTCGGAGGGTGCCTTGAGGTCACGTACTATCGCGTTGCGCTTCGTTCTCGCGATCATGCTCGCGTTTTCCTTGGCATCCGTCGGCACCTTAGGAGCGGCTTCGGCTGACAAGTAGGGGCAATCTCAGGACGAGGCGGCTTCCTCGAAAGTGATTCGCGCCGGCTACCTCATCGACAATCAGGGCTACCAATCCGGAACGCCCGACACGTATATGTCGGGCTGGGGATACGAATACCTGCAAGACATTTCCTACCACACCGAGGGTTGGAAATACGAGTACGTCCTGGGAACGTTCTCTGAGCTCATTGCCAAGCATGAGGCGGGGGAATCGACCTCATGTCGAGCATCTCCTATACTCCCGAACGAGCCGAGAACCTTCTCTACTCGACGAATCCTTCGGGCAAGAAGTGCTATTACGTCTATGTGAAGCCCGATCGCGGCGACCTTACCGTGGCGACCCCGAGGCTTTGCGAGGAAAGACGATCGGCGTGAACCCCGATGTCTTACAAACCACGGAGGGCAAGGCATGGCTCGCCGAGCGCGGCATCGACGTCACGTATAAGGAATACGCCACAGGAGGCGAGGTCTTTTCCGCGCTTTCGAGTGGCGAGGTCGACGCCATCATCATGAACGACGTGCTCTCTTCCGACGATGCGATGCCGGTGTTCTATGTGGGCGAGAGCGACTATTATTTCACGGTGCCGAAGAGCCGTCCCGACATAATGGCTGAGCTCGATGCCGCGATGGCGCAGATCTTAACGTCGAATCCGCACTATAACGATGAATTCAAGGCGCGCTATTCCGCGATCAACGTCGGCAGCTCCTCGCTTACGGACAGGGAGCGCGACTGGCTTGCGTCCTGCGACAACACCGTGACCGTCGGCTATCTGGACAATCTGCGGCCCTATTCGCTTCGCGGCAAGGACAATCAGATGGAAGGTGCGCTTTCGGCCGTCGTGAGCGATATGCGCGAGCGGTTCGGCATCACGGTGAACGAGCGCGCTTATTCCTCGAACAGCGATTCGGAAGCGGCGCTCGGGCGCGGGGAAATCGATGTAGCCCTCCCGTTTGCCAAGGATTATTGGATCGCCGAGCAGGAAGGATATGCCCAAAGCGACTCCCTGGCCTCGTCATCGCTCGTCGCGCTCTACAAAGGCGACGATCTCGGCAGCGCGCTTTCGAGCATCCTCGTCCAACCGAACTCGATCGTCTCGGAATCGCTTTTGAGGTCGCGATACCCCGACGCCGACATCATCATGTGCGACAATGCGTCCGCGTGCTTCGACGCACTCTCGAGTGGGCGCGCGCAGGCTGCGATCATTCCCGTGATGGCGCTCGATGTCGTACGCTCTCAAAATGACCTTTCGGCATACAAGACTGCCGAGCTCCCGGGTACCGTCAGGCTCACCGCACGGATGCGCCAGGACGCCCCGACGCTTCTCGCCATCGTGAACAAGAGCATCGCGAATTCCCAGGACAACATCACCGCCGGCATCTACACGGCGCAGTCCTGCGGCGAAACCGAGACGACCCTTGTGCGGTTCGTCCGACTTTATCAGGGGGTATTCGTTGCCGGTGTGGCCGTGGCGTTTCTCGGCATCATGGCGATTCTTGCGTGGTCGCTGCTTCGCGCGCCCGAGTTCGGCGTCACCATTGAATCGATAGGTGCCGAAGATCTTGTCCATACCGACGTGATCGGAAGCCCCGACCATGTGCGCCGCGTGCTGCTGAACCTCGTCGACAACGCGGTGAAATACAATCGCTTAGGCGGCACGGTGCGCTGCGCCGTCGATGAGCTGGGAGTCAAGGGCAACATCGTGACCTACCGTTTCGTGGTGAGCGACACGGGCGTCGGCATGAGCGAGGAGTTCCTCAAGCGCATTTTCGAGCCGTTCACGCAAGCGGGCAGCGATGCACGCAGCAACTACCAGGGCACTGGCATGGGAATGCCCATCGTGAAGGGCTTCGTGGAGAAGATGGACGGCTCGATCGACGTTACGAGCACCCAAGGCGAGGGCTCGTCGTTCTGCGTCGTGCTCCCGTTCGAAATCGATCACGCGCCCGAGCGACATGCGGGTTCTGCCGACGCCGAAGGCGAATGCGATGTTTCGGGAATGAGGGTGCTGCTCGCGGAAGATAACGACCTCAACCTCGAGATCGCGACGACGCTGCTTGCCGATGAGGGCGTGGCGGTCACGTGCGCCGCGAACGGTCGCGAGGCATTCGACACCTTCGTCGACCGGCCCGCCGGCAGCTTCGACGCTATTCTGATGGACATCATGATGCCCGTGATGGACGGATACGAGGCCGCGTGCGCCATCCGCAGGTCCGTAAAGGCCGATGTGGGGTCGGTGCCGATTTTCGCCATGACGGCGAACGCCTTTGCCGAGGATGCCCAGCGAGCCCACGATGCAGGCATGAACGGGCATCTTACTAAACCCATCGACATGGAGAAGGTCAAACAAGCGCTCGCCACTGCCCGCCGCTAATGCTTTGCCCGTTTTGCGTTCGCCTGCTGATGTTCGTGTTGTCCGCTTCGGCTTCTTGCGGAGCCTTTCGTAGGGACCTTGCTGATGTTCGTGCCGTTCGGCATTACGGAAGCATATCTTGTGTAGCTAAGGTGCCCCCGTAATTGCGCCCGCCGTGGTGTCATTGGCGGGATTTTTCGCCCTTTGCTCAACGGGTCTGGGGTTGCGCGCGGGCATGCGGTATGATTGTCGCGCTTTAGGAAGCTTTCTTCTTGGAGATGGATGGGTCCTGGTGGGCCCCGCGGCCTTCAAAGCCGTTGTGAGGCGCGCAGAACGTCTTGGGTGTGTTCGATTCGCACGCATCTCCGCCAATATTTCCATGAAACGACGCGATCGGCGCCGCAAGGTGCTTGCGTGCTTGTTGTCTTTTCCAGGAAATGGGGGGAATTATGGCAGATCAATCAATTTCCGTCGACGCGTTAAGCCCGGCTCAAACCGAGGCGAAGGCGGAGACTCTCGGCATCTCGAAGGGCTCGATGCCCGCTGGCCGCATGTTTGTCGCCGCGATGCTCGCAGGCGCCTTCATCGGCTTCGGCGCAATGTTCTTTTGCCTGTTCACAAGCGATTCATCGCTTCCTTTCGCCGTGCAACGCGCTGGCGGCGGCGCTTGCTTCTGCTTAGGCCTCGTGCTCGTGCTCTGCTGCGGCGCGGAGCTTTTCACCGGCAATTCGCTTATGGTGTGCTCGCTGTTCTCGAAAAAGATCGGCGCAGGCCAGCTCGCGCGCAACTGGGCGATCGTGTGGCTGGGAAACCTTGCCGGCTCGCTCGTCGTCGTGTTCCTCGTATGCGCCTCGCAGATGGGCGCGATGAACGGGGGAGCGGCCGGGACGACCATGGTAAACGTTGCTTCCTCAAAGGCCTCGCTTGCACCCGCCACCATCTTCGCGAAGGGCATCCTCTGCAACGTGCTCGTGTGCCTGGCCGTGTGGATCGGCTTTTCCGCCCGCTCGGTGGTCGATAAGGTGCTCGGTATTTTTCTTCCTATCACTGCGTTTGTGGCCTGCGGGTTCGAGCACTGCGTGGCGAACATGTTCTTCCTTCCGAGCGGGCTTCTCATGAACATGCTCGGCGTCGGCAACCCGGGGGCGATCGCGCTCGAGGGGCTCGTCGCGAACATCGTCATCGCGACGCTCGGCAACATCGTCGGCGGCGTGGCGGTCGGCACGGCGTATTGGTTCGCGTATCGAACTCGTGAGAATCGCGCGTAAACCCACGCGCATACGCTACACTTACCTTTCAACAGTCCACGGGGAAGGGTGAGGTTCGTGCTTACGTATTTCAAACGCTATGAGATAGCGGCTTGCGCTATTGCCGTCGCCATTCCCCTCGTCGTGGTCTTCATCTGGTCGACTATCGAGGGGCGTGCGATGGGCTTCACCGCAGCGGGCGCGGGTGTATCTGTCGTACTGTTGCTCGCCGGCTTGTTCGTTTTCACGCGCGTGTTCGCTCGCGCCGCGCAGGCCAAGCTCGAAAAGCTCGTCTCCCTCTACAACGACGATTGCGATGTCACGGCATTCCTCGAGGGCTCGTCGAAAATCGCGGAATCCGCCGAGCCGCCCTTGGGGGAACTTCCTGCGTGGTTTTTGTCTTTCTACGCGTGCGCGCTCATCAACGTCGACCGCAAGAGCGAGGCCGCGAAGTTCGGCCTCATGATTCAGGACAGCGTGAAGGACGCGCCGACCGATGAGGCGAAAATCGCGCTGTACGCCGATCTGGTACCCCTGGTGAAGAGCCTCTTCGACAACAATCGGGTGATCGCGCTCATCGACGAGGCGCTCTCGCTGCCAAACTTGGGGGATGATGTTATCACGCGGCAACGCTGCGCCTATCTTTCCTGGTCGCGCGAGGTTGCCCAGGCAGAACTCGCCCACGACGAGTCGAAGCTCATCGGGCTTTACCGCTCCATCTGGGGCAACCACGACCAGTGCACGCGCTTGCGCGTCGTGTATGCTGCCAAGGAAGGCGAGCTTCACGCTGCGGCGGGCAACCGCGATGCGGCAGCAGGCTGCATGCGCTTCGCCGCCGACAATGGCAAGGATCTCCCCGCAGCGCGAACAGCCCGCGCCTTCTTCGGAGAGTAAGGTGCAGCTGCCTCGGCGCAGGTGACTTTAAAACGCCCCTTTCGGAAACGGCACCCCCGTTTACGGAATACCGCTAGGAACTGTTAGCACGTTCGAAACAAAAGACTCCTATAATGTTGAACGTTTTTGCAATTCACGGTACAAGTGGGGTAGAAGTATGGACTTGATGCAGATTGTGGCCGTGGTGGTGTTCGTCGTCGCGATGGTCGCCATCATGTCGGAGAAGGTGCACCGCGCGCTCGTCGCCATCGTCGGCGCGATGATCCTGCTCGTCGTCCACGTCGTCACCTTCGACCAGGCCATGAGCCACGTCGACTTCAACACGCTCGGCGTGCTTCTGGGCATGATGCTCTTCGTCGCCGTGGTGAAGCTCTCGGGCATCTTCGAGTACCTCGCCATCAAGTGCGCGCGCCTCGCGAAGGGCAACCCCTGGCACGTCATGGTGCTGTTCGTCTGCCTGACCGCGCTGCTCTCGGCCCTGCTCGACAACGTGACGACGGTCCTGCTCATCGGC